>Ga0209628_10001269_pt1 | contig 16124 bp, 17 predicted proteins | sample TergutCu122P4_FD_187285 | JGI IMG/M metagenome (GOLD analysis project Ga0209628, IMG submission 187285) | Cubitermes ugandensis P4 segment gut microbial communities from Kakamega Forest, Kenya - Cu122 P4 (SPAdes) (version 2) | ecosystem: Host-associated > Arthropoda: Insects > Digestive system...
ACTCCCGCCTTTGATAGTCAGCCTTGCTACGTTAGTCAATGACGGTGTTGTGGTAAAAACAACATCGGCTGTGCCTTCTGTATTTCCTGCGAATAGGGACGACTTATGTAGTCTTATCTTAAATCTTGGATTTTGTCTCGGATGGAACTGTCCGCCAAAAGAGACAGCGCCGCGTTCCACACCAATATTATCTATAGTTGGCGCCGGCTCGATGATGAACTGTACCGGATCGGCAGTTGTTGTAACGGTTTTGGTAATCGACTTTGTTGCGCCGGATATCTTATGTTTTAACGTAAAGGTAAGCACGGCGCTGCCGGGTTGTTTACCTTTTATTTGTATCAATCCGATGTTGCCCAACGCGAGCAATGAACCCGCATGATTATGAGATGCAGACGGTATTTCATCTGTCTTGCCGAAAGTTGCTTTTCTGAATGTCAAATCTTTGTTCATCAGATAAACATCGGCAACGTTTTCGTTATTAGTTGTTACGGTTATGAAATAATCATCTGCGGAGTTGCTCGGCGAATTATATTTCATTTGAAACATTGTAACCTGTTGGTTTTGATATGTCGTGTTGCTGGCATTCCCGGGAGCCATATCAACAGCGAAATTTAACCGGTCATCAATAATCTTGATTTGACGGGTAACTGTTTTTTGTTTGCCGTCGGATATTCTTTTAATCAAGTATGTCCAATTGAATGTGCCTATATATCCGTCTGCATTTTCATCATTTGGTAAAACTTCACATAAAATTTTAAAATCTTTTGTGGTAATCAAGTTTCCAAATTCTCTTGCCAACCATTCGCCGTATGGTAGATTTGTTGAGCTTGAATGACCTTCTTTTATGTATGTTTGCACTATATTTCTTTGAACAAAATTTATCCCTGAAGCACCTAATTGATAATCAAATTTTGAAAATGGATTTTCATCCGTTACTTCAAGTCTAACTAAATCAACTACTCCATCCCTAAGCTCGCTCAATTTAATTTCATCATAACCTCCTACCAATGTGGGCTTAAACGTTACATTGAAATTAAAATCTTCTGACTGTCTGCATGAAACAAACAGTTTATACTTGTTTATTTTTCCCATCTCGCCGTTTTGCAGCGATATGAAAATGGTGTCTTCGTATGATGTCGGCGATGGAAAAACATAATAGATATTACCATCTAATTTATCTGAAAAGTCATGCCACACATTAACGTCGTACATTGTTGATGCGTTTTGTTTTTCAGGATCGCCGGTATTGAATAACCAAAGTTTTGTCGGGTCTTTCAACTCAAATCTCATTCTGTACACATTAGAGACTGCTTGCGGATCGGGCTGTATCAGATATGACACTTCATCGGTCTCCCCTACCCAAAGCAACGGACGGCTGTAAAAATTACCTTGTTGGTTGTATGTGGTATTAAGGGTAAGCGTTCCGGGCTTACTTTCCTGAACGGTCATAGGACTATTTACCGAAGCTCTGCTGTTCTGCGACTCTGCGGTAAACTTAAATTCTGTTTCGCCAAGAAATATGTTTTTGTATTCGACAATAAAATCAACTGTCTGCGGTAAATCATTTGCTTGCGATATTTTTGCTTCATTGTCTTTCCAGTTTTTGACCTGTACTGACGAACCTGTTATGTTGGCTGTCAGTTTCAGTCGCCCTCTGTTCAGTTCTTCTGTTTCGGATGTTACCCGAACTATAAACGATCCTTCGTATTCCTGGAAGTTTGGCGTTTGATTGAGATTTGACACTCTGTTTCCATCCCGTACAAAATAGATGTCAAGGTTGGGAACTCCTACGCTAAAATTCAATTCATCCGTCCCTATGACCGTTCCCTTGTCGTCTCTGAATGTCATAGTCAATCTGTATGTTCCGGTCTCGGTCGGTTTTATAGTTATTTTGCGTGGTTTCTTCATCTCAAACCTGAGTGTATCGCGGTCTGAATATTCCTTTGCGCCCGATGTTATTACCGCTTTTAGCGAAACAGTATATGTTGCCGTTACAGGAAAATCACTGACCCTGTTAACCTGTTTTACGATGTAACTTATTGAATACTCGTTATTGACAAATACACTTTCTGTCAAACTTGTTTCGATGTTAACCGTTATGTCTCTTGGTAGCGGGTTATCTTTAAACTCTCTGCAGGTAATTAACAAAAGAGTTACGCAAATAAAAAGTATGGTTTTTGTCTTCATGATTTTAAAATTTAATTGTTAATCCCGCAGATGAGACGGTGCGGAAGTTTCCGTAATCGGACGAATACAACACATAACAAAGCTGTTTTGCTGTCAGAGCAAAATTTTTAGTCAGATAAAATTCAATACCCATTCCGAAGGAATTTCCGGTAGTCTTATTTTTTCTTTCCATCAACGCAGTTTTTTCGTTTACATGGACAAATCCTAAATATGGATACAACGTAATGACAGGATAAGATACCATCTTAAACGAACATGTTGCTCCTATTTCGCCGATGTATGACTTAACAGGCTCTTTATAGTCAGGCATACCCTTGTCAACTAACAAAGTCTCGTTTGCCAACGAAAATGCCGCATATATCCCGAAATTACTTGCAGCGACACGGATATTTGCTTCAAAGCGCAAATCGTACCCGTCCGCATAATTGTATCCTGCCATTGCGGAAACAGAAGATTGCCATTCTTTAGTCGTTATCAGTTTTTGTCCGTATGTATTGACAACAAACGAAAACAGAAATAAGTAAATTAAAATCCTTTTCATTTTAAATCCTTTTTATGATGTAAATATTTTTACTTTCAACATGTTTTTACCCTCGATCCTTATTTCAGGATTGCGCGTTCCGTTTCTCTCTCTCAGTTGTATGACAAGGTCGCCCTTCTCGCCTACCGAAAAGATTGGTATGATAACCCCTATCTCTGAATTTGTGTAAGCCTTGGCGACTTCGGGTCCTGTTATATGTTTTGGCATTATACGTTCTTCAATCAATGCTTCGCGCCGCTTTAATCCCCGACGCCTGCCTTCAACATATTTAAACATAATAGCATCTATAAGATAATCGCCACCCGTTCTGTTATTGATTATTATCTTTAAATAGGTATTTTCAGCGTCATTTCTTATATTGCTGACAATAAAACTTACGCCGCTCTCAACAACCCCTAAAACAAAATATTCCTGCCTCTCAGCCATCAAAAGCTCTAGTTTTTGTAATTCGTTATTCTTCGATTCCTCTCTCTTTTCTTCCTCGATGATTCTGGCAACCTCTTTCCTTTCTTCCGGAACATCATAAGTAAACCGATATAGAATTTTTGTTTCATCGCCATATTTCAATCTTCCGAAAAAGACTTGGTTATTCGATAGTTTTACGGTAATTGATGTAATCGGAGCTTTTGCATCATTCCCCCTGATAACACATATCTTACCATCTTTGAAAATGTCATAATACAAAAAATTATCCCCTTGTTTTGGATTATTTGCTACCACAATAAAATCTATATCGGCTTCAAATACCAACGTTGCAGTATTATTGTCGTTAACCTCTATTATGCCCATATCCTGACCGTTAACGACAAAAAAGCAAAATATCAACCATGTAAATAATAACAACTTTTTCATATTTATGTTCCCTCTTGTTTTATGTAAACTTTATAACCGCGTAGTAAGTTAACAGTTGTTTCACGTACTTTCGTAGCGCTTGTTACTGTCCTTTGTATCGTTCTTGCCGTACTACTTGCTAAACCGCTTGTATAGTCGGATGTAATGTCGCTTATGGCATCGCCGGACGATGACTTTACAGATTCATTAAGTTGTCCCTCGTGTTGCAATCCCTTTGAATATTTTTCATCATATACAAAGAAGTTCCTATTCCTTAGACTGATTAACTGCCCATCAGTGTTTTTGGCTTCATTTATTCTTATGTCAAACGTCTTGCCTGTATTGGAAGCCTGACCAAATAAGTAGGAATTTTTTCTTATAATAACATCTCCTAAGTCCAAATCTTCCATCAATAAAAAAACAACCGATGCGTTATTTCTTATAGTGCTGTTTTCCTCTAATACAGCTAAAAAATACCTTTTATCAGAAGTTGAAGCAAAGTTGTCTCCCGAAACTTGATTAGGTCTCTCGGACCTGACAATAGCCATTCCGCCTCGATTAGGCGGGGGATCCTCTCTTGGTGTTTCTATTACAGCAGTTGTTGTCGCTGGACTTTCTTTAACCCTTGGAACGTTTTGTCCGGTTATCGGTCTATCCGGTTGTCTTTGTGGCGGCGCTTGTTCGATAATTTCTTCGGGTATAAATTGTGATGCAGGTACAGGATCTTCGTCTGATAAAGCCCAGGCAAAAAAATCACTTTCGCTAACCCTGTCGTTTGAATTGCCCAAAATAAGTTCTCTTTGTTGCCGCACCCTTAGTTCTTCGTAAATGCTTCTTCTGCTTTCAGGCAGTACATCTCTCTCTGCTTCCGGTATAGGTATATGTTCGCCTGCTGTATATTCAACTTCCTTGTTTTGATTCTTATATTTATAGACGAGAAGCACAGTAAGTAACATTATGACCGGAGCTACAATCAATATAAATGTCTTAAAATCAAATTGATTCTTTTTCTGTTCCATCTCTCTTATTCATTAATAATTTGATCATTAATTATCCGCCAGTTATCAACCTTACATCCATGAGGATTCTCTCTTGTCCTATCTACATCATAAAGGATAAATGAACATACAAGGTTACGTTTGATAGAACCCCTGTTACGTTTTATCTCTTGTTCGCCGGCAATATAACCGGTAACAGGGTTAGTGGTCATGTCAATTCTTATCTCTTTTATTGTAACACTGAAAATTAAACTCCTTTCTAAAATATTTCTCTCTACATCCTGACGTACATAGACATCTAACAAATCTCTGCCGCTTTCGCCAATAAGATGTAATGCACGTTCTATGTTTGAATTAAATGTCCCGTCATCAAAGGCGTACCATAAGGAGTAAAATGTCCTTACGTGGTTTTCATATTCAAATACTCTTGTCTCGCTTGCCATAAGACGTTCTGAGCCGATGACGGCGCCGGAACGGTCGAGAACGACAACGCTGTCGCGAACGTCCATTATCTTTTTATTCATAATAAAAAAGACAACAACAACCGTTACCATGCTTATTATTATAACAGAGACAGTTACAAACTTGGTCAACTGAAAACCTGTTTTATATGACAATAATCCTCTTAATTCCATAAAGTTTGCCGGATATTATAAATCTGTTTTGAATTTTTCATTTTATTCGATTACACTATTAATACAATTGAAAATGAAAAAAGGGTAGGTATGAATTAACTTTTTTTACAAAAAAGCATCCTCTGATTATTATTTAATCATATATAATTTTGATTATCTGCATCATGCAAATTTTAAAAAATCAAAATAGTTTTAGGTTGGTCACTTTTGTTGTGTGTTATGAAAATGTTATACATTTACAAGAAAAAGCAGATTATTGAAACAGCAGTTACCAAAAAACAAACGACATTTCGTTTTGAATCAGATGTACTAAGCCGCTTGAAAGTGTCAGCGAAGAACGAAAACAGAAGTGTAAACAACTTTGTAGAAAATTATTTGAAAGACCTTTTGTCCAAAATACCCAATGCAACCACATTGGCAGCAATAGAGGAAGCGAAAACAGGAACAAGTACGGAGCGTATAGATATGAGCAGTTTTGAAGCAATTATGAAATCACACGAAGAATGAAAGAGTTACGTCCAACAACACAGTACTAAAAGGACTTCAAGCGATATAAGCATCAACCGAAGAATTCTCCAATGCGTAATCTGGGTTAAAAGGAAATACCAAAATCCTGATATTTTTGACTTACATTTTTGCTATCAGCCATTGGAAATTTTTTAAATATTTTGTCAGAATATTTTACCATTTCTATTAGTCTTTTTTCAATCTCTTTCCATTTATATTCGCCATTTATCAACACAATTTCTTTTTCGGACGAAAAGTCAATATCATTAAAATATCTAAGCGCTTTTACCGCTAATATACTGCTTGTGTTAGGATATTTTTCATCAAAAACTTTAAGCATCTCAATTAATGACATTTTTACGGACAGAAACGCTAAATCTACATAATCTTTCAATCTGGTTCCGTTTTGCAATATGGCTTTAAGTTTCATAGCTGCAATATCGTGCAATGAACAAATACGAATATTGTCATTAATATATAAAGGCTTTATTTGCGAACTGTCATCCCAAATAAAATCTACTTTTATATCTTTAATAAAACCCATTAGCATTATGCTAGATTTTTGTTCTTCATACTGATTTTTAAAATTATATGTACTTATCAAATATTTTTCTATTACAGTTGGGTCGAACGTTTGATGCGTAAATAAATCCAAATCAATACTTTTTCGATGACCCATATATAGAGCAAGCGCAGTGCCGCCTACTAAATTGAATTGTTTCAACTTTTCATCCTGCATTAGTGTTTTCAGAAGTTCAAATGTAGTTTTCTCAACCGTTTCCGTTCGTAACATCTCAGGCTTTTTTAAGAGTTTAAATATTTTTCTTTCAACCTTTTACATTCGTAGCTTATCAAATCTTCTTTTTTTAAATTAAAAACTGTTAAGACAAATGCTTCATTCCTTGGACTGAGAATTGTCCGTATCTGTTTAATAATCTCTCTTACTCCTTCAGGTCCGCCATATAATTTAAATATGGCGTAATAATCATTTGCATTGCCTCGTTCAATAACACGTTGCACAACAAATAATTTCATTCGTTGCCAGCTTTCTTCCGTCATTTTCGATGTATTGACATCCCAAAGCAGCCCCTTAAATACTTGCGGATTATCTTTTATTCGTTCTTTCCAATCTTCAAACATAAGTTCTTCTTCTTTACTTGATAACAATATTATCAATACCAAATATACCAAAAATACAAATCCCGACAAAATTAAATAAACATACTAAGCTTATAAAGATTTCGCATTAATATTTATGTTTATTTGATTTTCCATATATATTAACAATTAAAATCTTTCAATCAACTGTTTATAAGAAATCTAAAATCTAAAAACTGAAAACTGAAGACTATATAACTCTATTATTCCCCGCTTTTACCAATTACATCGCCGCTATTGCCACTTCCAATTATATTTGCGCCTGCTTTTATTGCACTTCCTGCCGATGAACTGCCCGCCGCCGCAGAAAATCCCTTAAACGCTGCCGCTCCGATAGCTGATGCTGCTAACCCTACCGCCTTAGACATTACCCTGCCGCCATCGCCCCTGCCTACTACTTTGCCTGTCAACCAAAATGCCATTGTGTATAACACAACCATCGTTGCTTCAAATACTAAGTGTGAAGCTAATGAGCCGACATAATAAAGATTATCCCGAAATATGTAATATAGACTTGCCGTATGCAAATGTTCAATTATGTTGATGGTAGTAAAGACAAAAAGCGTAGTCAATAATGTACTTGCCCATCCTTCTAAGACTTTTCTATATGCAGGTAAAATTGAGAAGGCAAAAGCCAGGGGACCTATTACAATTAATACCTTTGAAACTCCTATTGCTAAACCTACTATAATGGGTTTCATAATGCCATATAGGAGTTTAGTCAATACCTTAATAATGGTCATTACCCAAGCGCTTGGATTTAAAAATCGGCTACCCGACAATTTTTCTTCTACATCATCCCCCCTATCGAGAGATGCGTTCTGACTGACAGTCGATTCCTGAGCAACTTCAAATTGTTGTATCTTTTCTCTTGCTAATGCCTTTAGTTCTTCACTTGAATAAGGATCATTGACTACTTCATGCCATGCAGCTTGGGTTATATCAAGATCATATATCCTGCCGGATTTTAAATACTCTTGCGCATATTTTTGTAACAGTTGCGATTGCTCAAATGATGGCGCTGATAATCGGTTAAAATATTCTACAAAATCGACAGCAGTATTTACAAGCGGAACGTAGATAACCAACAAACCTACAATAACAATCGTTCTGGCAATCTCTTCGTAATCAACAAAAAAACTAACAGATTGATCTTTAATGCTTTTTATTGCCGTATTTATGTAGTTATAAGCCAATGAGAGGAAAAAAGTAATACCGGCAATCAGCATTGCTATCAATACCGTCTTGGCAGCAGCGGATTTTACAGCAGTATCCATGATACTTTGCTGATAAATGAAATCCATTAATTTGTCAACATTATCTAATAGTCCCATTTTTTCTGTTTATTTATTTTACATTAATTCTAAATTCCTAATTCTAAATTCGTAATTCTCAATGGTATCTGTTTCTTGCAATTACCTGAGCAGTCCTTTGTTCTTCTTTTCTTAAATAATTCATTACGACTTCTGATGTTATGTGTGCTTTAAGACCGGAATTCAATCTTTGAATCTGAGCAATTGACTTTTCAATAGCAGTTGCTATATTTTCTAAAAAACTCATTCTTTGGTCGGCAGGTGTCTCTCTCATAAAAGTTAAAGCGCCTACAACAAATTGAGTTCTTATAATATCCTGGCTGACAGTTAAATTTAACAAAGACATTTGAACATTCAGGTCTATTAAACAATTTGAACCACTTACCGATAATAGTATATACATCTCTTGTTGTTGACAATACATTGCTTCCATTAATTGATGTATTTTGCGTAATGATTCAAGATGTTGTAAAAATCTTATATCCAATAAATTTCTTTGATTATTTTCCATTTCAGAAACCTTTTGCCCTATCAGTCCCTGAAGTTCTAAATTGTTTTCCTGCACTTTGATTAGTTGCCTTAACGTTGCAATGTTTTCTAATGATGCTGCAATAGCGCCGGCATCCATAGTGGCTAATTGTGAATAGCCTTTGATGGTTGTTACAATTATTATTGCCGAAAAAATTATTATCTTTTTCATTTTAAATATTTTATGATTATTATTTCCTTTCTATATAACGATGTATAGCCGATGTCAAACTACCTGTCTTGTCTCTTAAACTTTCTATTTCTATCACTTCACTCTGTTTCGATGTATAAACGGCTTGGGCAAACTTTGATACTTCCATTCTGAAAATATTTGCCGTTTTTCCTAACTTCATGAAAAACTCCCTGTATGATTCTGTCTTTTCAACGCTGTCCAACAACTCAATATGATGGTCCGACAGTGATAAAATATTCTGTAAATCCTTGTAATTAGATGTATGTTCCGAATGGTCAAGTAAAATTGTTGTCGCCGAATTAAGGACAATAGAATCTCTGACTACCGGAGTAGCCGACTCCAAAAACTTAACGTTCTGAGCCGCCAATATCACTTCGCCCTCTTTCTTTCGGAAAGTGCGGTATAAATAACCTATGAATTCGCCCATTTTAGGATCCTGTAAAAAGTCTAATCCTTCGTCAATGATTAAACTTTTTCTTATACCTTTTAGACTTTTGATTTTTTGAATGACAGTCTCAATGACTATTAATACCATGATAGGAAAAACAGTCTCGTCCTTTTGTATCGCTTCAAGGTCGAAGACAACAAACCTGTCATTTTCAATATCAAGAGTTCGTTGGCTATTCAAGAGGTGTTTATGTTCGCCCGACACAAAGGATGTCAGAATAACCTGTATATCCGAAACTCTTAAAATTCGCCTGTGTTCAGGTTTTATAGTCTTTTCATAATCCTGTAAAAAGTCATAATAACCGCCCAGACTTGCAGTCTGCTTATTCTTATTTACCCACCCATAGTAGTCTTTTACGGAATTTTTATAAAGCACTTTTTCTAAGTTAGTTACCTCTGTCTTGCCTTTGATAATTGTAAGTAAGACAGTTACAATAAAGTTTATTTTATCTTCAGTGCCTTCTTCGTCTTCAGTATCAATGTATAAGTAGTTTCCGTCTGTATCTCTTTTACAGTCAAACAAATTAAAACTCAGACTTTTTTTGTCGTCCGAATCGTAATATTTACCTCTGTTAAATTCTACATTCCGTTTATATGAATGTCCGATGTCAATAACTATGATATGATTGCCCAAATCCAATGTCTGACTTATAAGTTCATTTATGAAAAATGATTTGCCCGAACCGGATGGACCGAGTACTATCTTGTTTCTATTGACAAGGTTTTTATTGTTCCAAAGGTCAACAACGACAGGGTTGCCATACCGGTCTGTAAAGGTTATTCCGTGAACATCGCCCTTTACCATACCCTCTTTATTCAGATAACAGGTTGCCTGTGCCGTAGTGTTAATGAACTCTCTGTAATTTGTTTCCGCATTTCCTGGAATCATTGAAAAGAAGATATTAGCAGAATCAAAATTTTCAATATATGCTTTGCTCCTACCCATATTGATAAATGCCACTTCAGCGCCGCTCAAACTCCGTTCCATCTGATAAGCATCTGTTTCACGAAGAATCACATTGACCCCAGTCTTGCATACTTGATACTTTTTATTTAATATTGTGTCAATAAAACCCTGTATCACAGAATGTTTTACATTAGCAGGCGGATAAAAATGCCCTAAGAAATTAAGCATCTTTTGTTCGCTTGTCAATTCCTGCAAAACCCTGTCATTGTCTAAAATCTGTATAGTAGTATTCAAAACATGGTCAACCGGCAGTCCGCAGGCTATCGGAAATATAAAACTCGTCTTACTCTTTATGGTATTGGAATAAGTAACTCCGTTATTGTATGAACTTGCTGGCGCTGTTTTAGGAATGGAATGATTAAAAATGTTAGATGATTCTTCGGCTAACGATAATACTCTGATATTGTATTTTCCTATCTTCATATTACCGGCATCGTTGACCTCTATCGGATCTAATACATACCTTTCTCGTTCAGCCGATGACAGTTCACAATCAAGTTTCATCGAAACGTATCTGTAAATCTGTTCCAATAACGATTCATCGTCGAGCCTTTTTGCCTGTACCCCTATTATTCCGTTTAATGCGTTGAAAAATGTATCTGTCAGTCTATTAAACTTTTCTATATTTTTCTCATAATCTTTTGTCCATGAAGGCGCTTTAAAAAGAAAATTAGGACTTCTCTGTAAACTTGTCGTAAAGGATTTACTATACCTTATCCGATTGCAGACAGTCAAGTAAAGAAATGATTTGCATTTTAACTGTGGTCGTCCAACGGACAAATTAAAATTTTCCTGCTGAATGATTGATTTTCCCTGCTTTGCCTGTTCCTTTTTATCTAAGAAAAAAAAATCTTGTCTGTGTATGATAGCTCCTTCCGGAAGCAGTTTAAACAATCCGACAAACGAATCATGTATAACGTCAGCTTCGGACTCGCTGATTGTAAAAACATCGGGCAGGCTCAATTCAAATCCAACTGTCAAATCCCCTCTCCCATTGATAATAACACCATGCTCTATCTGATTTATTGGAAAAACATCCGACAAATCTTTTATTCTGTCAAGGGGCTTTGTGTTAATCTTTGTCATGATGTAAAGACCAACACCCAAAACCAAAAAAACAGATAAAACAAGCAGTATTATTAAAACATTCACTATTAGTTTTTTAAATAATTCAATATTCCTTTACCGTCAAAAATCTTTCTTGGAGTATTACTAAACATCAGCCACGATGATAGAAAAAATGAATTGCCTTTTTTATGTTCAATGCTTGAACGTGCCGAATAAAAGACAATAGGCACAATCTCAATCATTATGACAATTATTATTGTCGCCATATCAGCGCTTGCTGTTACCATTATTGTTATTGACATTCCTATTAATGCTATGGAACAAAAAAACTGCATGGCAGATAAACCAAGCATCCTGATAGGCTTATTTAATATGTTCAGACTGTAATACTCTTTCATTAATTACAATAACATTAAACCTAATGCATAAACGACAACACCAACTATCCAACCTATTAAAGCCTCTTTTGCTTTCGGATGGTTTTGTGTCAACATCCAAACAACAAAAATCAAACCGACAAGTAATACTAAACCTATTACCAACTTCGCTATGTTCCAGATTGTAGTTATAGCTTGGTTTGTTTGAGTTTCCAACTGTCCTAAATTGGGACCTTGGGCTCTTGGTTGTGAATATGCGTAACCATCGCCCATAATTACCGGCGCTACTGTTAAGTTCAGACAACTTAAACAAAACACCATTAAAAACATTCTTGACATTCTTTTCATACTTTCCATACTTTCCATAATTCAACATTTTAATTATTAATTATTAATTTTCAGTTATTTTCAATTCTTTCAAATATTGTCATATCGTAATCATCTTTGCCTACCACTTTTTGTATAACCTCTTTCTCTACTATATCACGTCCCTCTTTAATAAACTTTTTTGGTAACTTATAATCTCCTTTTAGCAACTCCGACACCTTTACAGTCATATCGGAATATGCTTCATAATCCACTTCAACATCCTGAACAACAGTTATTACCATCTCTTTTGGTAAAGCGATGATACTCTCCGGCTCTATAATATTATCCTGACGGTTGTTTAGAATTACTATTTTTTTCTTTTTCATCAAATAGTAATAGATAAACACACAATAAATAATTATCAAAAAACCTATAAGTAGAATCTCTTTTTCCATAAGTTTTAAAATAAGTTTCTCAATACAACCCAAATAGCAAATGCTGTCATCCATGAAATTACAGCCTGTTTTCCTTTGCCGTATTTAGCATCATGAGCTAAATGATTTACAACAACAATCAGACTGATTAATAAAGCTAAACCAATTATAGAGTCAGCAATACTTTTCACATTGCTTACCATTGATGAAAGCTGTGCTTGAAAATCATAATGAAACTTAACCTGAAATCCTGTGTCTAAATTCATAACAAACTGTTTTAACAATCCCCGCCGAAGCTTTGTATAATACTTTTCACTTTGTAAAAATCCACTTCCGGCTTTTTTTCCGTTTCTGCCGATGCAATTTTTATTTTTGGACAAACATCTTTATTCTTTTCTCCCTTGACTTCCTTTTGCAAAGTCTCTATGCCTAAAATTACTTTAACCACCGCTTTATCTTCCGGAGTTAATGATTTATTAGAATCAATCTTATTAATCATTACTTCTGTCGGAGTATATCCCCCCTTTTTTAACTCATAAAGTTTTTTGAAGTCCTTATTTTCAATGGATGAATAGACTTCAGAATCGAGATTATTGATGTATTCAGAATTTGAAATAGCTATCTGAGTTTTTTCAAAAACCGGTTCTATACCTAAGGGAAGTTTTTCTAATTCATTTGATGCGATTTCTTTGAGTTCAATAGAATATTTTTCTATTATTTTTAATGATGAAGCTCTATCAGGCTCTGATGTTTCGGCAGAGGAAAACCTTAAATCTTCTTCATAAACCTTATTGAAAGTATCAGCTAAGTTATATTTTCCCATAAACGTATCATCAAAATCACGATGCCTCTCCCCTATTCCGACGTAACCTTTTTCGGCAATGAATTGCAACTTTTCCCTATCTGTATTTAATATATTCTGATTTATTGTATTATCAAGTTTAGCTACTTCTTTTGCGGCAGTTTTTTTGAGTTCAAGCGAGTATTTTTCGACCAATTTTAAAGATGAATCTCTAACATCATCTTTTTTGGCAAAGGTTGCGACATTATGTTCATCGTAAGCCCTATTGAAACTATGAGTTAAATTATATTTATTCATAAAATCTTTATTGAACAAACCTTCCCAGTCGTAGTATGATTTTATTCCCTCATAGCCTTGTTCGGCAATGAAAACCAATTTGACTCTATCTGTTGATAGTTCCGTTTCTTTTGTTTGTTTTGAATTGTTTATCTGTTCCTGCATAACTACATTGATACCCGCTTCAACCGGTGCATTAATTGTGTTGGATTCTAATATTTTGCGTTTATTCAATCGCCACTGTAATTCTTTTGCCTGTAATGGTGTTAAGGTTAAAATTTCTCTGAACCGGATTCCTTTATCATCTTCGGTAAGACTTACCCGGGCAGAAAACAATTTCCCGTCCTGTTCGTAAATCTTTGTATCAAGTTCTTTACCCTCTATTAATTGTCTGACCTCATTATCGTCTAACTTCTGTCCTGCTATCTCAAAACCATTTTTAGAGTGCCTTAATACAATCAATTCCTTTATAGATATATCATTAGCCGATTTTACCGTCACGGAATTTAATTCATTGTCAACCTGTAAAAAGACTTCTGTTCCGTTGATCTTTGCAGGACCGGCTACCTCTCTATTTATGAGACGTACTTTATCTTCTTCCGATAATTTATAATCCCCGATTATTTCAGGAATTATTAATTGTTCCCGTTGAAAAGTAAAACCTACTTCCGCTTCGCCCGAAGCTGATCTTATCATTCGTATTTTGGCATTCCTTATATCGCCGTCATCCATAATAAAACCCTCTAATAATGGCGATTCATTACCGTAAGAAAGTAACTCACGAACAGCGTCAGTTAAAGTAACCCCCGATATTTCTGACGGTATCTCTTCTAAATCGAAAATAAGTTTTGAGTTTTTCATTTTGCTTAATTATACTATTAGTACAATTGAAAATAAAAAAAGGGTAGGTGTAAATTAATTTTTTTTTGCAAATGGATTTCTCTAAATATATATAATGCAGATAATGAACATTTTGTAAACATATAAAAATACTGATTAGATGAAGAAATTTACACATCTTGATGAAATGTTATGTAATAAATAAAATTTACAATTACAGTTGTTCGATCTCCTGTTTAAGAAAATGATAATTTCTGAAAACTAATAACTGAAAATTACTTAACTTTTCCCTTTAAAGTTCTCGACAATTAATTGTTCAATTTTGTTTTCATTAATGTATTCTTCCAATATGTTTCCTACTAATTCTCTAAAACTTATGCCATGTATAGTGGAGAATGTTTTAAGCGTTTTTATTTGCTTTTTGGAGATACTGATACATACCTTTTTATGTTCCGTTTCATCTATACTTGTTTCATGACTTTTCTTTTCAACAATTATCTTACTGTTTACTTCAACATTTTTTTGTAAAACAACATCTTCTGTTAATCTTGCCAACCCGCTAAGAGCCGACATACTACTTTTTTCTATTAATTCTTTTGTCTTCATTGCGTAATTACATTAATCATTTCATTTATAAAATCAGAATATTCGCCTCTTGTTGCCGAGTTGTATTTGTAAACGGTACTTACCTTTCTTTGAAAAGTAGGGATTGATTCACAGATATAATTATCCATTATGGGAATACCCAATGAATTTCTTGAATTATACATCTCTTTAAAATCCTTGTTTTTTTCATTTACTCGATTGAAGAAAAGAGTATAAGAAGTTTGTAAACCCTGTTCTTTCCTTTTCAGATAAATGGTTTTATGATAAAAATTGACAAAATCTACAGTGCTATCTATATCTATTTTGCTTGTTTGAGTAGGTATAAACAAAACATCTATGTAAACGTAGGCGCTTACAATTCCTTCTTGTTTAAGGTTTCCGGGCAAGTCAACAAATACTAAATTGTATTCATTCTTTAATGCTTCCAAGTTATTTTTTAAATCTTTGGAGTCCATTCGTATTAAGTCGTAAAAATCTTCATTTTCAAAAGTTTTTAATTCCTCTTGTCTTATTTTGTATAAGGAATTTTGAAGATCGTCAGCATCAATTACTAATACCTTAAAATCTTTTTCTTTAAGTTCTCGATGCAAATAGTTTGCTACAAAAGAAGTAATAGTAGATTTGCCGACCCCCCCCTTTTGATTGCCAATAGATATAATTTTTCCCATAGTTTTAATTTTAAATTTTAATTGCAAAGATATAACTTAATTATATATATAACAAAATATATTTATAAAAAACTATAAAAATATACAACCATATAGAAGCATATATAATAAACTATATAACTATAAAATATATTTATTATAAAACCATTGAACTATAAAAATATAAAACTATATTTTTATTTCTGAAACAAATAATTAAATATTTGATTACTAATATATATAATTAAATAGAATTCTATAAAACCTAAAAACTATATAACTATATTATATTAATAGTATAAAAACTATAAAACAATAAATATAGTAAATATATTAAACTATAATTATAATTAGTATTAAAAATAATCAAACTATATATCTATATTATATATAAAAATATAAAATAATATATCTATAAATATAGTAAATACATCAAACTATAAATATAATTAGTATAATA
>Ga0209628_10001270_pt1 | contig 16116 bp, 13 predicted proteins | sample TergutCu122P4_FD_187285 | JGI IMG/M metagenome (GOLD analysis project Ga0209628, IMG submission 187285) | Cubitermes ugandensis P4 segment gut microbial communities from Kakamega Forest, Kenya - Cu122 P4 (SPAdes) (version 2) | ecosystem: Host-associated > Arthropoda: Insects > Digestive system...
CCAACCGCTCCGGTTAAGCACCAGCGTACCGTTTTCGCCAACGAAGCCAAGTCCATGATTACGACCATAATAACCATCGTCGATACCGATGGCATGATCCCATAATACGGTAAAACCATTGAATGTATATATGGTTTGCAATAAATCGGGGGTTTCGCAGGCATCGTCGGGATAACCGAACTTGCCGCCCGATGCCATCACGCTTTGCGGCGCCTGTACATTCATTGCATACAGCGCATAATCAAGCAGATGCACGCCCCAGTCGGTCATCAAACCTCCGGCATAGTCCCAAAACCAGCGGAAAGTGAAATGGAAGCGGTTGCGGTTGAACGGACGTTTGGGCGCCGGACCGAGCCACATGTCGTAGTCGACACCCTGTGGCGTGGGTTCATCGGGCTTTACGGGAATTGACGGACACCAGCCCTGATAGGAAAATACACGTACCGTACGAATTTTCCCCAACTTGCCCGATTGTACGAATGCCACAGCATCCTGCCAGTGCGGGTCGCTGCGTTGCCACTGCCCCACCTGTACCACGCGGTTGTAACGTTGTGCGGCTTTTACCATCAGGTTACATTCCTCAATGCTGTTGCCAATGGGCTTTTCGCAATACACATCCTTACCGGCTTCGCAGGCTGATACCATTTGCAGACAATGCCAATGGTCGGGCGTTCCTACAATCACCACATCAATATCCTTGTTGTCGATGAGTTTACGCCAGTCTTTGTACAGGTGTTCCGGCTTTTTGCCGACTTTCTTTTCGATGTCAGCCTTTCGCGCATTGAGCTGCTCATCGTCGATATCGCATATCGCAACGCATTCTACTTCGGGATTATCAAGAAAAGCGTTGAGGTCGCTCCACCCCATACCCCTGCATCCGATTAATCCTACGCGGATGCGGTCGCTGGGCGCTACCCGGCGCCCCATTCCATACAGCGACTGCGGAATGACCGCTGCTCCGGCGCCGATGATGGCAGCCTGATGTAAAAAATCTCTACGTGTTCCCATGTTATCAAAAATATTTTTTATTATCTTTCACATTCAAAATACATTGCAGGAGGACCTACTGTTCGCAATACTTCATTCGCCAAATCAAGTTTTTCCTGAAAAATTGGCATTTTTATATATTTTTCCAAGGAATTGTCAATCCTAACGATTGGTGCTTTTCTGTCGATTGTTTTCATTCCGTTCTTATATTATGAAAAACATTCTGCACGTCTTCATCTTCTTCAAACTTGGCTAAAAGTTTTTCAATTTCTTCGGTTTGTTCGGGAGTGAGTTCTTTGGTATCGAACGGGATACGCTCAAACTCACAACTGACTACCTCAAATCCATTGTCATCCAAATATTTCTGCAAAACGCCATACGAACTAAATTCCGAATAGATGACTATTTCACCTTCTTCTGCAAAAATCTCATCTACGCCGAAATCAATCAATTCGAGTTCAAGTTCATCCAGATCAACGCCTTTCTTTTCCTTCACCTTGAACACGCATTTGTGATCAAACATGAAATCGACCGATCCCGATGTTCCCAGCGAGCCGTTGTATTTGTTGAAATAGCTGCGGACATTGGCAACCGTGCGTGTAGGATTGTCGGTGGCGGTTTCCACGATAATCGCTATTCCAAAAGGTCCATACCCTTCGTACACAACCTCCTTATAATCGCTCTGATCTTTCGATGTCGCTTTTTTGATGGCGCGTTCAACGTTTTCCTTTGGCATGTTCGCCGCCCTGCCCATCTGCACCAGAACGCGAAGACGTGGATTGGTTTCAGGGTCGGGACCGCCTGCTTTTACGGCAATGGTGATTTCTTTACCCAATTTGGTAAATGTTTTTGCCATGCTGCCCCATCTTTTCATTTTCCGGGCTTTCCGGTATTCAAACGCTCTTCCCATTCAACTTAAATTTTTAAATGTTTAAATTTATAAATGTCATCGTTTTGTCGCATCTTCCCTGATCAACTTCCAGATAACAATTCGGTATTGCCAGAAAATGCCGCAAAATAATCCCATGATTGCCATTGCAATACAATATTTAAACGCCATGCTGGCAGCAGTTTTTTCTTCCTGACTTAACTGTGTGAAATCCTGAACCACTAAAATAATCTCGGTGTTTAGCGTAAGTGACTTCTCTATCCCTTGTTTCCTTTCGTAAAGCGACAACATATCGGTATAAAACAGTTTAGGTTCAGGCAAATTACCTGTTACAACTATTTGTCCCTTATCGGGTGTTAATTCTCTACGTAACTGTACTTTGCGTAATGTGTCAATTTTTGCGATTTCTGCATCCAATTCTTTCACAAGCTGCTGTTTTTGCTCCTTGTCAATTTCGAAAAGTTTCTGTAAATAGGCATTATTGTTGATGTATTGAAACAGACCTTTCCGAAAAGCAGGTAAGACACTTTCATCGAAAAGAGAAACCCTGACGTGTACAAACGAAGGGACACGAATTTGATTGGTATCGCGGGGATTGTATTTTTCGGCGAAGTCGATGTAATCCGGTTTTCCGTCTTTGTTGATATCTATGCCGTAATAGGCTTTGATACTGTGTATTACGTCGGCTTGCTCCTCGCTTAATCCGAGATAGCTTGCCAACAGATCGGGTTTATCGATCACCTTGTTGAGTTTGTTGATGTGATTGATCACCACAGAATTATCCACTCCGCCGGTATCGGCTTCAAGTGAGGATACGAAAGCCTTTGGAGAAATGGCGTACAACAAAATTCCGATAAAAAAACCTGCACAACCAAAAGAAAAGATCCATACGGATTTTCGGATCAGGTAGATGAAGATGGATACGATAAAATTCCAAATACTTACAAGAAAACTCTTGAATGCCACCCACATACGGGAGCAAAATTCAAAAATATCGATCTCGTCGCCGGGTTTATTATTACTTAATTCGCTCATATTTATTAATGTTTTTTATTTTAATTAATGCGTCAAAATTACAACTTTTTTTTCAAAAACAGGTATTTTTTTTGTTCAAAACAACGAAAACGCATACCCCGCCATTACCGAAGCTGCGCCAATACGGTTACTTCCGTTGGCATCGTTCTGCTGTACGGTAAAAAATCCATAGTTGCCGCCCACCTCGAGAAAGAAATAATTGTGTTTGCACTGATAACGAATACCAACATTACCCGTAACGCCGAAGTTGGCGCTTTTCATTTCGCCGGTGATTTTTGTTGTGTCGAAATTCTTCTCGCTATCCAAGGTTTGTTCGATGGCAGGAAAAATGTCAGGTAATTGGCTTGCAAGGATGTTTTTTGCCTCTTCCGGAAAAACGTTCCACAAAGTTGTAGTTCCCGAAGCGTCGGAATACAGGTAACTTTTCCCTTTGGTTTCTAACTTGCCCGATAAGAGGAACGACACAAACGGACCTGCATTTACATACACGCGCCAAGGTGATTGTCCAAGGTTCCAGCCGAATTGCGCCACGACCGGTATCATCACATAGTCAAATTTGGTGGTGTTTTCCACATTGGCATAATAATGGGGAAAAAATTTCGACCAAGCCATCAATTGTCCCAAACCAGCCTGCAACTCCGGTGACATTCCCAATATTCCTCCCCCCATACTGCTTGCCATTTCGGAGATGAGACGTTGCGTAGGCAGAGCTTGCATCCCGTCTTTTTTTCCGCCCATTCCGCTGTATTCCACGCCAAAACGAAGTGAAACCTTCGGATTGCTTGCACTTTGCGCAGCACACGTGATTTGCAACTCGGTGAATAGCCCCCAGCCGGGCGCCAACCGCGATTTGTAACCTTCACTCACGGGGGTACTTTTGGCGACTGACATGTTTGAGATGTTCATTCCGCCTCTGATGCCAAATTTGACATCCTGTGCGAATAATCCGCAGGTTATCAAAAAGATAAATGACACGCTGAAAATATACTTTCTCATGATTTCCTAATTCTTAATTTTAATTCTTAATTCTTTAAATCATTCCTTCGATATTCCACACAAAAGCCCGCAAACCTTGTTGTTCGGCTTTGGCGTCTAATTTTTTCAGACTCTCTAACAATGGTTCTACCCGTTCATCCTCGGTGATGGCGAGGATTGCCGAGTTCATCGCGGGCCACGTATGGGTGCCGAAATGCGGTTCACCGCCGTAGCTTCCGCGACCGTGCGCATCTGCCCATTTGGTGTACCCTCTGATGTGCTGGCGGTCGAGGATACTGTCCACCGCCTCGGTAAGCGCCTGATTATAGGCTATAAATACGGCTTTCATGTTTGGTTTTTTTATTTATTATTTCGCGACAAAAGTACAAAAACTTTGAAAACAAAAAAAGTTTTTATGTTTTCCTGACGTTAATGATTTTTAAGCACCTGCCACACCTTTCCCTTCTTTTCCGGAAATCAACAGTTACGAAAATGCTAAGGTCTTACTACCGGAAAATACATATCGCGCTCTGTAATACCACATTTTTTCATCATCTCGATGCAATATTCGAGTTTCCCCATATTTGAATTTGCATTGTTGGTGCCGAAAGCAAAACGGATACCGGCTTCCTTTGCTGCCAAGATGATTTTTTCGTTGGGAATTTTTCGCGAGTTATTTATTTCCAGCGCTATTTGCCTTGTCACTAATGCCTCGATCACCTTGTTGATACGCACATCTGTCCATAGATTGTCGTAGTCGGGCATCATTTGAGCAGGTAATGCAGTGGGATTGACATATATATTAATAGGTTCTTCCTTGAGCACCTTTACAATACGATCGACAATGATATCCATGTACTGTTCTTGTGGGATGTCGATCCAAATTTCGTTGGGCATCCAAATGCGGGTACGACGTCCTTTATGATCGGTAAAAGTCATAGCGTCGGTAAACACATAATCGAATTGTTCGCGGGCATCTCCCGAAAACGTGGTTGTCCACTCGCGACCTTCGCCCTGCATGGCTTGGAAACACGGAAGGTTTTTGGTAGTATCAAGATAGGTATAAATATCGTCGTCGGAAGTAACCGGAAAACCAATACCGCAGTTGGGCGCTATACCGTAGAAAATGCCCATCTTCCGCGAATGATCCATTGCCTGATTCTGGTTCCAGCCTTTCAAGTGAACGTGAAAATCGATCACCGGGAAATTGGCTTGTTGCAGGCGAATAATATCGTCATTTTGTTCGTCCACAGCATCTGTACGTTCTGCCGGATCACTATCGGATAACGGTTTCACGAGGATATTGTTGAACTTTATCTGACGAGTCGTATAATTACTGATCGCAAACGAACCACGGGCAATTCGCATTCCGCTGTTTTCCTCTGTCCTGTATGGCTTGTCGGGTTCCACATAGTCAACCACCAATATGTCGTTCACTTTGACGGTGATGTGTTTATCAACGACTTTCACATACAATGTAAACCATTCGTTATCAGACGCCATGCTTTTATAAACATTGCGGACACTGCTCAGACTTCCTGTTTTTCGACGCTCTTCACTGACGGGCGTATTGTTGACGAGCACCTGATATCCGGACGCATTGCCCGAATGGAACCACAGTGCAGCAACAGCGTTCGGGTTAGTCTTGACATCGGCAAGAAATTCAAAGTTTTTGAACCTCGAATCGCATACCTTACCGACATAGTAAAGCGTACTTCGTCCGTTCAGCAAAAGGGTGTCGCCATCCATAGCGAAATCCGTTTTGTTACCATCCGTCTTCCAGCCCGATAATGATTTTCCGGGTTTAATCGATACCCATTCGCCGGTATAATTTTTCGAACATGCGGCTATCGTATAAACAGCGATAGCGCTCATTAATAGAAATTTGACTGTTTTCATTTTGATTTGATGAATAATATTTGAAATCTTTTTGCAAAAATAATACTTTGTATCGAATTTTTGAATTTTTTTTCTTAATTTTGTACCAAATTAAAAAATCGGAATGAAAAAGTTTACGTTTTTAACAACAGCATTATTTATGTTGGTCATCGCTTGCGGGAATTTGAAGGCGCAAGTAGGTTTAGTGATTTGGAGTGATTTAGCCGAGAAGTTTACAGGAGATGGAGATAAGGATAAGCCGTTCATTATTTCCAAAGCGGAGCATTTGGCTTATTTGGCTGTAAAAGTTAATGAAGACAAAAATTATTCTTTAAACAAATATTTTAAATTGGACAATGATATCGACCTTGTCGGAACTTCCCAATTAGGAGAAAGGAATGAAGGTATAACATTTTATTGGGATTTGCCGATAGGAACGAAAACATCACCTTTTCAGGGAACATTCGACGGAAACAATTATCGCATTGTCAATATGCTGCTCGATGGGTTCTGGTATTTTCCTCAACAGCAAACGATGGGATTATTTGGATATACCGAAGACGCCACAATAAAAAACGTATGTCTGGAAGGAGTAAATTCACATTATATTGCTCACACTGTCGTTGGCAGTCTTGTCGGACATGCCCTGAACACATCAATTGAATATTGCAAAGTAAAAAGATTCGAAATAACGGGCGTACAAAAATATGCAGGAGGGCTTATTGGAGAAGCCCATGGTAAAAAAACAACCGTTAAAAACAGCAGCGCTTCTGGTAAAATAATTGATGTCGGCAGCAACTGTTTTACCGGAGGATTTGCAGGTTACGTCGCAGATGGAACAATTACCTACTGTGATTCAGAAGGAGAGATATCGGGAACGTCTGTAGTCGGAGGTTTCATCGGCAATGTCGGTGAAGGAAGAAGTACCATTCGGTATTGTCATTCCAAAAGCAAAACTATAGGAATATCTTCTGTTGGCGGGTTTATTGGACTCATCAAATCTGCCGAAGTTCAGATTAAAGATTGTCGGACTTCGGGTTTGACGCTGGGGGTGTCAGATCACACCGGCGGATTTATCGGAATCATACAAGACGGCAATGGAGAAGTGAAAAGCTGTCTTGCCGAAGGAATGGTTACTGGAAATACGCATGTGGGCGGTTTCATAGGAGGTTTAACAGGTATGACATTGAATTCCATGAAAATAACCAATTGTAGTTCTACCGGCGTCACTGAAAGCATTAAAGGTTCTACCGGCGGTTTTGTCGGATACGCCAGTTCTAACGTTTTATTTTCCGGATGTTTTGCTACGGGGGCAGTCAAAGGAGAAACCGATGTCGGTGGCTTTGTAGGTAGTATTCATACAACTGTTACTGATTGCTTTGCCACCGGAAAGGTCGAAGGATATAAAAATGTCGGCGGCTTTGCAGGAAATACTGACGCTATTCTAACCAATTGTTTTGCCGTTGGGACGGTAAAAGGGCATGAGAACGTCGGCGGTTTTGCCGGAAGAATACGTGGCAGAGGCAGACTTTTCAACGATCCGGTAAGCGGTGATATCTTCAATCCGGAAAATTGTTTTTCTGCCGGAACCGTTTTTTGCGAAAATGAAGATCGAAGCGGAGCTTTTGTTGGGAATCTCGTTAATCCTCGACAAAAAACCTGATGCCTACCGATATACGATACGTGATCATCAATAACACAGTCATTTTCGATATTCCTAAAAAATTTACATACACCATCCCATGCGGCTATCCGGAGGAATCGGTCATCGCAGATTTCACTCTTGGCGGAGATGCAAGGTCTTATCCTGTAAACCCTATGAAACTTCCGGCAAACATTCCACAAACTGTTACTGTAACAACCTCCGATGGAAAAACGGAAAACTACAGTTTGTTAGCTGTAAAATCTTTATCTTCGGATATTTTCGTGCAACGCTGGGATGATATTCTTGCCATCAATAACAATCCTTTTACCAATGGAGGTTATGAATTTACCGGTTACGTGTGGTACAAAAACAACGACAAAGTTCCACTTCCCAACGAAACCAAAGGCTACATTCGCATGAGCGCCGGAACGGCAGAATATTGGGTAGAACTCACCGGAAAATATATTCCTACGCAAACGGATGTTAACCCCAAGACCTGTCCGATAATAGTAACCAATGTACAAACTAAAGCGGCAGTTTACCCCAATCCCGTTCAGCGTGGGCAAATGGTACGGGTGGAAACGGGAAAAATGGGAAAAATGGAGGAAACAAGTAGAGACGCGGCGCGCCACGTCTCTACAATGCAACTGTTTGATACAGCTGGAAACATCATTGCCAAACAAATCCTGCACGATCCTGTTTCGGAAATCGTTATGCCCGACATGCCGGGGCAATATATTTTGCAAGTAATGGTAAATGGCGTTTCAGAATCATTTAAAATTGTGGTGGAGTGAGAAATGAAATTTATCATTCATCAATACTTCCACTCCTTTTTGCACTGTCTTATCCATTTGATTGAGAACAGGATAATATCCTCTGTCGTCGAGGATATTTCGTACAATATACGCCACGACCGTATTTTCGATCATCGGTCCTGACATTTTCAGGTCACGATCATTTTTCGCCACTCCTTTGGTTGCTGCATAGGTTATAAATTCTTTCAGGATATTCTTCTGAATCAAATGCTTTTGCAGCGATTTATAATCCGTATAATCCGTCAATTCTTTCCGGTTTTTATCAACATAGTCGAACGCAAAACTATAAATAATTCTTCTACGCATTACTGTTGCATAATATTTTGAATAACCCGCTGTATCAATCGGCACAAAAATATCGGGCATAATACCGCCGCCACCGTACACCACTTTACCTCCCGGCGTCACAAACCGTAACGAATCGTTGAAATGGATACTGTCAGCCTGCAACATTTCACCATGTTCAAAACGAACATTCAACTCGTTGAAATACTCTCCATTATCATTTTTGGTATATGGTTTTTGGATACATCGTCCCACAGGCGTATAAAAGCGCGAAGTCGTGACCCTTACAATCGAACCGTCCATTAACGGAAATTGTTCCTGCACAAATCCTTTTCCGTAACTCCGCCGTCCGACAATTGTTCCCCGATCATTATCCTGAATAGCGCCTGCCACAATTTCGCTGGCGGATGCCGTCGATTCGTCAATCAGCAACACCAAATCCATATCGACGTAATCGGGATTTTTACCTTTCGAATAATAATTAGTGCGTCCCCATTTGTTGCCTTCGGTGTACACGATCAATTTTCCGGCGGGAAGAAACATTTCCGACATCCTGATGGCGTCATCGATGATACCTCCGGAATTAGTGCGCAAATCAATCATCATCTTCTTCATCCCTTCCGATTTCAGTGTATCGGCGGCTTTGGAAAATTCCTGCAAAGTAGTTTTCGAAAATTTATTGACGCTGATATACCCGATTTCAGGAGTAATCATGTATGCTACATCAATACTGGGCATCGGTACCACGTCGCGGACAATAACGAAGTCGAGCAGTTCGCTGTTACCTTTCCGGTAAATGCTCACCTTTACTTTGGTGCCGGTTTTGCCTTTCAGCATCTTCACAATGTCGTTGCTTGACATCTTTACTCCGGCTACCAACGAATCATTTACCCGCACGATACGGTCGCCCGCCATGATGCCAACTTTTTCTGACGGTCCTTTGGAAATCGTATTGATAACCACTATCGTATCATTCACCATATTGAAATAGACGCCAATGCCCGAAAAATTACCTTCCAACGGTTCATTGACAGCCTGAAAGTTGGACGCCGGAATGTATAGCGAATGTGGATCCAACTTTTTTAACATGCCTATAATGGCATTTTCTTCAAGCGTGTTGACTGATACACTGTCTACGTATGAATTTTTGATAATATCGAGCGTTTGAGTCATTTTATTGTACGCCGGAAAAAACAGCAAACCACGTTTGTTCCCGGTATGGGTATTTCCCAATCGAATCCCAATAAGTATCCCTGCCACCAAAGCCAATGCAACAGTAAGTGGCAGTATCGCATTTATTTTTTTATTTTTCAGTTCTTCCATTCGATATTACAATTCATTACATTCAATATATTTCACTTCGACGCCGGCGCGTTGCAACAGACGAATACCATCGTCGATACGGTACATTTCGCCGTATACCACACGTCTGATACCCGACTGGATGATCAGTTTGGCGCATTCGAGGCAGGGCGAGGCAGTGACATATAAAGTAGACCCTTCGCTGCTGTTGTTCGATTTGGCTACTTTTGTGATGGCATTCGCTTCGGCGTGAAGCACATACGGCTTTGTCGTATTGTTTTCGTCTTCACAAATATTTTCAAACCCCGCCGGCGTACCATTATATCCGTCCGAGATAATCATCTTATCCTTCACTAACAACGCGCCCACCTTGCGGCGCAGGCAATACGAGTTTTGTCCCCATATACGCGCCATAGCCAAATACCGCCGGTCAAGAAGATTTTGTTTGTTGTCGTCCATTGCTTAAAATTTCGCACAAAGGTATTTATTTTTTTTATTTTTTGGGAATTTTGTAAAATATGAATTGCAAACTTTGTTTATCTTTGCCGAAAAATGAACGTTTATTTAGAACAGGACATCAAATTTTTGGCAGGCGTCGGACCGCGACGCGCCGAGTTGTTTGACAAGGAATTAAAAATCAAAACATTCGGCGATTTGTTGTATTGTTTTCCCTATAAGCATGTCGACCGTACTAAATTTTACGCCATCAGGGATGTACAACCGGTGGATACGTACATTCAGGTGCGGGGACGTGTCGTTTCCATGCGCAAGGAAGGCGTACCACACAAGGAACGGTTGGTGGTACAACTCACCGATCATTCGGGGACTATTCCGCTTTTGTTTTTTAAGGGTGTCAAATACCTGATGCAAAGCATCAAACAGGGAGGCGATTATGTGGTGTTCGGCAAACCAACCGAATTTAACGGACAGGTAAATTTTGTACATCCCGAAATGGAACCTGCCGAAAAGCGCGAAGAAGGCATCGTTGCCATGCTTCAGGCTCATTACAGCCTCACCGAACGGTTAAAAAACAACTACATTACCTCGCGTGTCATCGGGCGGCTGATGGTGACGCTTTGGCAGGGGATGAAAACGAATGTCGCCGAAACCCTGACGGACAATCTGATACAGCAATATCGACTGTTGCCCTTGCACGATGCGCTGTTCAACATTCATTTTCCGCAAACGGCTATCCTGTTGCAGAAAGCGCAGCACCGGCTCAAATTCGAGGAACTGTTTTGGATACAGTTGCGTATGTTGTATCTGCGTGAGGAACGCAATACCAGCGTCAAAGGGTTCAATTTTACGACCGTTGGCGATTATTTTAACCGGTTCTATGCGGAGCATTTGCCTTTTGAACTGACGGAAGCTCAAAAGCGTGTCATCCGCGAAATCCGTAAAGATATGGGCAGCAGCAAACAGATGAATCGCCTGTTGCAGGGTGACGTGGGTAGTGGCAAAACATTAGTTGCGCTGATGGTGATGCTGATAGCGCTCGACAACGGTTATCAGGCTTGTCTGATGGCGCCTACCGAGATATTGGCTACCCAGCATTTGCAAACCCTCACGCGGATGTTGGACGGGATGGGACTGAACATCGCCCTGCTGACCGGATCGACCAAAAAGAAAGAACGGCGCGTGATCCACGAAGGACTGACCGACGGAAGCATCCACATCCTGATAGGAACACATGCTTTGATTGAGGAAACCGTGCAGTTTTCCAACCTCGGATTGGTGATCATCGACGAGCAACACCGTTTTGGCGTTGCCCAGCGTGCCCGTCTGTGGAAGAAAAACACCGAAGCGCCGCACGTATTGGTGATGACCGCCACGCCTATCCCGCGCACGCTTGCAATGACCGTATATGGCGATTTGGAAGTATCGGTGATTGACGAGTTGCCCCCCGGGCGCAAACCGGTGAAGACCGCACATTATTTTGATCATCGCCGCAAGGACGTGTTTGAGTTCATGCACCGTCAGATTGCCGAAGGACGGCAGGTGTACGTGGTCTATCCACTCATCGCCGAGTCGGAAAAGATGGACTACAAGGATCTTGAGATGGGTTTCGAACAGATCCGTGAGGCTTTTCCCGAAAAGGACGGTTATAACGTTATCATGGTACACGGCAGGATGCCCGCTGCGGATAAAGAGTTAGCCATGCGGCTGTTCAAGGAAGGTAAGGCGCACATCATGGTTGCCACTACCGTGATTGAGGTGGGGGTGGATGTACCCAATGCGTCGGTGATGGTGATTGAAAGTTCCGAGCGGTTTGGATTGTCGCAACTGCATCAATTGCGCGGTCGTGTGGGGCGTGGCGCCGACCAGTCGTACTGTATTCTGATGAGTTCGTACAAACTGACCGACGATGGACGGAAACGCCTGCAAACCATGGTCTCGACCAACGACGGTTTCGTTATTGCCGAAGCCGATCTGAAACTGCGCGGTCCCGGAGAAATTGACGGAACCCTGCAAAGCGGCGCACCGTTCGAATTACATATCGCCAGCCTGTCCACCGACGGACAGTTGCTGCAATTGGCGCGCGATGCCGCTTCAGATATTCTTGCAAACGATCCGGGATTGAACCTGCCAGAAAATGCGCTGCTGAAAGAAAGCGTCAGGAAACAGATCAATGCCGAAGTAAACTGGAGTAAAATAAGTTAAGAATTGATTGATATGCCACAATAAAAGTAACTTTTTTGTGTTATCATACGTATATATGTAGTTAATTAAAATTTTTTCGAATGAAAATTCGCAATATTATATTTATCCTGATGGCAGTGTGCCTGTTGGCGCCTATACAGAGCTATGCCCAAAGTTCCAAACTTAAGAAGGCTTATGAAGAGTTCAGTGCAGGTCATTACCGGTCGGCGGCGGATATGCTCCGTAAAGCCTACCAGACCGCAAAAGGCAAGGAAGAACAAGCCGACGTTCAGTTTAAGATAGCTGAATGTTACCGTCTGACCAACGATCCCAAATTAGCGGAACAGTGGTACAAAAGGGCAGTCACAAAAGGCTACCAGAATCCGATCATTCACCTTCATCTGGGCGAAATGAAAAAAATGCTTCAAAACTATGCCGAAGCCAAAGAAGAGTTTAAAAAATACAAGGAAAGAGTGCCCGGCGACAGACGTGGCGACGATGGCATCAAATCGTGCGACATAGCGCTTGAGTCGATCGAAAGCGGAACCGGATACGAGGTGGCGCCCATGAAATTTTTTAACTCGCAGAAAAACGACTTTTCGCCCGCGTATGCATCAGAAGATTATATGACCGTCTATTTTACGTCTTCGCGCGATGCCGCTACCGGAAAGAACATCAATGCTGTTACCGGCGAAAAGTTTTCCGATATTTTTGTATCGAAACAGGATCGAAAACTGTCATGGAGTCAGCCGGTTCCCATCGAAGGCGACGTCAACACCGAATTTGATGAAGGGATGTGCTCATTTACATCCGATTTTAAAACCATGTATTTTACGCGCTGCCGCAACAGCAGCAACAAGGCATGGGGTTGCCAGATCGTTTCCGCTCAATTGGTGAATGGCAAGTGGACTAAAGAAAAAGTCGTCGATATTGCCGCCGACAGTTCGGTGGTTGCGCATCCGGCAATTTCTCCAGACGATCTGACGCTCTATTTTGTTTCGGATATGCCGGGAGGTCAGGGCGGAAAGGATATCTGGAAGGTGACGCGCACCAATGCTTCCGACAACTGGGGCAAACCCGAAAATCTCGGACCAACCATCAATACGCCCAACGATGAACTGTTCCCATACGTACATCCTGACGGAACGTTGTACTTTTCATCCAACGGACATATCGGGCTGGGCGGTTTGGATATTTTCAAGGCAAAATATGAAGACGGCAGATGGGATGTCCGAAACATGGGTTTTCCCATCAATTCGTGGGCTGACGATTTCGGGATTACCTTTCAGGCTGAAGAAGAGAAGGGTTTCTTTTCGTCGAGCCGCACCAACGCCGTGCGTCCTCACGATGATATTTACGCTTTCGTGCTTAAGCCATTGACATTTTCGCTTACCGGATTGGTGAGAGACGAAAAAACGCAACAGCCTATTCCGGGAGCTAACGTGAAGAGGATCAGTAGCGATGGTATCAACGATGAAATGATGACCGGCAACGACGGTAAGTTCACCTCAACGTTAAAAGCAGGTACCGATTACGTGTTCATTGCTTCAAAACAGGGCTACCTTAACGGAAAAGAGCGCGAATCGACAAAAGGACATGATCGCAGCAAAAATTTCACTATTACCATTAATTTAACATCCATTGCGCGTCCGATCGAAATGCAGAATATATTTTATGAATTTGACAAAGCTGATCTGCGTCCCGAATCGATGGTGGCTTTGGACAGGTTGGTTGAAACGCTCGGCGATAACCCCAACATCACGATTGAGTTGGGCGCTCACACCGACTCGCGTGGTTCGGATACCTACAACAATGATCTGTCGCAGAGACGTGCGCAATCCGTTGTAAATTACCTCATATCGAAAGGCATTGCCGCCGACAGGCTCACCGCCAAAGGTTATGGCAAAAGCACGCCCAAAGTGGTGGACGAACAAATGACTGCACAATACCCCTTCCTGCGTATGGGCGTAACATTGACCGAAACATATATCAATTCGTTACCCAACAAGGATGATCAGGAAATAGCGCACCAACTGAACCGTCGTACGGAATTTAAAGTACTGCGCCAGGATTACAAATAGTTTCAGGTTTGGACATCATTTGCATATCATCAACCTCATGGGAGGGAGTTTACGTGAAAAGTACGGTGGAGCTGATGAAATACATGGCGCAACGTCATCGTGTATTGTTTGTGGATTACAACTATACATATAAAAATGTATTGATGAGTTTGTTGAAGAAAAATCCGGCGCCTGTCAGACGTATTTTCGGTTTACAAAACAGATTGCAGGAAATCAAAGCTGCCAATGACAGTACCTTGTGGCTTCTTACATTACCTCCGGTTTTTCCTGTCAACTTCATCAAAAACAGAAAAATATACATCTTTTTTCAACGAATCAATACCAACATCATTCGACGTTCCATTGTAAAGGCAACCCGAAAACTGCAATTTACGCAACCGGTAGTGATCAATGCATGGAATCCGCAAATTGGCGTATTTCTGTATCAAAAACTCTATGAAAAGCTCCATGTATACTATTGTTTTGATGAGATCAGTGTTGGTCCCTGGACGAAGGAACACGGCGCGTATTCCGAAAAACAGTTTTTGCAAATGGCTGACGTATGTATTGTGTCGTCTTTCGGCTTATATCAGACAAAAGCTCCATTGTCCAAGAAGTGTTTTGTGGTTCATAATGGCGTCAATTTTGATGTATTCCGGTCGGGATACGAATTTCCCAAAGAGCAGCTCGTCGTTATCGGTTTCATCGGAATGATTGCCAGCCGGATTGACTTTACGATATTGGAAGCGATTGCGCTTCATTTCCCCGAAGCTACATTAATGCTTGTGGGAGGCGTCGCGTTCGATGGTCGTTCCGTAGATGAAGAAGTAGCCCGACTGAAAACCCATCCAAATGTGGTGTTTACAGGCGCTCAACCGTCAGAAAAATTACCGCAGTATCTGAAAAGTTTTCATATCGGGATCATACCCAATGTAAAAAACACACAGACCGCAGCCGTCTATCCGATGAAAATCAATGAGTATATGGCAGCCGGTATTCCGGTAGTTACTACCGATTTTGCTCCATTGGATGAATTTTACGGTCATATCACTGTGGCACGCTCGTCAACCGAATTTATACAAGGCATCGAACAGGAGTTAACATCCGATAACGACCAAAAACGGAGAGCCCGCCAAGAGATTGCGCGGCAAAATTCGTGGGATAATAGGGCGATTGCCTTTGAAAAGATTATAAGCAATTTACGATTTTAGATTTACGATTTTAGATAAATGCAAAAAGAAATGAACATCATCGTTGCCGTTACCGGAGCCAGCGGATCCATATACGCAAAGCTCCTTTTGGAAGAATTATGCAGGTTTCATAAGGAAGGACAGGTGAAACAGGCAAGCGTGGTATTTTCAGAAAAGGCAAAAGAAGTCTGGGATCACGAGATTGGTGAATATCTTGAATTTGACGTTCCGTTTACCATCCATGACAACGACGATTTCAACGCTCCGTTTGCTTCGGGCAGCTCATTGTACGATGCGATGATTGTTTGCCCCTGCTCGATGGGAACTATGGGACGGATCGCCAACGGGCTTTCGGATACGCTCATCACCCGCGCCGCCGATGTGATGCTGAAAGAACGCCGCCGGTTAATTCTTT
>Ga0209628_10001271_pt1 | contig 16107 bp, 15 predicted proteins | sample TergutCu122P4_FD_187285 | JGI IMG/M metagenome (GOLD analysis project Ga0209628, IMG submission 187285) | Cubitermes ugandensis P4 segment gut microbial communities from Kakamega Forest, Kenya - Cu122 P4 (SPAdes) (version 2) | ecosystem: Host-associated > Arthropoda: Insects > Digestive system...
CTGTGATCGGTCGGGTGGAGAAAGACGGCCCGGCGGGACGAGCCGGTCTGCTGCCGGGCGACCGGGTGCTGGCGCTCGATGACCAGCCGATTGCCCTGTGGCACGAACTGGTTTTGCATATTCGCGCCGCGGCTGAGCGGACGGTGCGCGTCGAGTTCGTGCGCGATGGCCGGAACATGACCGTCGAGGTGGTTCCCGAAGCCGTGACCGAGAGCGGCGTGCGGGTAGGCAGAATCGGCGTGGCGGTGGCGGGCGGCGAGGGCGCGCAGCGCGAGATCCGCGCCTTCGTCCGCTACGGTTTCATCGACGCCGGGAAGAAGGCGCTCCTGGAGACCTGGGACAAGGCGGTGTTCAGCCTGGTCATGCTGGGCCGCATGCTGACCGGCGAAGTCTCGTGGCGGAACCTCTCCGGGCCGGTGACGATTGCCGACTACGCCGGGCAGTCGGCCAGGCTCGGCCTCGATTATTACGTCAAGTTCATGGCTGTGGTCAGCATCAGTCTCGGTGTGCTCAATCTGCTGCCCATCCCGGTGCTGGACGGCGGGCATTTGATGTATCATGCGCTCGAAGTCGTCAGGCAAAAGCCGCTCTCCGAGCGCGCCATGGGAATTGCCCAGCAGATCGGAATCGCCCTCTTGCTCGCCCTGATGGCTTTCGCTTTTTTCAACGACTTGAATCGCCTGTTTTCGGGCTGAATGATGAATCGATCCCTGCTATCCGCCTTGATTGCCAGCCTGTTTGCCGTTCCGGCGTGGGCGTTCGAGCCTTTCGCCGTCAAGGATATTCGCGTCGAAGGCATCCAGCGCACGGAGGCGGGAACGGTTTTCAGCTACCTGCCGGTCAAGGTCGGCGATACGCTGACGGCGGAAAAATCGGCGCAGGCGATCAAGGCGCTGTTCGCCACCGGTTTCTTCAAGGATGTCCGCATCGAGGTTGACAACAACGTGATGGTCGTCGTCGTCCAGGAACGGCCGGCGATTGCCACGATCGATTTCGTCGGCATGAAGGAGTTCGAGAAGGACGCCATCATCAAGGCGCTCAAGGATACCGGCATCGGCGAAGGGCGCATCTTCGACCGGGCGCTGCTCGACAAGGCCGAGCAGGAACTCAAGCGGCAGTATCTGTCGCGCGGCAAATACGCGGCCAACATCACCACCACGGTGACGCCGCTGGAACGCAACCGGGTCGGCATCAACTTCAATATCGATGAAGGCGAAGCAGCCAAGATCAAGCAGATCCACATCATCGGCAACACGGCCTTCGACGAGAAGACCCTGCTCGGCCTGTTCGAGTTGACCACGCCCGGCTGGCTGACCTGGTACACCAAGAACGACCAGTATTCCCGCCAGAAACTGGCGGCCGATCTGGAAAAACTGAGGTCTTTCTACATGAACCAGGGCTACCTGGAGTTCGCCGTGGAATCGACGCAGGTTTCCATTTCGCCCGACAAACAGGATGTGTACATCACCCTCAACATCATCGAAGGCGAGCGTTATCAAGTGTCGTCGATCAAGCTGGCCGGCGATTTTTCGGTATCCGAAGAAGAACTGAAAAAACTGATTACGATCAAACCGGGCGATGTTTTTTCGCGCGAGCAGTTGAACAATGCCACCAAGGCGATCAGCGACCGCCTCGGCAAGGAAGGCTACGCTTTCGCCAACGTCAACGCGACGCCCGAGATCGACAAGGAGAAGCGCCAGGTGGCCTTCACCATCTTCGTCGATGCCGGCAAACGGGTCTATGTCCGGCGCATCAACGTGACCGGCAACACCCGCACCCGCGATGAAGTGGTTCGCCGCGAGATTCGCCAGATGGAAGGCGGCTGGTACGACGCGGAACGCATTACCAATTCAAAGGAACGCATCGACCGGCTTGGCTACTTCACCGATGTCACCGTCGAAACGCCGGCCGTGCCCGGCACGGCCGACCAGGTCGACGTCAACCTCAATGTCACCGAGAAGCCGACCGGCAATCTGATGCTCGGCCTTGGCACTTCCAGTACCGACAAGCTGATCCTTTCCGGCGCCATTTCGCAGGACAATTTCATGGGCAGCGGCAACAACGTGGGCATCCAGGTCAACTCGGCCAAGTCGCAGCGGACCTATGTGATGTCCTACACCAATCCTTATTTCACCGTCGATGGCGTCAGCCAGGGCTTCGATGTCTATCACCGCACGATCGACACCAGCAGTCTGGCGCTGGCGTATTACAAATCCGCCTCCACCGGCGGCGGTATTCGTTTCGGTTTTCCCATCGGCGAAAAGGAGTCGGTCGGCTTTGGTCTTGGCGTTGATTACACGGCCATTTCAATCGATGACACCAGCCCGATACGCTACCAGCAATACGTCGGTTATCCCGGATCGGACAGCAAGCGCGACCTGACCTTCCCGCTGACGCTGAACTGGGTCAGCGACGGCAAGGATAGTTTCTTCTTCCCGACCAAGGGCACCTTTCAGCGGGCGGGCCTGGAAATCACGCTACCGGGAAGCGATCAGCAGTATTATCGCGCGACCTACCAGTTGCAGCATTTCTTCCCGTTGAGCAAGCGCTTTACCCTGATGCTGAATGGCGAGCTGGGCTATGCCAACAGCTATGGCAATACCGGTGAAATGCCGTTTTACAAGAATTTCTATGCCGGCGGCGTCGGTTCTGTGCGCGGCTACAAGGCCGCCAGCCTCGGCCCGGTCGACACGACCTATGGCAACCGCGAAAGCCTGGGCGGTACGCGCCGGATCGTGGGCAATGCTGAATTGATGTGGGCCTTGCCGGGCATGGAAAAGAGTTTTCGTCTGGGTGTGTTCTTTGATGCCGGCCAGGTTTGGGGCAAGGATATGAACGGCGCGAATCAGAAAATGAGTCTGAGCGATCTTCGTTATTCGACCGGCGTCTCGGCCTCGTGGATTTCACCGATGGGGCCGCTCAAATTCAGCCTCGGCGTACCGATCAACAAAAAATCAGGGGACGATACCGAGGCGTTCCAGTTCCAGATGGGCACCACTTTTTGATCCAGGAGTGTAATTTTGAAAGTCAAGTCTCTCGTTGTTGCCGGACTGTTGTCGGCCTTGTTCATGACCGGCGTCACGGCTGCCGAATCTGCCGAATTGAAGGTCGGTTACGTCAATACCCAGCGCATTTTCCGCGATGCGCCGGCAGCCCAGAAGGCGGCCAAGAAGTTGGAAAGCGAGTTTTCCAAGCGCGACCAGGATTTGCAGGATATGGCCAAGAAGTTGCAGGGGCTGCAAGAGAATCTGGAGAAAAACTCGGTGACGATGGCGGAAAGCGACCGTCGCGCCAAGGAAAAGGAGTTCAGTGAACTGAACCGCGAATTTCAGCGCCGCCAGCGCGAGTTCCGCGAAGATCTGAACCTGCGCCAGAACGAGGAAAACGCTGCGGTGATCGACAAAGCCAACCGCGCCATCAAGCAGATTGCCGAAACCGACAAGTTCGACCTGATCCTGCAAGACGTGGTCTGGGTCAGCCCCCGTCTGGACATCACCGATCGGGTCATCAAGGCGCTTTCCGAAGGCAAGTAATGCCCGATCCAGGGGTTCTCTCGCTGGTCGACATCGCCGCCCGTCTGGGCGGCGATGTGCTTGGCGACGGAGAAACGCGCATCCGCCAGGTCGCCACGCTGGCTTCGGCCGGCGAGGGTGAAATCGGCTTTCTCGCCAACATCAAGTATCGCGGCCAGTTGCAGACGACGCGCGCCTCGGCGGTCATCCTGGCGCCGGAATTCGCCGACGCCGTCAGCCTGCCGCGCATCGTCTGCAAGAATCCCTACGCCTATTACGCGCGTCTGGCGGCCTTGCTCAATCCGCCAGTGGCCGCCGTTCCCGGCGTCCATGCCGCGGCCAGTTGCGCCTCGCCCGTGCCGGCCAGCGCCTGTATCGGCGCCAACGTCAGTATCGGCACCGGTGTCACGCTGGGCGAGGGGGTCGTGATTCATCCCGGTTGCGCGCTCGGCGACGGCGTGGCGATTGGCGACGGCAGCGTGTTGTATCCCCATGTCACGGTCTATGACCGCTGCCAGATTGGCCGGCGTTGTATCGTGCATGCCGGCGCGGTGATCGGCGCCGATGGTTTCGGCTTCGCGCCGGAAGGCGGGCAGTGGATCAAGATTCCGCAGATTGGCCGGGTCGTCATCGGCGACGATGTCGAGATCGGCGCCAATACCACCATCGACCGCGGCGCGCTCGACGACACCCGGATCGGCGATGGCAGCAAGCTCGACAACCAGATCCAGATCGCCCACAACTGCGTCATCGGCCGCCATTGCGTGATCGCCGGCAGCGTCGGCATGGCCGGCAGCGTTACCTTGGAGGACAACGTGATCCTCGGCGGCGCGGCGATGATTTCGGGGCATGTGACCATCGCTTCCGGCGCGGTGATTTCCGGCGGTTCGCTGGTGATGAAAAACATCACCCGGCCCGGACAGTACACCAGCGTTTTCCCGCTTGAAGAGCACGGCCGCTGGTTGCACAACGCGGCGCAGATTCGCCATCTGGCCCGGCTGGCCGAGCGGGTATCCGAACTTGAAAAATTACTTAATAAAAAACTTGAAGAAACTGTTATAGAAAGTTGATTAAATGGATATTCATGAAATTCTTGAACACCTGCCACACCGTTATCCCTTCCTGCTGGTGGATCGGGTCGTCGCGGTTGAGCCAGGCAAATTCATCCATGCCTACAAGAACGTCTCGATCAACGAGCCGTATTTCGCCGGTCATTTTCCGCACTATCCGGTGATGCCCGGCGTGTTGATTACGGAAGCGCTGGCTCAGGCTGCCGGCATCCTGTCGTTCAAAACCCTGGAAGCCAAGCCGGACCCGCATTCATTGTTCTACTTCGTCGGCATCGACGAATGCCGCTTCAAGAAGGTGGTCATGCCGGGCGACCAGTTGCACCTGCACGTCGAAATGCTGCGCCAGATGCGCGGCGTCGGAAAATTCAAGGCGCAAGCCAAGGTCGACGGCCAGCTTGTCGCCGAAGCCATGCTGATGTGCGCCAAGCGGGATATTTGACCATGATTCACCCCACCGCCATCGTCGATCCGGCCGCCCGGATTGCCGCCAACGTCGAGATCGGCCCCTACAGCATCATCGGGCCGCATGTCGAGATCGGCGAGAACACCGTCATCGGGCCGCACGTGGTCATCAACGGCCACACCCGGATCGGGCGCGACAACCGCATCTTTCAGTTCAGTTCGCTGGGCGAGGTGCCGCAGGACAAGAAATATGGCGGCGAGCCGACCCGCCTGGAAATCGGCGACCGCAACACCATCCGCGAATTCTGCACCTTCAGCCTGGGTACCGTTCAGGACGCCGGCGTGACCCGCCTCGGCGACGACAACTGGATCATGGCCTATGTCCACATCGCCCACGACTGCCAGGTCGGCAACAAGACCATTTTCGCCAACAACGCCCAACTGGCCGGTCACGTCGTTGTCGAGGACTGGGCCATTTTCGGCGGCTATACCGGCGTCCATCAATTTTGCCGGATCGGCGCCCACGTCATGACGGCGGCCGGCTCCATCGTGGTGCAGGACGTGCCGCCCTACCTGATGGCGGCAGGCAATACCGCCCAACCCTATGGCATCAACGTCGAGGGCTTGAAGCGTCGTGGTTTTACCGCCGATTCGCTGACGGCCCTGAAGCGCGCCTATCGGACCTTGTACAAATCAGGCCTGTTGCTGGAAGAAGCCAAACAAAAGCTGGCCGAGGAGGCCAGGACGCAACCGGACGTGCAGCTTCTGGTCGATTTCTTCGAGGTGTCAAAGCGCGGCATCATCCGCTGACATGAAAACGGTACGGATTGCCATGGTGGCCGGAGAAGCCTCCGGTGACCTGCTGGCCAGCCATTTGATCGCGGCGCTCAAAGAGCGCTTGCCGGCGGTGGAATTTTTCGGCATTGGCGGCCCGAAAATGCAGGCGCAAGGCTTCGATGCCTGGTGGCCGCTGGAAAAACTCTCGGTCATGGGTTATTTCGATGCGCTGCGCAATTTCCGGGAGATCGCCGGTATCCGCCGACGCCTGAAAAAACGTCTGCTCGACCAACGTCCCGACATCTTCATCGGCGTCGATGCGCCTGATTTCAATCTCGGACTCGAAGTCGACCTGAAAGCCGCCGGCATCACCACCATCCATTACGTCAGCCCGTCGATCTGGGCCTGGCGCGGCGGCCGGATCAAAAAAATCGGCCGCGCCGTCAACCGCATCCTGGCGCTGTTCCCGATGGAGCCGCCGCTGTATCAAAAAGCCGGCATTCCCGTGACCTACGTCGGCCATCCCCTGGCCGACATCATTCCGCTCGAAACCAGCCAATCGGCCGTGCGCGAAGCCTTGCAGATACCCGCCAAGGCGCCGGTGTTCGCCTTGCTGCCGGGCAGTCGCCAAGGCGAATTGGCGCTAATGGCCGACACTTTCGTGCAGACTGCCCGGCAGGTTCGTGAACATCTGCCCGAGGCGCTGTTCGTCGTGCCACTGGCGACGCGCGAGACACGCCTGCAATTCGAGGCGGCAATCTATCGCCAGCAGGCCGCCGATCTGCCGTTCCGCCTGCTTTTCGGCCATGCCCAGGATGCCCTCGGCGCCGCCGACGTGTCGCTGGTCGCCAGCGGTACGGCAACGCTCGAAGCAGCGCTCATCAAGCGGCCGCTGGTCATCACCTACAAGGTCACCGGCGCCACCTACTGGATCGCCAGGCACCTGGTGCGCCAGCCCTTCGTCGGTTTGCCCAACGTCCTGGCTGGCCGTGAGGTGGTGCCGGAAATCCTGCAAGACGCCGCCACGCCGGAAAACCTCGCCGCTGCCCTGCTCAAACTGTATGCCGACAAGGAAAACGCCCGCGCCGTGGCCGACGCCTTCACCGACATCCACCTGCAACTGCGCCAGAACACGGCAGAAAAAGCCGCCCAGGCGGTCATCGAATGTCTGGGGACACCCTGAACCTTCCCGAACTGATCGTTCCCCCCGGCCTCGTCTGCGGTATCGACGAAGCCGGGCGCGGGCCGCTGGCGGGGCCGGTGGTTGCGGCGGCGGTGATTCTCGATGCGGCCCGGCCGATTTCTGGTCTGAACGATTCCAAAAAACTGAGCGAAAAGAAACGCGGCGAACTGGCCGCGCTGATCCGCGAGCGGGCCGTCGCCTGGGCCGTGGCCGAGGCCAGCGTCGAGGAAATCGACCGGCTCAATATCCTCAACGCCACGATGCTCGCCATGCAGCGGGCCGTCGCGGGTCTGGCCGTGACGCCAGAGCGGGTGCTGGTCGATGGCAACCGCTGCCCGCCACTGCCGATGCCCGCCGAGGCGGTGGTCAAGGGCGATGGCAAGATCGCTTCCATCGCCGCCGCCTCGATTCTCGCCAAGACCGTGCGCGATGCGGGCATGCTGGCCTTGCACGCACGCTATCCGCAATACGGTTTCGATCGCCACATGGGCTATCCGACCGCCGCGCACCGCGCCGCACTGGAGATCTACGGCGCAACGCCCGTGCATCGCAAGAGTTTCGGGCCGGTGGCGAGGTGTCTCTCATGAAATTGATCCGCTCGCGCGACAACCCCTTTTTCAAGCAGCTCAAGCGCCTTGCCGAATCGGGGCGCGAGCGGCGAAAGTGCGGCAAGACCCTGCTCGATGGCGTGCATCTGGTCGCCGCCTATGAAGCGGCGCATGGCCCGGTGGAAACCCTGATGGCGAGCGAATCGGCGCTCGGTGGCGGTGAAATCGCCGATTTCACCGCCGGCCGTGACATCGTCGTGCTGGCCGACAGCCTGCTGCGCGATCTGGGTTTGGTCGACACGCCGAGCGGCCTGCTGGCGCTCGCGCCCATCCCGGCCTTGGCGCGAGAGCCGGATGCAGGCGGCGACGCCGTGTTGCTCGACGGCGTGCAAGACCCCGGCAATGTCGGCGCTTTACTGCGCACCGCAGCGGCGGCGGGCGTGACGCAGATTCTGCTGTCGCCGGGCTGCGCCTCGGCCTGGTCGCCCAAGGTGCTGCGCGCCGGGCAGGGCGCCCATTTTCTCCTGACCCTGCACGAAGAAGCCGATCTCCCGGCCTTTCTCGCCGCCTATCGCGGCACTGCCGCCGTCACCTGCCTCGACGGCGCGACCTCGCTTTTTGCGGCGCAATGGGCCGGGCCGCTGGCCTGGGTATTCGGCACCGAAGGGCAGGGCGTGCGCCAGGAACTCATCGATCTGGCCGGGCTGCGCATCCGCATCCCGATGCCGGGCGCCGTCGAATCGCTCAACGTCGCCGCCGCCGCCGCCGTCTGCCTGTTCGAGGCCGTGCGCCGCAGGTAAACTCATGCTTGATGCGCCAAAAAAAACCCCCGCCGAGGCGGGGATTGGGGATTTCAGTCTTTTGCGCCACCCCGTCAAGCCGGGGAGATACTTAGAGCGGTTTCTGTTTGAATGATTACATCAAATTTCCAGCGCTGTTGGCCCCCACCCTAGCCTTCCCCCGCAAGCAGGGGAGGGAACAAAGAAAGCCCCTTCCCCCGCCTGCGGGGGAAGGTTGGGATGGGGGGAGCAGCGCCAGATTGTGTAAGCATTTGAACCGAACTCGCTCTAAACCAGGTGGCTGCCGGTATCAAAATGGCCCGGATCAACATAGCCGATCAGTTGGGAAGTACCCTGTGCGTCGGCAGTGGGGACCGGCTGAGGATCGAACGGAGGCATTGGATCGAAGAGATCGGCCAAAATAGCCTGAAGCTTGGCCTGAGCATTGACTGCCTTGTCCCCAATGGCCCATGCGTCTGAACCCTGCGCGCCGTTCATGATGGCATAAGCGGCATTGGCCGTGGTCAGATAGCCCGCATCCATCAGGTTTACCCAGTAGGCCAGGCCCTCCTGATCGGGCGCGCGATCAAACAGGTTGTGGTAAAGCCTGTCAACAACCTGCGTATGGGTCAAGCCTGCGAAATTACTCAGATATTCGTCGGATTGGGCAAATGCTTGCATGAGGCCCTGCATATCCATGTAACCATACGCATCAGTCGGATGCTGATAAAGCCAAAAGGCCATGCCCGAACCATCCGCATCACGATTGAAGAAGGCGATGTATGCTTTTTCGATTTCTACTCCTAACTGGGACAAAGGGATGTCGGAGGGGGCGACGGCGGGACTTGTCATGGAAAAACTCCTTTCACGAGAAGAAAAATTTGTGCCACTTACGGTGTACGACCTCGTACACTTTACTTTAGACTACCCCCCCCCCCCGCTGTGACGGTCGTCACATTTTCAAATCGAAAGCGCTCTACCGCAGCGTCAATTCCTGCAAGATGGTGGTCGAGATTTCCTCGGGCGGGCGATGGCGGGCAAGGCGAAAACGGGGGTTGATGGATTGTTCCAGACGGACTCGTTATAGTCCGCGCTTCCATCGAGTCGAGGTGTTCACATGCCTGCCGCCAAAAAAATCCTTCTCCTCTCCGTCTCCGCCGGCGCCGGCCACATGCGCGCCGCCGAGGCTTTGCATCAATGCGCGCAACGGCAGTTTCCCGAGGCGCAAACGCTGCATCTCGATGTCATGCAATACGTCACCGCCGCTTTCAGAAAAATCTACACCAGCGGCTACATGAAGCTCGTCACCGCCAGCCCGACGATGTGGCGGCTGCTGTACGAAAAATCGGACGAGGCCGATCCGCGTTCGCCGATGCAGAAACTGCGCCGCGCCAGCGAGCGGCTCAACACCAGGGCGCTGCTGCGCGCGGTCAAGGATTTTGCGCCGGATGCGGTGATCTGCACGCACTTTCTGCCCGCCGAATTGCTGATGCACGAGATTCGCCGCCAGCGCATGACTCTGCCGGTGTGGGTGCAGGTGACGGATTTCGATCTGCATCGCATGTGGATCATGCCGCACATGACGGGCTATTTCGCCGCCAATGAGGAAATTGCCGCACGCATGCGGCTGTTGATCGAGCCGTCCGCGCAGATTCACTGCACGGGCATCCCCGTCATGCCGGCTTTTGGCGATAGGCCCGATGCCGCTGGCGCGCGCCGGCAATTCGGCCTCGACCCCTCGCACCGCATGGCGCTGCTGATGGGCGGCGGCGCGGGCATGGGCGGGCTGGACGACGTGGCGCGCGCCCTGCTGGCGATTGAACATGATTTCCAACTGGTCGTGCTGGCCGGCAAGAATCAGGAGACCTTGCAGGCGCTGCAAACACTGGCGGCGCAACATCCGGGGCGGCTCATGCCACTGGGTTTCACCGATCAGGTGCATCGACTGATGGCCTGCGCCAGCTTCGTCATCACCAAGCCCGGCGGTCTTTCCACCTCCGAATGTCTGGCGCTGGGCGTGCCGATGATCGTCAATAGCCCGATTCCCGGGCAGGAAGAACGCAACGCCGATTACCTGCTGGAGCAGGGCGCGGCGCTCAAGGCGGTGGATGAAATCGCGCTGGCCTGGCGCGTCCGCCGTTTGCTGAACGAACCCGGCTTGCTCGACGCCATGCGGCAGCGCGCCGCCGCGCTGGGCCGCCCGCAGGCCGCGCGCGATGTCTTGCAGATCGTGCTCGATCAGCTTGCATGAGCGGTAATACCCTGCCGCGCCATCCGGCGGCGATTGCGCTGACCCTCGCGGGCGTCCTGCTGCTGGCGTATTTTTTCGCCAACGTCGAAATCCAGATCGAGGGCGGCGCCGGCTGGGCCGCCAATCTGCCCACCTGGCGCATCGAAAAACACTGGTTGCTCGACATCTTCTGGGGCGGCCGGCCGATGACCGGTTATCACGCCTGGGTCTTTCCCTGCGTGGCGCTGTTCTTTCATTTTCCCCTGGCGTTCATGGGGCATTTTTCCTGGCGCGCCGAAGCGCGGGTCATCGCCTGCATCCAGATTTTCTGGATTGCCGAAGATTTTTTGTGGTTCATCCTCAACCCCGCTTTCGGCCTGGAGAAATTCACGCCGCAAAACGTGCCCTGGCATATCCACTGGTGGGGGCCGATGCCGACCGATTACTGGACTTTCCTCGGCGCGGCCCTCATCCTTTTCGTCTTTTCCTGCTGGCCGGAGAAACGATGATGATCTTGCGCGCCATCCTGCTCAACCTCATGCTGGCTGCATCCTGCTGCGCCCAGCCGCTTGCCGCGCCGCCGCCGGAGAATGCGGCGCAAAGCGATGAACGACCAGCCGAATGGGCAACGCCGGTCGATGCCAGGCGCAATCTTTATCGCATCACGCCCACACTCTACCGCAGCGCCCAACTGACACAAGATGATGTCGCGCTGCTGCAAAAACTCGGCATCCGCACCATCATCAACCTGCGCGCCTACCACCGCGACATCGATGTCCTGAACCTCCCCGGCGTCGAGCTGGTCACCATTCCGATGCACACCTGGCATATCGAGGATGAAGACGTGGCCAGCGCCCTGCGCGCCATCGCGGCGGCGTCCGGCCCCGTACTCATCCACTGTCAGCACGGCGCCGACCGCACCGGCACGGTAGCGGCCATGTATCGCATCATCGCGCAGGGCTGGACGCGCGAACGGGCACTGCGCGAACTCAGGCAGGGCGGCTACGGCTTTCACCCCATCTGGTTCAATATTCCGCATTACATCGAGCGCGTGGACATCGAGGCGCTGCGTGCGCGGCTGGCGGAAGAGGGCGGGGTCAAAACCCGCCCCTAACGCAGCTTCAATTCTTGCAGGATGGTCGTCGAGATTTCCTCGATCGACTTGGTGGATGAATCCAGCCAGTGGATGCCTTCGCGGCGCATCATTTTCTCGGCCTCGGCGACCTCGTGGCGGCAATTGGACAGCGCGGCGTATTGGCTGCCGGCGCGCCGTTCCTCGCGAACCTGGTGCAGACGCTCGGGCTGGATGGTCAGGCCGAACAGTTTGCCGCGATGTCGTTCCAGCGTGCCGGGCAGGCGACCGCGATCGAAATCCTCGGGAATGAGCGGGAAATTGGCGACTTTCAGGCCGAACTGCATGGCCAGATATAGCGAGGTCGGCGTCTTGCCGCAGCGCGAGACGGCAACCAGAATCACGTCGGCTTCTTCGAGATCGCGGTCGGTGATGCCATCGTCGTGGGCCAGCGTGTAATTGATGGCCTCGATGCGCTTCTTGTAATCGGAACTTTCGGCCGTGCCGTGCGAACGGCCGACGGTGTGGCTGGATTTGACGCCCAGTTCGGCCTCCAGCGGCGCCAGGTAGGTTTCGAAGTAGGACAGGGAGAAGGCATCGGCCTGGTGAACGACGGCCGCCAGCGCCTGATCGACCAGCGTCGTGAACACGATCGGCCGCATGCCATCGGCCTCGCCCTGGGCATTGATGCGCGACACGGCATCCTGGGCCTGCTCGATGCTGTCGAGGAAGGGGATGCGAATCTCCTTGAACTCGACATGCTCGAACTGCGTCAACAGGCTGTGTCCCAGCGCCTCGGCGGTCAGGCCGGTGCCGTCGGAGATGAAAAAAACGGTACGTTTGATCGGATTGGGCATGGTTCGGGCAGGGCGGAAAAATCTGGATCAATAATTTTAACCGCTGTGACGCAATCCCGATGCGATGCATGGTTCCTCTATCAGGGCAAATGCATGAACGCCATCGACATTGCTTCGGCAAAGGCCGGGAGCGCTCCCTCTCCCCGCCAAGCGGGGAGAGGGAGTTGACGTTGTGCCTGCGCACAACCTTTCGTCATGACAATCAGATTCATGCGATTGCCCTGGTTCCTCTATCGCCCTTGCGGCTACGCCCGCCGTACCCCAACCACGCCGTCGACCTCGTGGATCAGCGTCAGCGTGCGCTGCAAATGGTGCAGGTTGGCGACCTCGACGGTGAAGCTCATGTGCGCCTTGCCCTGTTTCGACTGGGTGTTGACGCCGACGACGTTGAGTTTTTCGCGGGTGAAGATTTCCGAAATGTCGCGCAGCAGGCCCTGGCGGTCGTGCGCGTCGACGATGATGTCGGTGGCGAAAACGCCGGTGGTCTGGGTTCCCCAGCCGGTTTCGATGACGCGCTCGGGGTGCAGGGCGGCGAGGTTGGCGAAATTGGGGCAGTCGGTGCGGTGCACGGAAATGCCTTTGCCGCGGGTGACGAAGCCCTGGATGTCGTCCGGCGGCGCGGGTTTGCAGCAGCGGGCGAGCTGGGTCAGCAGTTTATCGACGCCGACGATGAGGATGCCCTGGTTGCCTTTGACCGGCTTGCTCGGCCGGGCCACGACTTCGTCGGGCGGCTCCGCTTCGCCGGGCATTTCGCCGCCGCGCGCCGTGGCCTGGAATTGCCGCTGGTTGAGATCGCCACGGGCGGCGGCGATGTACAGGTCGTCGGCGCGCGCGAAGCCGAGTTTCTGCGCCAGTTCGTCGATGTTGGCGGCGGTCTGGCCGGCGCGCTGCAATTCCTTGGCGATCAGCGCTCGCCCTTCGCTCAGGGTTTCTTCCAGGGCCAGGTTGGCGAACCAGGCGCGCACCTTGGTTCGCGCGCTTTTGGTGTGGATGTAGCCGAGCGCCGGATTGAGCCAATCGCGCGAGGGGCCGCCCGTTTTGGCGGCGACGATTTCGACTTCCTGCCCGGTTTCCAGCGCGGTGTTGAGCGGTATCAGTTGGCCGCCGACCTTGGCGCCCCGGCAGCGGTGGCCGAGATCGGTATGCACGCGGTAGGCGAAGTCCACGGGCGTGGCGCCCTGCGGCAGGTCGACCACCTTGCCCTGCGGCGTGATGACGTAGATGGTTTCATCCAGCGCCGCCTGTTTGTAGTGGGCAACCCAGTCGGAACTATCGGTGACTTCGTTCTTCCAGGTCAGCAGTTGGCGCAGCCAGGCGATTTTCTCGTCGTAATCGTCCTCCTGCGCGCGCTGGCCGCCTTCCTTGTAACGCCAGTGGGCGGCGACGCCGAGTTCGGCGTGGTGGTGCATCTCCCAGGTGCGGATCTGGATTTCCAGACCGCGCCCGTCGGGGCAGCGCACGGCGGTATGCAGCGAGCGGTAGTGATTGTCCTTGGGATTGGAGATGTAATCGTCGAATTCGCGCGGGATCGGCGACCACAGGTCATGCACGATGCCGAGCGCCGTGTAGCAGTCCTTGAGGTCATCGACGATGATGCGCAGGGCGCGCAGGTCATAGACCTCGGAAAACTCGACGCCCTTTTTGCGCATCTTGTTCCAGATGCTGTAGATGTGCTTGGGCCGGCCGGAGACATCGGGGTTTTTGACGCCCGCCGCCGCCAGTTCCCGGCGCACCCGGGCGATCGCCTCGGCGATGAACTGCTCGCGCTCGCTGCGTTTCTCGTCGAGCATCCTGGCGATCTTGCGGTAAGTCTCGGGATGCAGGAAGCGGAAGGACAAATCCTCCAGTTCCCATTTCAGTTCCCAGACCCCGAGCCGGTTGGCCAGCGGCGAGTAGAGTTCCAGCGTCTCGCGCGCCATCTGGGCGCGCAGCCCGTCGGGATCATCGGCATGGGCCGCGTAATAGCGCAGCGTCTGCGTCCGGCTGGCCAGGCGCAGCAGCACCACGCGGATGTCCTCGACCATCGCCAGCAGCATCTTGCGCAGCACTTCGACCTGCACCTTCATTTCTTCTGGATTGGCCGCGCTGGCCTCGATGCGGGTCGCGGCGAAGCTGCGGGTGACCGGGTGCAGCTTGTGCAAGCGGGAAATACCGCTGACCAGATGCGCCGCCGGCGCGCCGAACTGTTCCCCGATGCGGGCGATGGCGTGCTCTTCCATCGACGGCATGGCGAACAGCAGCGCCGCCATCCGCGACTCGACATCGAGCTTCAAGCCGGCGACGATCACCGCCATGCCCAGGGCATGCGACCAGATGCGCTCGCCGCTGCCCAGCGTGCGCTCGCCGTAACTCTGCCAGGCCGTCTCGACGGCACGCCTCAGCGCCGCCGCATCCTCGGCCGGCAAGCCGGCCGCCAGCGTGGCGAGGAACTGCTCGAAATCGCTCTGCGAAGCGACGGAATGAACGACGGAAACCATGGGCGGCGATTATAACGGCAAGGGCCGTCGTGCCGGTTTCGCCATCGGCGCTCGGGGCACAATCCGGCATAATCCGCCGACCATGCCGAAACACTCGATCTCCTGCCGCCTGTCGACGTGATGGGACTGCTCGCCTGGCTGCGCGGCGACCGGCCGCAACCGATTCCCGACGACCTGTGGCAACGCACCGTCAGCCGCCTGCCTTTTCTCGCCGCCCTCGACGACGCCGAGCGCCAGCGCCTCAAGGAACTGGCCGAAGCCTTTCTCGACGAAAAGGAATTCGCCACCGTCGGCGGCCTCGAACTCAACGACGACATCTGCGTCGCCATCGCCGCCCAGGGCTGCCTGCCGATCCTCAACCTGGGCCTGGCCGCTTACGGCGACTGGGTCGGCATCATCGTCTACCCGGACGAATTCGTCGTGCCGCGAGAAATCCACGACGAAGATGGCGTCGTCCACGAATACGACGATGTGCTCGCCGGCGAAGCCTGGCCGGGCGGCCCGCTGCTCGTCTCCTGGCGCGACGTGCAACTGGCCGGCGACGGCTACAACGTCGTCATCCACGAATTCGCCCACAAGCTCGACATGCTGAACGGCGAAGCCGACGGCACCCCGGCGCTGCACTCCGGGCTGACCGTCGCCGACTGGGAAGCCGCCCTGTTCGCCGCCTACGATGATTTCTGCGAGCGCGTCGACGCCGGCGAAGAAACGCTCATCGACCCCTACGCCAGCGACAGCCCCGGCGAATTCTTCGCCGTACTCAGCGAATGCTTCTTTGAACTGCCGGAAGTTTTCGCCGCCGAATACCCGGCCCTGTACGCGCTGTTCTGCCGCTATTACCGGCAGGATCCGCTGGCTCGCCAGCGCCATTAGCAATTGCATAGGACGGTGGTTTTCTCCGTGTGGAATAAATAAATCCTACGTTGCCGCGTTGTTATTAACCCGGCAATTCAATAGCGCATTTTCAATATTTTACAACAAATTGAATTTTAAGCAGAATTTTTGCTTTTATACCAGGGCGATTGCATTTATTCATCATGAACTGGTTTGATGCCCAAGAAGCTCATACGGAAGTCGTCATTCCAGGCGGCGAGTTTTCGTTTTTTGGCGAGGCTGAGCTTGCCGAGGCTGGCGGTTGCGGTTTCCAGGCGCAGGACGTTGAGCGCCATTTTCTTCAAGCGCGAGAGGTTCTCGGCGGCG
>Ga0209628_10001272_pt1 | contig 16106 bp, 17 predicted proteins | sample TergutCu122P4_FD_187285 | JGI IMG/M metagenome (GOLD analysis project Ga0209628, IMG submission 187285) | Cubitermes ugandensis P4 segment gut microbial communities from Kakamega Forest, Kenya - Cu122 P4 (SPAdes) (version 2) | ecosystem: Host-associated > Arthropoda: Insects > Digestive system...
CACAAGATTAATATATTTCTCCACTATTTCTGTATTTTTGTCGTTCGGGTTGTTCATGCGGTTATCGCCTCCTTCGTATATATTTTTTGATCCGATAAATTTATCTTTCGTTAATATAAACAACTCACACGGTTAAATTGTAACATAAAAAAATAAAAAATTCAAAATTAAATTTTATCCGGTCACTCGTCGATTTCAACCGACAAATTTTCTTCATGGCGTTTATTCATGATCTTTCGCGCCTTTCTGACTTCTACGGAATCAAAGATCAGCGAAAAATCATAGTTTTCGGGATATAACTGTTCACATTTTGCAAGAATTCGCAATCTTTTGTGATTTACCGTGATTCTTTTCTTGTTTCCCAATTGATCTTTCACCTGCAAAACTAAATTCCCGAACTCATCGGTTTCTTTATACACGATCCCGATATGATCGTCGGGGGAGATATATACGCTGTCGCCGCGTGAAAATGATTTCGCGTGGGGGTTAACTTCATGGATTTTCTTCGGTTCTTTTTCCAATCTTGGAATATAGATCATGTTTGATTTAACCGCGAGATTTGGGTTTGAAGTCAATTCTTCCGGTATTTTGTCCGTGCCGTATGCTTTTTGATATGATTTTCGTATGATTTTATCGGGCAGCCCCAAATTTTTCGCGATATAGATCGCATTGCTTTCGCCCGCTTTGCCTAATTCAAGGCTATATAACGGGCGCAAAGTCTTGCGGTCGAAAGCCATTCGCGCGTTTATGATTTTTTCGTCTGAATCGACGCATTCTTTCACGCCCGAATAATGGGTCGTGATGATAAAATTGCAGCCTGAATTTTTCAAATAATCCAAAATCGCTATCGCGATCCCCATTCCCTCTGTGGGATCTGTTCCCGCGCCGAGTTCGTCAATGATAATCAGGCTTTCGTTCGACGCGATTTCGAGGATCTTTTTGATATTTAAAATATGCGACGAAAAAGTCGATAAATTATCCTGAATATTCTGGCCGTCGCCGATATCGCACAAAACGATATTATTCATGCAAATATCGGCTTCTTCGCACGGGATATGCAGGCCGCATTGGGCCATGACGCTAAATAATCCCACGGTTTTTATCGCGACTGTTTTGCCTCCCGTATTCGGTCCGGTTATCACCATTCCGTTTATATTAGACCGCAGTTCAAAATTCAAAGGCACGCATTTATTTTTATCGATCAGCGGGTGACGGCCGCTTTTGATACTGATATATCTTTCCATGTTCATTTTGGGTTCTGCGCAATCCAAGTCAAGGCTTAAATGCCCTTTTGCGAAAATAAAATCCAGTTCGTTGATCCTGTCGTTATTTTTACTGAAAACAGGCGCGTATTCGGCCACATCAGAAGACAGCGCGTATAAAATCTTTATGACTTCGCATTGTTCGGCTATGATTAATTCTTCCAGTTCTTCCGACATATCGGATATTTGGGCGGGTTCGATAAATATAGTCAGACCCGACGCGGAAACGTCGCATACGCCGCCGCTTATTTTGTTTTTGTATTCTTTTTTCACCGGCAGGCAGATCCGTCCGTTTTTTTGCGTGACATACTGTTCCGAGAAATATTCTTTATTGTGCCGCAGTATATCTTCCGCTTTGTTTTTTATTCTGGATTTGAGGATTTCAATATCCCGCCGGAGCGAACGCAGTTCGCCGCTTGCGCCGTCGTCAACCATGCCGTTGACGATCACGCGCTGAATCTCTTCTTTCAATTCGTCGGCGGATTCGATTTCATGGGCGTAACCGCCGAGGGAAAACATATTTTTCTCCGCGCGCAGAAGATACGACTGCAAACGTTTGACCGAAGAAAGATACGCGGCGATATGATCGAATTTGTCCGGCGTAAGATATTCGCCTTTGCCGCACATTTCCACATAGCCTTCGATTTTATCGGTCAGTACAGCCGGGGGAGTCCCCAGAGTTTCTATAATATTTCTGGCTTCCCGCGTCTCCGCAAGTTTGGACGTCACTTTTACCAAAGACAAAAACGGCTGTAAATCTGAATACATATTTTTTGCCGCTTCTGTTTTACAATAATAACATAATTTTTCGATAATATAATTAAAATCAAGGATTTCAAAAGTTTTCATCATTTCGTTTTGCATATATAATTTTGCCTTTCTGATTTTTTAATTAAGCATAAAAATACCGCAGAATGCAGCCTTATAAATAGGCTATAATCTACGGAAATAAAATCCATATTATAGTTTATCAAAGGTTACTATTAATCAATCGGCATAACAAAATAAAACGTACCTACGTTCAAAGTTTATTATACCTGTTATTTGATTTTAAGTGACAGTAACCTCATTTAATTTCATAAATTTTTAAAAACTCCTTTCAGGATAAAAAAATTATTATTTGCAGTATATCATAAATTTTGTTAAAAGTCAAGGCTTTCTGAAAAATTTTAAACAAACGAAAATTTCATACCTCCGTTTTATAATAAAAAATAAGCCTACAAGTACCTGTAAGCCTATTATATATCATTTTGATTCAAATGTCACTAATCAATTAATTGTATAGTTTTCAATCATTGATTGAATTTATATTGAAATAATTAAGCAACTCTGTTATTGTAATCAATTATGGCAATATCATTCATTGCCGATTTGGCAGTTTCAACAATTTTTTCTAAACGCTTAACCACATCGCCGGTATATATAATTTCATTACATTCGGAACATTTATAGCAGGGCACGTTTCGCACAATTACAAGACAATTCCCTAAGTCCGTAACGTCCGTCGTTGTTCCAATGGAAGCGGCGACTCCGCAAGAAATACAATTCATAATTAATGCTCCTTTCTGGTTTTTAAATCAATTTCCCATTCGTTTTCATCGGGATAATAAGCGGTTATTATATATAAAAATTCACTATCAATACTTGCCACCACGTGGATATATTTATTTTGCTCCGTTTCGCCTAATAATAAACAACTCGGAAATGGATAATCATTTTCATATTGTTCTATAATTTCGCCTGTTTTTATAGCGCTTTTAATATTCTCAACTGAAATATCCCGTTCTATTAATCTATTTTTTGCGTGTTTTGTTATGGCAATATTTTTATCATTCTTACATAAAATTCGCATATCATTAATATCCAGCAATTTTATCACCAACCTTAAATATTTGCCAATATAAATTTCTATATACCCATTATATCAAATATTTTATAAAAAGTCAAGGAGGAACATAACATGTCAATAAAAATCACAAAAGTCAAAGCGATCTGCACCGCGCCGGAACGAATCCCGCTTGTCGTCGTGAAAGTCGAGACAAATCAGCCCGGACTGTACGGCATAGGCTGCGCAACTTATACCCAGCGTTTTCTGACTGTCGCGCACGCCGTCGATACATATTTTGACCCGTTATTAAAAGACAAAGACCCAAGCCGGATAGAAGATATTTGGCAGATGGCGATGGTCAGCCCGTACTGGCGGAACGGCCCGATCCTCGGCAACGCGCTTTCGGGCGTGGATATGGCGCTGTGGGATATAAAAGGCAAACTCGCGAATATGCCGCTATATGATTTACTCGGCGGCAAAGTCCGCGAAGGCGTAAGGGTCTATCGCCACGCCGACGGCAGGACGCTTGAAGAAGTCGGCGACAGGGTTCAGGCTTTTATGGATCAGGGGATTCAGGTCATACGCTTGCAGTTCGGCGGTTACGGGGGGAGAGGATCGCTGGATTCGATGAAAACGGAAAATCCCTGCGAAGGCGCGTATTACGACCCGCTGGGTTATCAGCTGAGCGTCGTCAAATTATTTGATTACGCGCGCGAACGTTTCGGGTTTAATATAGAATTCTGCCACGACGTGCATGAACGCCTCGAACCCATCGAAGCGATCAGAATGGCAAAAGAACTTGAACCGCACCGTTTGTTCTTCTTAGAGGACGCTCTCGCGCCCGAACAGGTCGACTGGTTTAAAATCATGCGCCGGCAAACCCACACTCCCGTCGCAATGGGCGAACTTTTTAATAATCCTATGGAATGGCTCGGTCTTATCTCAAACAGGCTGATCGATTTTATCCGCGTGCATATAAGCCAGATCGGCGGGATCACTCCTGCAAGAAAACTGGCGATACTGTGCGAGAACTTTGGGATCAGGACCGCGTGGCACGGCCCGGGCGACGTTTCTCCCGTGGGCCACGCGGCGAATATCCATCTTGATTTATCTTCATGGAATTTCGGGATACAGGAATGGAGCGGCTGGACTGAGAAATCGCTCGAAGTGTTCCCCGGCTGCCCCGAATTGCGTAAAGGATATGTCTATGCCAACGATAAACCCGGCCTCGGCATCGATATCGACGAAACTCTGGCGTTAAAATATCCGTGCGGCGAAGATTTGCCCCAATGGACAAACGCCCGCCGCCCGGACGGCACTCTGGCAAGACCGTAAATAAATTATAAATTATAAAATAAAAATAAAAATAAAAATAAATAGGGGGTAATAAACATGAAACGCAGAATATTCATTTTATTTTTATCGCTTGTATTAACGCTTATGCTTTTGATTTTATCTTCATGCGGCGGCAAAAACGAAAAAACAGACGCCGGCTCCGCCGATTCCGACAGCGCCGGCATATCCGAAGCAACGCCCGATCCCGCGCCGGAAAAAGAAACCGACCCGCCCGTGATAACTACCGAAGATCCGGGGCCAAAAATCAAAAGAGACGAAGTCCAATTATTTGATACTCCCGATCATGACCCCGTATCGGCAAACGGGGCGGGAATATCAATAGGCATGTATTTTAAAACAAACCTGACGCTTTTATCGATCTCTTTTGAATGTCCGAGCTGGAACGACGACATCGGCCAAATGACGCTTGATCTGTACAAATGGAATACGGACTATGAAACGACAATAGCCGGGTCCCCGATATTCACCGAAACCGATCTTTTCACGGATTATCCCGACAACGCGACAATCGAAGTTGAGCTTCCGGAAAATCTCTGCGGCCCGGGCGAATATCTCTACACGTTCAGGGACGGCAAAGACGGGGTCGGCATGTGGAAAAGCAAAGATGACTTTGAAGGGGTCCAGTCTTATTTCAAGGGCAATCCGGTTTCGGGGGCTTACAAAACATATTTATACGGCTGGTATTATGTCGATTAATAAAAATATGATAAAAATAAATGCTTTATTTATTAATAAATTTGTTATATAATAAATTTGCGGAAAAAATAAAAAAATTTTTTAGGAGGATTTGTTTATTATGCGCACAAGATTAATACGTATAATCTCTTTTATACTGACAATTATAATTTTTATACCGGGAATTTTGGTTTCATGCGGCGACAAACCGGTGAAAGACACAACCGTCCCGACCGTCGCCGATGAAAACAACGCCGGCGCCGCCGAATCCGGCGCGGAAGACACAGCCGCCAAACTGACTGTGCCGAATCTGCCCGAAACGGACTGGAAAGAAAAAATCATTACGTTTTTGGTAAGGGGACCCACTTTTAACGAATGGGAATCACAGGATATTTACGTCGAGGAAGAAAACGGCGAGCCTGTGAACGACGCGGTTTATAAACGCAATGCCATTTTAGAAGAAAGATATAATTTTTTGATCAGAAAAGCCCCCGGTACCAGCGCTATTCAGTCACAGGCCGAAAAATCGATGCTCTCCGGTTCAAACGATTATCAGGTGCTTATGTGCAACACGCAGGAAACGAACAATTTGGCGATGAAAGGCTATTTAAGCGATTTGAGAAAAGTCAATTATCTGGATCTAAGCCGCGAATACTGGGACCAGAACTCTATATACGGCTTCACGGTCGGCGGCAAGACTCTGTTCATGACGGGCGACCTGTCGATTATGGCAAACGACGCGACTTGGATATTGATGTTCAACAAAAAACTTTTGCAGACTCTGCAGCTTGAAGACCCGTACGCATCGGTCAGAAACGGCAAATGGACCGCGGATGTCATGTGCGGAATGATGAAATTGGCTTCTAAAGACCTGAACGGCGACGGCGTAATGAAAGGCCCGGACGACCAGTTCGGACTTACGACGCACGACAGCACATTTGACGGCTTATTTTTCGGAATGGGCATGCGCGTGTCGATTATCGACAGCGACGGTTATCCCCAGCTTTCAATCAATAACGAGAGAATCGCGAACGTCATGGAAAAAACGGCGATGATCATGCACAAAGATATCACGTATAATGCGGATTGGCAGTTGATCGCGAAATGCTTTGAAGAAGACCGCGCGTTATTTTACGGGGAAGTTTTGCAGTGCGTGATCAGGCGCAGGAGCATGGACACCGATTTCGGCGTTCTCCCGTTCCCGAAACTCAACGAAGCGCAGGACGATTACGCGCATATGGTCCATGTGACCGCCTGCATGGTCGGAGTGCCGAATACGCTGGACGACGAAACCATGTCTTTTGCCGGATTTGTACTGGAATCCATGTGCGCCGAATCGAGAAACTGGCTGGTCCCGGCTTATTATACGACGGCTCTGGAAGGTAAATTCATGCGGGACGAAGAATCCAAAGACATGCTTGATATTATTCTCAGAACGAGGCGTTACGATTTAGGATACGCCGCGGGATGGGGCGGTCTTTACGGAGCGCTTGTCGCCGCAGTAAAAAAAGGCAGCTCCGATTTTACGTCAGTCTGGGATAAATACAGCGCGAAAGCGGAAAAAGCAATGGAAAAAGATATCGACGCATATAAAGATATTCCGTAAATAAATACGCGTATATAAACAATGTATGGCGGGGGCAAGCCCCCGCCATACGGTTGACCATTTATATTTTTTACTTCTGCACATCCTTTATTCTTTCTTTATCTCTCACGATCCCTTCGTTTTTTTGCGAGACGTTTGACCAGATCACGCGGCGCGGACAGCTTTGCTCGCATTCCCGGCAGCTTGTGCATTTTTCGTAATCGATCCGAGCTGTGAAATTATTGATTTTGATTGCCCCGGCAGGGCATTTTTTTTCGCACAGTTTACAAGCCACGCAGCCGACATTGCAATATTTTTTCGTGGCTGCGCCTTTGTCTGCGGACATGCACCCGACCCAGTGGGTTGCGCTGAACGGGATCAGTTTGATGATCATTTTCGGACACGCCGCCGCGCACATTCCGCATGCCGTGCATTTTTCGTAATCAACTGCCGCAACGCCGTTGATGATTTTGATCGCGTCGAACTTGCAGTTTTTTACGCATGCGCCGAGCCCGAGACAGCCGTTCGGGCAGGCTTTGCTCCCGCCCGCAAGGCGGTTCGCCGCTATGCAATCCGCAATGCCTTCATATTCATATTTTTCGCCCGCGAGATCGCGCGTCCCGCTGCACATCACCTGCGCGCGGTACCTGACGTTATCGGACGGTTCCGCTCCCATGATTGCGGCGATTTCCGCGCACGCTTCCGAAACGGCGACGGGACAGGCATTCGTTTCAGCCCCGCCGTTTGTGATCGCTTCGGCAAGATCGGCGCAGCCGGCGTAACCGCAGCCGCCGCAGTTGGCATTCGGCAAAACTTCCAGTATCCTATCGATTCTCCCGTCTCTCTCGATTGCGAATATTTTCCCCGCGATCGCAAGAATCAGCCCGAATCCGAAACCCAATCCGAGAAACCATATAATTGCCCATGTTATGTTGTTCATACTATACTATCCTTTTTTTATAAAACATAAAACATATAATAAAGCGTAAAATTTTTAAACGATCTCAATCCCCTGAAACCCCGCGAACGCCATCGCGAGAAGCCCCGCCGCGACCAATGCGATCGGCACGCCTTTGAATATCGCCGGAGGGTCGGCGAAATTGATTCTTTCCCTGACTCCCGCGAATATTAAAATCGCCATTGTAAACCCAACCGCCGAAAACGTCCCGAACAGTATTGATTTTATAAGATTATATTCGTTGTCTATATTTATGATCGCCGCCCCCAGAACCGCGCAGTTCGTGGTTATGAGCGGCAGGAATATCCCCAATGCCTGATAAAGCGCGGGGACATATTTTTTCATGAACATCTCTATAAACTGGACCAGGGCGGCTATAATCAAAATAAACGCGATCGTCCTGAGATATTCAAGCTCGAACGGGACCAAAACATAGTGATAGACCGTCCATGTCGCAACCGACGCAAGCGACATTACAAACGTGACCGCCATTCCCATTCCGAATGCCGTCGAGGGTTTGTCCGAAACCCCGAGAAACGGGCATATGCCCAAAAATTTGGAAAATATAAAGTTCTCGGTCAGTACCGCGCCGAGCATCAGCATCAATATTTCGCCCATTTATTCCCCAACCCCCTCTTTTTTTGCTTTTGCCTTTTCTTTTTTATCTGAAATTTTATTTATACCCAATGCGATCGCCTTAAATACCGCGATCAAAATGCCGAGGAAGATAAACGCGCCCGGAGGCGAAACGATCATTTTCGCCGCATATTCAGGGGGAAAAACCTGATTTCCCATAAACGTTCCCGCTCCGAAAATCTCGCGTATCGACCCAAGTATAAACAATGCCACGGTAAATCCGAGACCCATAAAAATACCGTCCAAAACAGACCGTACCGGGCCGTTTTTCGAGGCGTAAGCCTCCGCTCTTGCGAGTATAATGCAGTTCACGACGATCAACGGGATAAAAAGCCCCAGAGATTTGTCGAGCGCGGGAAAATAAGCTTTGAGGATCATTTCGACCATTGTCACAAACCCCGATATGACGACGATATAAGATACGATCCTGATTTGTTTGGGAATCAATTTTCTCAAAAGAGATATCAAAAGATTTGAAAAGATCAAAACCGCCGACGCAGAGAGGCCCATGCCGATCCCGTTTGTGACTGTCGTCGTCGTTGCAAGAGTAGGGCAGGTTCCCAAAACCTGTATCAAAATCGGATTGTTTGTCAAAATCCCCTCTTTTAAGAATTGCAATATATTGATTTTATTTATTTCATTTGCCTTATTCATCGGGATTTTCACCTTCCTCTCCGTTTCCGTTTTCATTTTCGTTTTCCGCCGGTTGTCCGTTTGGATCGTTTGGATCGTTTGGATCGTTTGGATCGTTTGATTCCCCCGGTTTATCCGTCTGCGATGTTTTTGTTTCACCGGAATCTGCCGCATCGTCTGTGTCATTTGATCCTTCCGTCAGGATTTCTTCGGCTTCCCCGGTTATTTTCCTGTTGATTTCATTCGCCGCCGCGAGAGCCGCGTTTACCCCGTTGATAAACGCCTTTGAGCTTACCGTCGCGCCCGCTATGATGTTTACGGTGTTTTCACCGGTCACGCCGATTTTCATGTCTTTTGCCTTATATTTAAATTGGTCGTGGAACCATTTTTCGCTGTCGATTTTCGTACCCTGCCCGGCAGTTTCGCTCATTTCGAGAATGTTCGTGTCTTTCACCGTGATATCGGGATTGACCGCGACAAGCATGATGATTTTCCCGTTGAACCCTTTGGGCGTCACTGTCACGCAATATCCTTCAAGTTCGTTTGACCAGATATTTTTGACGATAAGAACTTCGGTCACCGGAGCGGAAGCTGTGTATTCGGGAGCAAAATCATATTCTATTTCATCGCCGAAAAGGCTTTCGATCGATTCCCTTTTTTCGCCGGTCAATCTTTGATTTATGATCGGGGCGGTGAGGGAATTCAATACGGCGAGTATAAAAACGGTGACAAACGATATGGCTCCCAAAATAAGCGTTGTTCCCAAAACCGTATCTTTAAACGCAAATAGATTTTTCTTCGGTTTTTTTTCAGGCGCTTCTTTATTTTCTTCGATTTCATCGATTTTTTTAATTTCTTCAATTTCTTTTCCGGGTATTTCTTCGATTTTTGCCGCAACTTTCGTTTCCGTCTCTATTTCTGTCTCTATTTCTGTTTCTATTTTCATTTCATCTTTGGATTCTTTTGTTATTTCATCAACCGCCGCGATTTCTTCGGCTGTTTCAATTTCCGCGAATTCAGTTTTTTCAGTCATATTATTCTTTTTTAGCATTTGCGGCACCTCCGAATCTCACAGGCTTTGTGAATTTATCTAAATACCATACGAACAAGTTCATGATCATGACCGCAAACGAAACCCCTTCGGGATGCGCTCCGAAATACCGTATAAACACGGTTATAAGCCCGCAGCCTGCGCCGAAAATCAATTTTCCGTTCACAGTTATGGGCGACGTCGCATAATCCGTAGCCATAAAAATCGCCCCCAGGAACAATCCGCCCGATAAAATCTGGGTCACCGCAAAATTCAAACCGTCGCCCGTCTCGTGCGGGAAGAAAAACGTCAGAAGCGCGACAACGCCGATAAAGCTTATGGGGATATGCCATGATATAATTTTGCGCCACATGAGAAAAATTCCGCCCGCAATCAGGCATAAAACCGAAATCTCCCCGATACAGCCGCCTTTTTCGCCTAAAAACATATTGAAAAGCCCTATGTCCGGCAAAATCCCGTGTTTTAAAGAAGCGAGGGGCGTGGCTCCCGCGACAACCTCCGGATTGATTGCAAAAGGCGGGATTTTATTCGCGCCAATATCCTGAAAAACAATCATAAAACGAAACGACAGGAACATGAATATCCGCGCCGCGATCGCGGGGTTTACGATATTTTTGCCGATCCCCCCGAAAAGCTGTTTCACAATAATAACCGCAAACGCCCCGCCGACCGCCGGCCCCCAAAGCGGCGCGTTGACAGGCAGGTTAAACGCGATCAGGATCCCGGTCACAACCGCCGACAAATCGTCGATCGTCACGGTTTTTTTCATGATTTTTTGATACGAAAACTCAAATATCACGCAGCTCAAAACAGAAATTACCGTCAAAAGCAGCGCCCTGAATCCGAATATGTAAATCCCCCACGCCAAAGCGGGCGTCAACGCCCATATCACGGAAAGCATGATCGTGGACGTGGTTTCGCCGCTCTTTATGTGCGGGGACGACGACACCGTGATGATTTTGCCCGGCGGCAGGGGTATGCGCTTTTCCCCTTCGATCATCTTGTTTTTATTCGGGCCGTTTGCATTTTCATTCATGGTAAACCTCTTTATAATCTTTAAATTTATATATCAGTTTTTTCTCTATATATTCGCCGTCCGGATTTAAACTGTCGTTGTCGTCATGGAGGTTGACGATCCCGTCGCAGTCGAGGGTAATGCCGCTGTTTATTTTTTCATATATGATATTCTTGTAATCCCTGTTTAATTCGTATCCCACGGAATTGCGTTCCAGTTTTAATGCGGCAAGGGAAGTTGTCCCGCTGCCCAGAAACGGATCAAACACCGTTTCGTTCTTAAAACTGAACATTTTTATAAGCCTTTTCGGAAGTTCTTCGGGGAACCCCGCGATATTGCCGTCTTTTTTTGCCCCGGGGAAATTCCAGTGGCCGTAGAAATACCGGTTCCATTCGTCGTTTGTCATTTTGGATTCTTCTTTGATTTCGGCGCTGATTTCCGGGGGGATTCCTAATTTTTTGAAGATCAGTATATATTCGTAATCAAACGTGATGATCCCGTTGCGCGGGTAGAGATACGAACCCATGACCGACGTCCCCGCGGACGCGCTGCCGGAAGTCACTTTCTGCCATATGACCGAACCCATATAGTCAAATCCCAGGGATTCGCAGTAACGTATGATCTCGTCGCGTATCGGGATGACTTTATACCTGCCGTAATAAACAGAGCGCGCGAACTGATACCCTATGTTTACGCACATTCTGCACCCTCCGCTCAAAACCCTGTAACACTCCGTCCAGACCAGATTTAAATTATTGATATATTCTTCGTAAGAATCGCCATAATCAATCTGGTTTTCGTTCCCATAATCTTTTAATTGCAAGTACGGCGGAGATGTTATAATAAGCTGAACGGACTCGTCGTTTATCTTACTCAGTTTTCGCGAGTCGCCGAAATAAATATTATGTTGTGTAAACGGCGTCATTTGATAATCCCCCATTTTTTTCGTTTTTTATTCATTTACGCCTATAATTTTTAGAGAAGTGAAAGAAACATCCATCATTATTGGCAACATTTCTTCGATAGTCCATTCTGTTGGTTTTGTGAAAATTGATACTGCTTGTAACATAACGGATTGTCCGTCAATAGATATGAATATATTTTCGCAACAATTTTGATTGATGGGCAAACTGTAATTTGCTGCTGTAAGCCTGTCAATTCTGTTCAATGAGCCATCATTGTGTTTCTTATTTCATTGATGTTTTTATGAGAACGCTCAATAGCATTTCCCGCTACCATTAACTCTTGATTGTTGTTTTTGCCAACTAAAACCCCGTTGCTAATATTTTCAATATCCTTTCCTTGATGTTTGGCTTCACACACTAAAACAATACGCCATTTGCCCTCTTTGTCTTTAACTTCAATAATTCCGCCGTCAGGTTTTATTGATGCTTTTTCAACAAATATTGTTACTCCCAGTCTTGAATCAACCGAATTGAGTTTTTTATTAATTTCCTTCTTGTCAATGCTATCTCTAAAACGAAACTCAAGATTCTGAAAATCTTTTTTCAAAGTCTCAAAAACAACTTTTGAAAAATCATTTACTGATATGTCGTGCTTTTGTGCATTTTTCCCGAATATTTCTTTTGGACCTTGACTTCTTACTTTTTCTATTCTTAGCCGGTCAGTTTGTTTTTTCATTTTATCCTTTCCCGAATATTTTATTTTTAATTAAAATCCTAAAGTACGGGCACTTGCCTCCAACCGATAAATCCTTGTTATCATCGCCTTTTCTGAACTTTATAATTTCAAACTGCTCCGGGCGTTTGTTGAATTTGAGGTTTTTCTCCATTGTCATAAGTTGCAACGGTTGATGACGGCGGCCGTGGTCCATATTCGTAAGCCATCGTGACGATTATATCCGCTTCGTCGCGCAGTTTCGTCACTTCTTCACTCCTGAAATCGCCGTTGCCTTTTAACCTCGTCAATATATTTTTTTCAGTTCTGATTATATTTTCAAGGTTATCCCAATATTCAAAATTTAAATCGTCCTGGTTGGTTACAATTTCTGTAATTTCAAATTTATGAGGACTTCTGGTCGTTTTATCTTCTATGGGTTCATCATCAAATAATGATAATTGCGTGTTGGCGATAGGAGAACCGACATAACAAGTCGCAATTAACTTTTTAAGCCCTAATTCGTTAAAACGCAAAGCAAAATATTTGAAAAAATTGCTTTCATACGGATCGTCGCACGGGCATAAAACCGTTTTGCCCCTGAATACGTCCGGGTCAAATTCCAAATATGCCTCAACTTCTCTATAAATATCTTTCATTTGCGTATAAAACTCGTCGTTCTTTGCGTCTTTCGCTTTTGTTAAATTTTTGTTTGCCATAATCTTTTCCTCCTTGATTTTTACTTCCGCTTATTATATTTTTCCGCTATTCTGTCTTCCACAGCGTTTTCGTTTTCGACCGTATCTGCGGTTGTTCCGCGCCTCGCGGCGGCGGCGCTGCCCTGATATTGATTGGAGGGCTTTGGGGCTTCGAATTGCTTCGCGCTCGCTATTGCCGCGTTTTTATGCTGTTTTTCCTGTATCCTGCCTTTTGCCGTGCGTATATACTGGACGATCGGCAAGCCTGCCGGGCATACATAGGTGCAGCAGCCGCATTCGACACAGTTGAAAATGTCGTATTTTTCGCACATTTCCAGCTCTTCTTTCTGCGCGAACATCGCAAGATAAGACGGCATAAGCCTCATAGAGCAGCCGTTTACGCATTTGCCGCATCGAATGCACTGGGAAGTGGTTTTTTTCGTGTATTTTTCCGAAAAGGCGAGTATCCCCGTAGTGCCTTTTGTGATCGGCGTATTGACGTCAAACGCCGCGAGGCCCATCATCGGGCCGCCTTTTATGATTTTTTTCGGTTCTTCCCTCAATCCGCAGTATTCTATTACAGCCGACGCCGGAGTCCCTATGGGAACCCTCAGGTTTTTTGGCTGCATGATGCAGTCGCCGTCGACCGTGACGATACGGTCAATCAACGGCAGGCCGAATACAAACGCGTTATAAACCGCCGCGCAGGTCTCGGCGTTAAATACGACGCACCCGAAATCGACCGGCAGCTTGCCGGATGGGATTTCTTTCCCCGTGAGGGCGTATATAATCTGGCGTTCGTCGCCCTGCGGATATTTTGTCTTTAAGATTTTTATCTCGACCATTTTGCTTTTTGACGAAATATCCGTTATAGCGTCGGCGGCGTTTAATTTATTATCCGCGATCGCTATATATCCGATTTTTAACCCGAGGGCTTTTAATAAAATTTTCATGCCGTTGACGACGGCTTCGGGGCGTTCGAGCGTTAATCTGTGGTCCGCCGTGATATACGGCTCGCATTCTATGCAGTTCACGATCAGCGTCGTGACTTTGTTTATAGCGGATTCGATTTTGGCGTAAGTCGGGAACATCGCCCCGCCGAGCCCCGAAATTCCCGCCTTTTTTATCACTTCGATGATTTCGTATGAAGTCGTCTCGCCGATTTTTTTCCCGAACGGTTTTACGCTTATATGAAGCCTTTCGGCGAAATCGTTTTCTATGGTTATATAATCCGTCTGCACGCCCGTTTGAAGCACGCGGCGCTCTATCGAAACGACTTTTCCCGATACGCTCGAATGGACAGGACAGGACAGCCCTTTCTCGTTATTTGCGATCATTTGCCCTTTATCGACCATATCGCCCGATTTTACCAGCGGTTTCGCGTGGATCCCTATATGCTGGGACAGCGGGATCGACACAAATTTCGGGGCCGGAAATGTTTCTATGGGATTTTTTCTCGCGGATTTGTGTTCGTCGACATAAACGCCGCCTTGAAAAGTCAAAGCCATAATTTCAGCACACCTCTTTTAAATAAACAATTTTTCTTGAATCGATTAGTAAGATTATAACAGATTATAACATAAAAATATTAAAATTTATCGGTTTTTATTGATGTAAATTTTTACAGTTTTTGAAAATATATATTTGCTAAATAAATTAAAAACCCAATAACCCTTGACAAAAGGATATATTTATAATAAAATTAAAATATACCCTGATAAATTTGATTTTAAAATAAATTTGTGTAGTGAAAAAAAACAAATATAGGAAAACATATAAATTTTTTGTAATGATATAGGATTTGGGGGAATTTGGATGATTATCGCTATCGCTTCCGACCACGCGGGATATGAACTGAAAGAAATCATAAAAGATTATTTTGACATGAACGGCATCGTTTTTACCGACTTCGGGACCAACAGCACGGAATCTGTCGATTATCCCGTATATGCGAAAAAAGTCTGCGCGAGCATACAGACCGGGGAAAGCAATTTCGGCATTCTCGTATGCGGGACGGGGATCGGCATGGCTATCGCGGCAAACAAGCGTAAAAATATCCGCGCCGCCTGCTGCCATGAGACATTCAGCGCGAAAATGGCGCGCCTGCACAACGACGCCAACGTTTTAACCCTGGGGAGCAGAGTCGTCGGCTCCGGAATCGCGCTTGAAATCGTAAAAAAGTTTTTATCCGTCGATTTCGAGGGCGGCAGGCATTCGGGGCGTTTAAGCATGATCGACGATTGATCGTAGGGCGCGACGCCCCCGGCGCGCCAATAACTGACCTTCGGTCAGTTTAGTCGCGCCCTACATAATTAAAATATAAAAAGGGTTTATGATAAATGTTTCAATACGCCGTACTGCAAAATCCCGGACATAACAGGGTTTATTTCAATTCGTCCGGGAAACTCGCGAAAAACGAATTGGCCGCGTTATTTTTGAACAGCATTGCAGAAATAAAAGAAGAAATTTTCGGCGGCGTCGAATATATCACGTTTTCTTGTGAAAACAGACTTTCGGAAGACGATGTGATTTTATTGTCGCGGCTTTCTTTTGTTTATGCGATTTTTGAAATACAGGATCATTTATTTTTGCCCGTGACGAAAAATCATTCGTATTTTTTCGGCGACGACTTGAACATGATTTTAAAATACAGCGGCAAAACAAACGAAATCTTCACGCGAATGATGATCAATCTTGCGGTTTTCGCAAGCGGATATAAATATAAATTTCTTGAAAATTTAAACCTGCTTGATCCCGTATGCGGCAAAGGCACGACGGTTTTTGACGGTTTG
>Ga0209628_10001273_pt1 | contig 16104 bp, 12 predicted proteins | sample TergutCu122P4_FD_187285 | JGI IMG/M metagenome (GOLD analysis project Ga0209628, IMG submission 187285) | Cubitermes ugandensis P4 segment gut microbial communities from Kakamega Forest, Kenya - Cu122 P4 (SPAdes) (version 2) | ecosystem: Host-associated > Arthropoda: Insects > Digestive system...
GGTCTGGGCAGCCGCCTACCTGCCATACGGCGAGGCACAGGTTCAACCGAACAACACCATCACCAACAACCTGCGGTTTCCTGGCCAATACTACGACGAAGAAACCGATCTCCATTACAACTGGAACCGTTACTACGATCCGGTGTTGGGCCGCTATCTGTCTCCAGATCCCATCGGCCTGGAAGGTGGGTTGAATCTGTATGGGTATGTCCAAAATAATCCTATTAATTACATTGATTTAAATGGTTTATGCAGAAAAGAAGGTGAAAGTGCTATAGAATGTTCAAACAGAATCGCAAAAGAAGTGCTTGGCGAAGAGTTAGCTGTTATCGATGATCTTGGATATTGGGGAGCTGGCGCATTGACTTTTGCTGCTGCTAATTCTCTGTTTACGAGTGTAACAGATAAAGCAGCATCAAATGCAATTAAGAATGCACAAATTATAGGTGCAATGACAGAAGGTAATATTGCTCAAAAAATTTTAGCATCAAATAATGCAAATGAAGCAGCAATAAGAGTCGCTACCGGAAGAACAACGCTTTCTGCTATTTCGAAAGCCTCGGGTGTTTTTGGTATGGCAGCAACAGGGTTTTCATTTGTTACAAGAGGATTCGGATATTATTTTGGAGATTGTTCCGAAAAATGTAATAAATGTGATTAATTGTATAAAATAATTATGTTAAACAAAAATTTACTTAGAATTTTATCATTAATTCTGGCTTGTATTTTTTTGTTTTATGCAATTGTTATTATATTTAGCGCCTTGACCGATAGTCATTGCTTGCTGTATGATTCTATTTTCAACTCTGCAATTGCTGCATTAATATTCGGAATAGCTTTATTTATAAATTTTTTTAAAACTTTCAAATAATTGTTATTTAAAATCTGTTAGTTATGTGCGTGTTGACACACGTTAATGCTAACACCTGGACAGCCGGTTGATCTCGGAGATCCAGGCGGACGGCACCCCGATCCGGGATTTTTTTTTTATTTCCACAACGAACCCCTGGCGGTGCGGGAATACCAAAAGAACCCTGGCCTGTACTTCTTCCTTAACGATCACCTCGGCACACCGCAGAAGCTGATCGACACAGCCGGCGCTGTGGTCTGGGCAGCCGCCTATCTGCCCTACGGTGAAGCTCAGGTTCAAGCCAACAGCACTATTTTCAAACTCATTTTGCGAATAGCCAAAAAACAAACGGCCTTGGCATTTCTGCCAAGGCCGTTCTCCGACCGGTTTCACCAGTCCAGGTGCTTGCATTCAGCAAGCCGAGCGGGGATTCCCACTCCTTCTCAAACTCCACTTTTTCAAATCACGGCGACTTCCTGCAAAACATTTATAGGTTGTATTTTTTTCTCAATACATCGGTTAGATCAACAACGCCTGCACCATTTTTAACGATTGCACCTTTCTGAAAAATTGGCCTACCTTTTGAAAGTTGTTCCAGGTCAGAACTGAGCGACTGTTCAAAATGTTCAGCATCTTTCCTCATTTTTTCTGTCAGCTTCTCAAATGCTTCTGGAGACTGTTGCATATTGATTCCACTTGTCGCTGCCTGAATTTTGGCTTTGACAATAGCTTCAAGATCGACAGTGTAATATATTGCACCAGCTTCTTTCAGTTGTTTTTCAACATAGAAATAATGGTACGAAGCGATACAGAAACAGCAAAGAAGAATGATGACAATTCCGTTGACAAGATCGGAAATGATGGTGTTTCCGCTGTTACCGACGTAATGCTTTCGAGATGTTTCTATATTGGGGTTGAGAGGGTCCATTTTTTTACTTTTTTGGTAAAGTGTTGATAATTTGGTGAACAAGGGCGTCTTGAACCGGGCCGCTCGCCTCTTCCCATTTCAAATTGGCTTGTCTCGCCCGCGCCGTTGCCCTAGTGTCGGATTCTTTGATCTGAGTCCTGTCGCTAGGGTTGCTCTCTTTGATATGGACGTATGCATCGACCTCCAAAACCCCTAGATATACCCAGGTATTGATCGTGGCATTCATGACCGGATCGAGCGCCACTCGGCTAACACCTGCTCTGACCGCCGAAACCGGATTGCCGCCGCTGAAGAATGCGCTGGCGGCTATAGCTTCGCCTACGCCGGGCCTGGGCTTCCCGTTTATCTGCTGTGCGGTGAATTTTTCCATTTCGCCAGCCTTGCGCACCTGAACCCACATGATGATGTCGGCCATCTCGGCGTTGCTCGCCATCGAGTATCCTTTCGTGGCCAATCCCTGGCCAACCCGTTCCTTAATGTCAGGCCACTCGATGACCGGGCAATCCATTTCGATAAAGACGGTTTTGGAGGCAGGGTTTTGCAAAAAGACTGGCCGATCCAAACTGGAACTCATCTCCAGCTTGGCATATTGGCTGGATGTTTCCATGGCCGCGCAGCCGCAAAGCAAAGATGTCAGCATAATAAACAGACCAACAGCTTTGATTTGATTAATTTTTCCCATTTTTCCTCCTCCTTTACGGAACCAGCGCGGGCACATAATTGTGTTCTTTGCTCAAAAAATCGACCAATTGGAAAGCCGGAGTGTTCACGGCAAACCGATTCATGGTCAAAGCCGGCAAAAGATCGCGGGGCAAGGCGTAGGCTGGGCAAACTGTGATAGCAGGCATGGCGGACTCAAATTGGTTCAAAATATCTTCGGAAGGGTAAAACTCGTTGACGAACACCACTGCCGGCGATATTGGCACTGTTCTTTCGAACGGAAGCAGAAAACGTTTCAGCAGTCTGACGTTTCGTTCGATCTGAGAAATCGGGCTTTTGACTATCACGTTTTGAGCCTCGCCATCAGCCCTGACAAAATGTTTTTTGTCTTGAGAGAGTGCGTATCGTCCTTTGTATGCTTTCACTTCGACTGGTACGACTGTGCCACTCGATGTCAAAATCAGCAGATCGATTTCAAAACTCTCTGGCCCTCGGTCAGGCCCATGGCGAAAGGAGTGGTAACAGACCAGATTGTTCGCTTTCTGTGCCAGAATTTCCAGGACAGATATTTCACAATCAAGTCCGTACCGTGATCTGGACGCTTGTTGGCTGTTGTCTTGTGCAAGCGTTCTCAGACGATCATTCGCCTGGATAAAGCCTTCTGTTTTTTTCAACATGAGCGTTTTTTCAATAAAAAAATGCGTCTGTTATTGTTTGTGCGCCCCTGTGACTTGTCGTTCCGTACTGGCAAAAACCTTTTTTTCTTTTTCCAATTTCGAGAGCAAAATAAGCAAATTCTCTCTGGTGAAGAATAACTCTATTCCGTCACACGGTTGTGTGCTTTTGTCTGCCAGATCGAATTGTGCATTTTTGGTATCACTGGTAGACGGAACCGAGAGAGAAATCAGTGTATCAGATTTATTTGCTCTGAATTGAACGCTGATCCTGAATTTACCAGATCCAGAGGTGCAACCTTCCGTTGATGTTGCATACCTTGCCCACGGATAAAATTCAAGAACTTTCGACGTATTGATCGCTTTGAGTAAATCAGCTTCAACCGGACGCTTTTTTGTTTCTTTGTCGGCAAAGCTGAAATAGTAAGTAAAGATACATGGATTGAGAATAACCTGTCCGTTAATATCTTCCTCGCACAATGCAGCGCCATAGAGAAAAAAGCCTGACTGTGCCGCGGTCAGTTTGATCTCAACATCAACATATCGTTTTTGTAGAGGATAGAAAATTTTTGCCGGTACAGATCCCACGTCTTTACCTATCGGTGGGAAGTGCAAATAATTCATCCGGTTATCAAAACGTAAATCCTGGGACGACAAGACATTGTTTGATTCTGGTATTTTTTCCTCGTCCTGATTGAGAAACGGATCGATTCCATCATTATCATTTTTGCTTTTGTTTTTGGCAATTGTTTCAACATCAACCTGTTGTTTGCCAGTATGCTTAATTATTGTTTTGTCACCAACGGACACAATTTTGACAACATAAAGGGTAATCACACAGACAGAGATTCCAACAAGAACTCGTGACACCAAAAACGATGACGCAGTTCCAGATGAAACTCCCTTGTGATCGAGTTTTTCAATTAAAGAATCAAACCAAGCTGGCATGATATAGGACGCTGGAGAAATGTATCAATTTCTATCAAAGTTATACGTTGGAATCGGCCTATGGTCCAGCATATCGGCATGTGTTTGTACATCGATGGGCTGTTTGTACGTCTGGAATATTGTATTGTTCAACGAGTTGTGCATCAACATAATCTTTCTGTAAAAATCCCCGAGTAATTTTCTTCTCGCATTGAGCAGCTTCACTTCCTCGTTAAACCTGATAAATTCTTGAAACCACTTTTTGTTCTTATGTTTTTTATGGAATGGCGCTGGAAGCGTGGCCAATCTTTTCTCACCCCAGATAATCGATGTCCGCCGACTGTCCTTGTTTCGTGATGCAGCGGAACCAGGAACATCTGTTCCTAAAAATTGTGACTTGATGGCCATATTCTCCAGGTATGGGAATTTTGATTTGATAGGAGGTCTGACAATGTTCAGGTCATGATTTTTCCGCACACAGTCATACCGCCGCCATTTGACCGAATGTGGACAAAGACGGCATCCCGGTGAACCGCAACGTATCAGAACGAGGGTATAACCGCCTTCGAAACCAACCCGCGGCGGAAATCTTTTGTGAAACCGCGTGACAAGCTGTTTCATATCGGCTGCAACCAGATCGAGTGTGTCCTCAATATTCCTGGCAGCATCTGCCAGGGAAGCCGCTTTTCGAACAAAGGCAAAAGCAGAATAAATGGCCCTATCTGGATCAGATTTTGAACTGTTTCTTTGCTTTGTACTTTGTTTTGAATTTGATTTTGCCATAATCAAGCCAGTCGATTAACCGAAAAATTATAAAATTCTTATTGTCTGAAAAAACAATTTTGGAAAAATTTCATTTCGAGATGGCGAACATGAAACACTTCGCAGGGCAAAGCTGTTTTTATCTCGTAATTTTTGCTTGATTGTATAATAATTTCTTCAAAAATCAAGTTGAGTCTGGCACGGTTTCCGAAAGGAAAGGGTTTTCCTATCCTTTTTCCGGAAACAGCGTTTCAACTCTCGGCTCACCACTACAGCGCGAGCATCGTATTCGAACTAGACTATCTATACTGACAAAGAGGGAACCATGTTGTGCAAAAAACGTACTTCTTGGGTGTATGTGGCAGGAATCTGTATTGTTTCTTTTTTGTATTCGCTCAACTACCCGTCTATCGCTCACGCGGGCAACTGGTTCAGCAAGTTTGTAGACGCCCAGATTGTAACCAACTCGGCAAATTCCTGGAACAGCCAGACCAGAGGCTACTTCTCTGGTGGTGGCTTTACCATGCGCCTCCCTTCTGATTCATCTCCTCTCTTCAACGTCCAAGCTCCAAAAATTACCCCAGGCTGCGGTGGCATAGATGTGTTTTTTGGCAGTTTCAGTTTTTTGGATCCTGAAATGTTGGTTAAGAAATTGAAAAACATCATGATGGCTGCCGCCGCCTATGCATTCAAGCTGGCAATCAGCAAGCTGTGCGAGTCCTGCAGCGCCATTATGGACACACTTGAAAACATTGCCAACCTGTTGAACCAAATGGCTATTAACGACTGTCAGACAGGAGAAGTACTTGGCAAAAAAGGTGCGGAGTTTCTCGGTTTGACCCAGGAGACGAAAACAAGCGAAGGTGATTCTGATGGTGGAGGTAGCAGTTGGTTAAAAGATACACTTGAAGAAATAAATAAAGACGTGAATGATATAAGAACTGATTACAAAAAAATGTTGAATGACTTCTATGGATGCAATAACGATCCGGCATGTCTTAAAAAAGTTACAGTTGAAGGTTGTCTGTGGGATATGGTTTTAAGTGATATCAATGAAAGAATGACAATTTATAAATATGACAAAAATACCATAAACCTATTAAGAGCAATATTTGGTGACGTTTGCTTCTATCCTTTTGGACCTGATCCGAATAAAAATAAATGGACATCAGGTGTTATACAAACATTTAATGATTGTCCAGAATCGATTGATGCTTTAATTAATGCTTTAACAACGGTATTACCGTCTATTCCCACCAATGATGATACAGTTTCTATTAATTATGATGCTATAACATTGAAAGTTACAGAAGCAGGAAGCTACACATGTAAAGATCAATCTGTTATCGGTGTAATAGGAGATAATAGTAAAATATTGTATGGTGTACAATCTTCCATAGCATATTTAGAATTAAAAAAACAACTAAAAGATGGAAAAACAAGCCAAACACCGTCCGATTCAGTCATGGCACTGGTTAACGAAAGCAGTTTGCCAGTTTACCAAATTATAAACCTACTTTTATTCGAGTCCCCACAAAATGCATCTACAAAAGATACACTTTCTGAAGAAGAAACTAATGTGATTAAATATATAGCTATCGATAGGGCAGCTTTCTTAATTCAAATTTATACAACCCAGGCGCTTGGCATTTTAAACTCACAATTAGACTACCTTAAATCAAATCATCCAGGAATGTCGCCACTTGCACTTAAACCTGATGATATTGGACAATGGAAATCTTCATTTACTCATACACATGCAACATTGATGAATAAACTTTTTAAAAAACAGAATGAACTAAGTAAAGGTTACGAAATGTTTGTTGCCAGTAGGCAAGCTCTAATCAATGTTCGTCGAGTTTATATGAGCATGTTGTCTCAAAAGATGATGGGTTACTGATTAATCCCTTACTGTGAGCTTTTATGTCTTTTCTTAATGATATTCTTGATTGTGATTCTTTGTCACCGTACCTTCCAGTCACAGCGTATGAGGAACGGAAAAAACTCTACTACTGTGACCGGGACGAGGCGGCTGGTTTTATCCTTGAAGTGAAGCCTGTCACCTATGGAGGTACTGATTATCATACAGTCCTGTCAGCTTTCATCAATGCTGAATGGCCGGAAAACACCATCATCCAGTTCATGATGTATGCTGACCCCAATATTGATCCCATTCTGATCCCCTACAGACAGATTCGAGAAAATTTTCATAACGAAAATCAATCACAGACCGAACAGCTTCTCTATAAGTGGTCGGTCGCTTACGCTGATTACCTGGAGCATCGAAAATACAACGGCATACATTCCGAAGTTGTTCCTGTCCCATTTCGGAACTTCAGAGCTTTTATTTGCGCCAAAATACCATGCACCCTCAGCCAGATCACCACAACCAGCGTCGGCCTGGAGTGGATGCTGGATAACCGGGAAGAGATTGTCAACGGCCTGGAAACCATCAATATCCCCTGCTGGAACCTCACGCCCAACAACTACCTGGCGCTCATGTTCCAGCTCTGGAATCCGGGACATCCGCAGCCCTACTGTTATGATTCACGACTCAAGGCATTCAATGGCAAGGAACGCACTCAGATCACCTGGGACGAAACAGGCCAACGCGCCATTTCGGAACAAATCATTGCGCCGACCACCCATATTGTCCGCAAGGCGGATTACCTGCGTATCGACGGCTGGAAGGTCGCAGTGAAAACACTGGCCGAAAAACCGGTAAACGTCAGCCTGCAGAGCATCAATGATCTTATCGGAGACATGGGCGATGCCAATCGACGGCAGATTACGGCACCTTTTCTTTTGACCCTGAATCTCAACATGAACAGCGCCAATTCGGTCATCATTGGCAAGGGTAACTGGGTCTTGTCGCAGAAGTTACCGATGATGGCGTTTGCCAAGCGCATGCAGAAGCGTAAAGACGAGCTGATCAGCGCCAACGCGGTCATTTCGGAACAGGGGAAGTTTATTACCGGCATGATGACCTTGTGCTTGTATGCCAAGAATCTCAAACAGCTCAAGTCTGTCTCTTCCTCTGTCACTTCATTGTGGAAACAGAAGGGTTTTGTGCTCCAGAATGAAAAATTCAAAAATCTGCCATTTTTCATGTTTTCCCAGCCGTTGCACTGTTGTGGTTCGGACATGGAAAAGACCAAACGGACCTTCATCGCTCCATCCAGTTCATTTTCCTACCTGGCACCGTTGCTGGCTGACAGCAATCGCGGTGGCCGGCCAATGAATGTGTTCCTGAGCAGACGGGGACAGATAATCGGGCTTGATCTGCGGGATTCTCCAAGGGATTACAATGCTACCGTGGTAGCCCCTCCGGGTTCGGGAAAATCATTTTTGGTAAACTACCTCGTGCAAAACAACATCTCAACAGGTGGACGAAATTTTACAATTGAACCTGGAAGATCATACAGAAAGCTGTGCGGTGCATTTAAAGGCCAATATATCGATTTGACACCTGAAAGTGATATATCGTTCAACATCTTTTCACTGATCACGCCTAAGATTTGGTTGTTTGGCGAACGACTTCAAGGTGACGTCCAGGATGATAAGGAAGCCGATGACATCAGAGATATTCGTTATGAAACTTGCTTGACCGTACTCTATCAAATGGTCAGTCCTGGAGAAATTATTGACAAAGACAGCAAGGCATTGGTTGACAACCTTGCTCAGGAGTTATTCAACGATTTATCGATTGAATGGCTAAAAAAACAATTTATAATTAAAGAATTTCAGCAATCATTGATAAAAATTTCTACAGTAATTACCAGGAATTATCCATATTATAACAATATTGACAGGCTCATAAATAATCAAAGTATCCTATTGGAACACGATCAGCTCCCTGATATTTTATTTGAGGGAGAAAATAACAGTATAGTAGACATCATAGAGCCAGAGGATCACAACACGCATGGACAGGATAATGATAATCAAGAAACTGTATTTAAGTTTCTCGATAAAATGATAAAAAATATTACAGACAAAAAGGTTAAAGTAAAGGTATTTGTGCTGGCTATCAGAAAATTTATAAATAACATAAAAATATTGAGTGATGAAGATTTGATAGGTCTGCTGGAAGAAATGGGCGACATTCAAACAGTCATCAACAATTTGATTATCATTTATCACCTGATACAAGAAGAAAAACTATTTACGATTGATTTATTGATTAAAAAATTTAATGAATTACAGATTGAGTACAACAATAAATCAATGTTGAATGACAGGCCCGAATCCATAGCGCAAAGGCTAGTCGCTTTTTCATCGCAAGGCAGGTTTGGCAAATGGTTCACCGGAAAATTCAATATCGAATTCGAAAAATCGCTCACCTCGCTCGATCTCGAAAAATTGCGCCGGTTCCCTGACCTCTACGAGATCATCACAGTCCTCATCCTTTCATCCATCGAATATTACATCTATATCAAGCAGGACAAGTCAAGGCCGACTTACATCATAATCGATGAAGCTGCGGAGATGATGACTGCCAAAAACGTTGGGTTATTCATTGAAAAAGCATACCGAAGGTTCAGAAAATACGGGGCATGTATCATCACCATTGTCCAAGCCACAATGGATCTCTTCGAGAAAAATAAAGACATTTCCTCGGCAATACTCACCTCGTCGTGGAAGTTTTTTCTCAATCCCAAGGAATCAGACATAGATCGGGCCATTGAAAGTAGAATCATCACCTTAAACCGCGCCGAAAAAAATCTTTTGAATGGCATCAAAACCAAGCCACCGCATTACTCGGAAATTTGCCTCCAGGATCCTGATGGCGCATGGAGCGTTGTTCGACTGCATGTGGACAGAAAGACCTCTTTGATGTACACGACCGAACCGCTTGAGGCTGATCTGATTGAACGTGTTGAAAAGCAGTTCAACCTTGATACCTGGGGCGCGATCCTGGTAGTGGTCAATCATGTAGAGCTGCTGGACAGAACAAAGAATGTTCAATTGGTTATGGACGAGATAATAAAGAAATTTGCAGAAGATCAGGAAGAATCGGAAAAACGACACGCTGCAGAAACTGTCGAAGCATAAAAAGAGGAACAGCCATGGGAGTCCCGGTTTATTGTTTCAACGATGCCCAGGAGATGTACCGATTACTGACCGGTATCAAGTTTTTTCTTGAATCGGGCATTTACCAAACTGGTTTGACAGTAGCCGTAGTGTTGGCAATCGGAATCGGTGTCACGATGGCTTTTTGGAACAAGGATCAGGCGTTGCGGGTCGCAGCCGCCTTACTTATTCCTATCGTTATTGTTCTATCACTTTTGGGTGCCAGAGAAACAGTCAATCTACAGGATGAATTTTCTCTTTCAGATTTCGGAGCCGGATATTCTGTTGACAATATTCCGCTCGGAATAGCGTACCCTCTTTGGATTTCATCTGTTTTCGAAAAAATCTGTGTTGATATTTTTGATCAGCAAGTACGACCGATAGACGTACCTGAAATGAAAAAAGTTGATTTCCTTGGCATGGCCCGTTTGATGGCTGAAGTATCTTCTTCAAATGTATGGATTGGCCATCCAGTCTATTTATCGGCAGTTGAATTTATCAAGAACTGCGTCATTCCACAACTCAACACAAATGTTCTTTCTATCGAAACACTTAAAAACGCATCAAATATTTTTAACGTCATTGATACTGCCAACAATGTGTATTTCACGACATATTACGATCCAGATCCAACCTGCATCGGTATGTGCAAGGCCGTTATAGGCTGTGGAGTTGCCTATGGCAATCTCGACATAGACACGATAGCAGTCACAAGCAGCTATGCAGAAGGCTCGCCGATGCGCCGTCTCAACCAAGTCTTCGGCTACAACGGCACCAACGCCGCACTGGCCACAACCACCTACGACACAATCCTCAGCTCTCTCTTTGCCGGGCGTCAGGACAGCATGGATGTCTTGCTCCGACAAAACCTGTTCATCAACGCCATAAAAGGAGCAGTGACCGACATCGATCCTGCCCTCTCCGCTGCCATGTCTGAAAGCGAATCGAGATATTTTTCTACCGCTGTTGTTGGCGCGATGAACTACATTAAAATTCTGCCCACCATGCGCATGTACTTCAGGATGCTGATGGTGGCCATGTTCCCGGTGGTTTGCTTTTTTTTCTTTTTTTCCAGCGGCACCCCCTTCCTGGCCTGGGCCGGTAGTTTCTTCTGGATCTCCATGTGGCTACCGATCCAGGCGGCGATCCATGCGGTGTACAGCATTCATCTCATCAGCACCCTGAAAAGCATCACCAACTTATCCGGTGGATACTCCTACGCCAACTCCCTGCCTATCCTGCGCTGGGCAAACGAGGCCACAGCGGTCGCCGGCGGCCTGATGATCATCATCCCGATCCTCAGTGCGATGGTCATACGGTGGATCGCGCCCAAAATCGGCTCGTCAATCTCAGGTCTCCTGATGGCATCGAGAGGCTTGGGGTCTGAAATTCAAGGGTCTGCTCAAAATGCGGTGCCCAATGTCGAAAAGCACGGACTGGAGCTGGCAACCAAGGAAGAAATGATGAAAGACCTGGCCAACATGGGCATGCGGGAACGTGCCTCGCTACAGGCCAATAAAGAGCTGTTCGATCTAAAGACCAACACCCCGCTGGGGTCATTTGGTCAGTTATCGCCACCACATGCGACTAACTCGAATTGGCTGCAGGGTAAAACAATGTCGAATCCGACACTCACCTATACAACAACCAGCAGTTCTGGCGCGAATTCAGGGTTAACTGAAAGCGGTGGCGTGTTTGGTCAGGAACAACAGGGTGTACATCTTGATGCCAGCAGTCTTAACAGTACCGGAACAACCAATTCTAATAGCGCTACAGTAGGTGGAGTAACAAGTAGAGATTTTGGTGAAAGTGTCAGGATAACAAAACAGGCTGGTGGAGGCACTACTGTAACTGTAACTGATAGTCACGGCAACACCACCACCTATGGAAAAGCGGATTCAGCGGATCGAAGCAGTGCAGTAACAGTATCGGCAACAGGCAGTGCTGAAATGTCGTTTTCAGGTCCAGTAGGATCACTGAAAAATTTATGGACGCAGTTAAAAAAGATGAGCGGGGGTGATCCGGGAGGAAAAATTAGTGAGATAAAAGAAAGAAAAGATGGAAAAGATGGATTTTTCTCTGTTCGCGGTCAACTAATGGAAGCAATACAGGGTAAAACAAGCCATAACGAACAATGGAGGCATCAAGATGAAGTAGGACATGGTGCAAATAAAACAACCGATAACAAACAGTCTGATGCGGTCGAACATGCGATCAATGATGGTGGAACAGTTACATTAAGGTTTGACAATCAGACAGGTTGGACCACCAGTGTCGCAAATTCGGATTCAACAACTGTAGGCTTGGATCAAAGGGCGGGCTCTGGAAGCCAGTACCAAAAGGGCGATACCTTCGCAGCCGGCATGGAAAGCAAAAATACGGTTACCGGGTCTGATACGATAGATCTGAACCAAGTTTTTGGCTGGGCAAAGTATCAGAATGATCTAAGAGCGGTTGCTGCAAACTTGCAGGGACCGCAGTTCGCATCGTTGAGGGAATTGGCGCGAGATGCCAATAAGGTCGAAGAAATTCAACCAGCACTGGTCCAAGCAATGGCCTCTGCTGCTCAAGAAAGCCGTTTTTCAGATCTCCAACAGATAGCACAGGGGTTACAAAGTCATTCCTCCGGTTCTGCACAAGCACGCATGTGGGGCGAGATAGCCGGCGCTGCACATCGAGGGGAGGTGTATACCCAAGACGCGCACAGCCGTGGCGCGGTAAGTAGTTTTGAAGGTGTCGGAGGGAGAGGGAAAATGCCTAAAAACCTGGATGAAGCGAGAGCATTGGCTAATCCGCAAATGCAAGCGGCGATGGAAGCGCAGGACAATAAGCAGAAACAGGCTCGACAGGGGTTTGGCAAAAACAGCAACATTTTAAAGATAGCAGGCATTGAAAACGAGTATGCCAATGATTTTGCGGCAAAAATGTTAAACGGTATGTCTCAGAAGGATGGCATTGCAGCGGTAACGGGTTTTGCAGCACAATGGAACCATGTATTTGCACCGAACAATGTGAAAGAATCACCAAATCAGTTTGCAAATTTCTTGGGAGTACAAAAATATATGGAAGCTAAAGCAGGTGGTCTAACGGACCAGCAAGCCTTAGCTGCTGCACAAAAAGAAATAAACTCCAACCAGCAAGCAGCACAACCACCTATTTCCAAAGATACGTCTTTCGCAAAGAATTTTAACCAGAGAGCAGAAGCCCTGAACAGTGCCTTGGCCAGTGCCAAACAGCAATTTGAGCAAGAACAGAGTAAGGCTCAACAAGAATTAGCGGGTAAAGGTAAAGATGTTCAAAGCAAAACCGCCTATGGCCAGGGATGGCGTGAATACTTGGATGGAACTTTTAATAAAGGGATTATCGGAGGAATTAAAACATACATATCTGATTTGAAAGATTATTTCAGTCCTTCGCACGGTCAGGGCGGCACACCAACGCAGGGTCAGGGCGGCGTATCAACAAGCCTGAATGCTGATCCTACCTCACGCGCTGCACAGATTAATCCTGAAGTCTATGCTCACAATGGGTTGATTTTTGACGCAGCCCAAAAATATCACGTCTCGCCGGCGTTATTGGCGGCGGTCATAACTCAGGAGTCTCATGGAAACGCCAAGGCAGTACCCAGAGATGAGAACGGTAAACTGACCAGCTCTGCCCAAGGCTTGATGCAGTTGACTGAAGATGTACGCACCGATCCGAAGTACAATGTTACCGATGGTTTTGATCCCAAGAAAAACGTTGATGGAGGCGCACATTACCTGCACGATTTACTTGTCAAGTACAAGGGCGACGAGGTAAAGGCGCTGGCCGCATACCATGTTGGTCCTGGCAATGTGGACAAATTCTTAGAACAGGGCCAATCAGCGTCGGCAGAATTGAAAAGCACAATCCAGACTGGTGTTAACTACGCAAAAGCGGTCCAAGTAAAAGAGCATAACGCCGAAATTCATTATGCGGCCATGAAAAACAAATGATTAGAAACACCGTTATGCTCTTATGTTTTCCAAGAATCCAACGGATCATGGCTGCGGCTGCCATCTCCAATAGTCCAATATGCAGTACTACCAGGATCGTAGGGGTCACTATCAGTCCATCTCCGTCTCCTCTGTTCTAACGTTTCACCAGTATTCATTTTATCAACCAGTTGATTACGATACCAGTCTTCAAATGACTGATAATTGTCATGCGAATTAGACTGCCGAGTAGAGGAGAACGGCGAATAATAAGGGTTTCTCAGTTTTCTGTATATGAATGTACCAAAAATGTAAAAATACCAGAAGAAAAAGATTAAACAACCAATGTTTCCTGCAAGATTCTGATTAAAACAGGCAATAATAAAAAGAATGACCAGCCCGAAAAGCACCCGATTTCTGGTATGCTTGATTGGAAATCGCATATTTTTGATTGAAAATCGCATTGTCAACTCCCCCGGAAACCAAATTTTACACATTCTGCTTTCCCAGCCATTCCGGCACATCTAAAAGCATCAATCGAGCTTTTCACGATCCACCAATCATTCATTTATTCTGTATTCAAATAATTGTACTTTGTCAAGTGCAAACACGCTACATCTAGTGGCGTGTCCTTGACAACTACACAAGGCTTGTAAGGCGCATCAACTGAATGATTTTTTTCTTTTTTTTTTCTGATTGGCAACGAGTTTGGGAAGGATTGAGGCTGGCTGTACGGTGAAGATGCAGATCAGTGAGATGTGTGGGCCAGGCAGTGCCGCTGCCGATGAAGGTACGGCTTGAGCAGGTGTGACCGAGAAGGGCTGAGAGGCTTTTTGCGCTTAAAACGCTTAAAACGCAGGGCTTTTTTTTTGAAGACGATAGGTGAGCCAGCTTTGTTTGTACGGCGCGGTCCGAGCAAGCGCGAGCTGTATCAAGAGATCTTTTTGATCTTTTTGCGCTTTTTGCGCTTAAAACGCAGGATGTTTTTTTTTGAAGACGATAGGTGAGATTTGTTTGCCGCATGCTGTTTGTGACTGGCAAGTTCGTTGGCAAATAATGTGAGCCGGCCAACTCAGGTCCAAAAAAAATAAACGGTGAGGCCATGCGAAAATTCAGCGTGTCACCCAAAAAGAACACCAACCCCGACAAAGAAAAGAGCGAGTTGCGCTTCCTACTTGGTTATGTTGTGCAAAATGGTGTGTAGTATTGTATTTTCACCATGTTAAAAAGGGCAGACCGATACTGGCGCCGATTTTGATGTTGTTTACCAATCAAACCGGGATACCCATCTCTTTTCAGTGAGTTTGTATGCTTGCACAGAGGAAGGTTTCAGATTGCCAGAAGAGGTGCAGGGTAGCGGGCTTGTTGTGCCTCTTGGTCGCCGCCTCTGTCTTCCTTCTGCCCTACCCTGGCCATTGCGTTTCTCCAGATAAAAAACTCTCCCGCTTCCCCACCCTGCCCCGCCACAACATCACCTTCAACAGCGGTAATGTTTTTCTGGAGTACCGGGATCTGCCCTGGTTTGGCCAAGGCAAGGGTCTGCAATGGATTCGTTCGTACAACAGCCAGGAGCCGGTACTTTCCATCCTGGGCTACGGCTGGACCTTTACCGGCAACGACTGTTTGACCTTCGAGGGCACACTGCCCACCTACAACCGTGCGGACGGCAGGATTTATAAGTTTACCGCGACCGGCACCAACCAATGGACCAGCACAGTAGGGGCCAAGGTCTTTTTGGCCAAGGCCGGTGAGGTATATACCCTGACCATGCCGGATAAAAAAACGCTGCTGTTTGATGCCCAAGGCAGACTCACCAGGACCAATGACCGGTACGGTCAGGGCCTGAGCCTGAACTACGGCTCCGGCAGATTGGACAGCATCACCGACGACATGGGCCGATCTGTTGTATTCGCCTATAACCAAAAAAATTTGGTGGCCTCGATCACCACGCCGGTCGGCGTGTTCGGCTATACTTACGACGAGGATCAGCAAAACCTGATCCGGGCCACCAACCCGGATGGCTCGTATCGGCAATACGGCTACGATGATCCCAAGAACCCCCATGCGATCACCCGGATCATCGACGAGACCGGTGAGCTTGAACAGTCTCTTTCCTATAGCGACCAGGGCCGGGTCATCCAATCCACCCTGGCAACAGGGGATACGGCGGTTATAGAATATCTGAAGAACTATCAGCGCAAGATCACGGACAGCGATGGCGAGACCCTGTATAGCCTGTACGTGGCCCAAAAACAGTCCTTGGTTGGAAGCTGT
>Ga0209628_10001274_pt1 | contig 16102 bp, 25 predicted proteins | sample TergutCu122P4_FD_187285 | JGI IMG/M metagenome (GOLD analysis project Ga0209628, IMG submission 187285) | Cubitermes ugandensis P4 segment gut microbial communities from Kakamega Forest, Kenya - Cu122 P4 (SPAdes) (version 2) | ecosystem: Host-associated > Arthropoda: Insects > Digestive system...
CGCGCGCGCCGGCATTGGCCAGGTGGCGCGTGAGCTTGCCGATACTGGTGGTTTTGCCCGCACCGTTGACGCCCGCCACCATGATCACGGTGGGGTGGTGCAGGCCGAGCGTGAGCGTTTTTTCCAGCGGCGCGAGCAGATCGGCCAGGGCATCGGCCAGCAAAGCCTTGACCTGCGCGGGATCGGTCGCGCGCGCCGCCTTGACGCGGCGGCGCAAGTCATCGAGCAGATACGTGGTGGCCGGCACGCCCGCATCGGCCAGCAGCAGCGCGGTTTCCAACTCCTCATACAGCGCCTCGTCGATCTTGGCGCTGACAAACACGCCGCTGATGCCGCTGCCCGTTTTGCGCAACCCCGCCCGCAGCCGGTCCAGCCAGCTGGCGCGCGGGGGGGAGGTTGCGTCCGTGGGCGGTGGGCTGGTTTCAGAAGAATCGCTACTTGCCGTTTCCGGGATCTGGCTGGGCGCTACATCATGGATGGCCTCGGCAGAGACTGCCGGCGTGTCAGGCGTGTCAGGCGTGTCAGCCGCTTCGGCCTGCGCCGGCTCGGCCACGGGTTTTTTTTTGCGCAGGAAACTGAACATGGGGGCGCTATGGAATGGGGCGCTCATTTTAGAGGGTAGATGGGCGCACGGATCCCTATGAACATTCCTGGCGTGACTAAACCAATCCGGCCACCTCGAGTTCGGCCCATTCGGCGTCGGTAAACAGCCGTGAGCGGGTGTGAAAAGCCTTGCCGGTCGATCCTTCAAGCGAGAAGGCGCCCCCCTGGCCGTCGATGACGTCGATGATCAGTTGCGTATGCTTCCAGGTCGCGTATTGCGCGGCGCCGATGTAAAACGGCACGCCGCCAATGTTGCCGAGATGAATATCGTAGGCACCGATGGTGAGGTCGGTCGGCAGGTAGCAGTTGGCCGCGCTGTTGTCGCAGCAGCCGCCGGACTGGTGAAACAGCAGCTGCGGCCCGTACTGGCGTTGCAGTTGCTTGATCAGTTCAAGCGCGGCGGGCGTGGCGATGACGCGGTCGACCATGGCGCGTACCTCGTTTTCAGTCATTTCCGCAAAAAAAGGAGCGGTCGCCCGCCCCGTGGATTGTCGGCATCCGGGCGGAGGGCTCAGAAAAATCCCAGCTTGCTTTCAGCGTAGGAAACCAGCAGGTTCTTGGTTTGCTGGTAATGGTCGAGCATGACCTTGTGGGTTTCGCGGCCAATGCCCGATTCCTTGTAGCCGCCAAAGGCCGCGTGCGCCGGGTAGGCGTGGTAGCAATTGGTCCACACGCGGCCGGCCTGGATGGCGCGGCCCATGCGATAGGCGACATTGCCGTTGCGGCTCCAGACGCCGGCGCCCAGGCCGTACAGCGTGTCGTTGGCGATGGCCAGCGCCTCGGCCTCGTCCTTGAAGGTGGTCACGGCCAGCACGGGCCCGAAGATTTCCTCCTGGAAGATGCGCATCTTGTTGTGGCCCTTGAACACCGTCGGCTGGATGTAATAGCCGCCGGCAAGGTCGCCTGCCAATTGCGCGCGGCTGCCGCCAATCAGCACCTGCGCGCCTTCCTGCTTGCCGAGGTCGAGGTAGGAGGTGATCTTGGTCATCTGCTCCTGGGATGCCTGCGCGCCGATCATCGTGTCGGTATCGAGCGGCGACCCCTGCTTGATGGCGGCAATGCGGGCCAGGCAGCGCTCCATGAACTTGTCGTAGATGGATTCCTGGATCAGCGCGCGGCTCGGGCAGGTGCACACCTCGCCCTGGTTGAAGGCGAACAGCACAAGACCCTCGATGGCTTTGTCGAGAAAGGCATCGTCCTTGGCCATCACGTCTTCAAAGAAGATGTTCGGCGACTTGCCACCCAACTCTAGCGTTGCCGGAATCAGGTTGTTGGCGGCGGCCTGCGCGATGACGCGGCCGGTCGAGGTCGAACCGGTGAAGGCGATCTTGGCAATGCGCTTGGAACTCGCCAGCGGCAAGCCGGCCTCGCGGCCAAAGCCGTTGACGATGTTGAGCACGCCCGGCGGCAGGAGATCGGCAATCAGCTCCATCAGGATCAGGATGGAAACCGGCGTCTGCTCCGCCGGTTTGAGCACCACGCAGTTGCCAGCGCCCAGCGCCGGAGCGAGCTTCCAGGCAGCCATCAGCAGCGGAAAGTTCCACGGGATGATCTGGCCGACGACGCCGAGCGGTTCATGGAAATGATAGGCGACGGTGTTCTCGTCGATCTGGGAGATGGCGCCCTCCTGCGCGCGAACGCAGCCGGCGAAGTAGCGGAAGTGATCAGAAAACAGCGGCAAGTCGGCGTTCAGCGTTTCGCGGATCGGCTTGCCGTTGTCGACCGTCTCGGCATAGGCCAGCAGTTCGAGGTTGGCATCGACGCGGTCGGCGATCTTCAGCAGGATGTTCGCGCGCTCGGCCGGCGAAGTCTTGCCCCATGTGGCGGCGGCGGCATGCGCGGCATCGAGCGCCAGTTCAATGTCTTCGGCGGATGAGCGGGCAACCTTGGTGTAAGGCTTGCCGGAGATAGGCGTAACGACGTCGAAATACTGGCCCTTGACCGGGGCGACCCACTTGCCGCCGATGAAGTTGTCGTACGTGGACTTGTAACTGATTTTGGCGCCGGCAGTGCCGGGAGCTGCGTAGAGCATGGATGTCTCCTGTTTTAAAAGTGGTGAAGCACAAAGAATTCTAGTCCCACTTTTCCCAGGATCAAGGCCCAGTTGAGCGTTCCGCGCCGAGCTGCGGAGCAAGCACGGCAAGCCGATCTTGTGGGGCAACTTGGCTAGGCAAGATAAGGCGGCTGACTATCTTTCCAGCCAGTTCTCTACCTTGAGGCCACGGATGCGGCTGAACTCGCGCGTGTTGTCAGTCACGAGAGTGAGGCCGAGTGCATAGGCGTGGGCGGCGATCAGCAAATCGTTCATGCCGATAGGCTGACCAGCGGCTTCCAACCCGGCGCGGATGCCGCCATATTCAGCATCCGCCGGAATATCCAGCGGCAGCACCGGGATCGTTTCAAGAAGGCCCTCCACCCTGGCAAGTAAACGGGGCGAGCCTTTTTTTGCGCAGCCATAGCGCAGCTCGGCGGCGACGATGATGCTGGTGAAAAGCTTCTTCGGCCCGGCCTGCTCGATGCGGCGCGCGGCAGGCCCGTCCGGGTTGCGGATCACGTCGCTGAGGATGTTCGTGTCCAGCAGATACCCGCTCAAAATATATTCTCCGGCTGGGCGGGCATGTCCTCAACAAACGGGAATTGATCTTCCGGCCCAAGCGGCGCGTCTTTCCTCCACTCGGCCAGCAGTTCGACGATATTCGTGGGCCGGGTCACTGGCTCAATGATGAGTTTGCCGTCTTCGCGGTGGATCATCACACGATCCCCCGGCAACTCGAACTCCACAGGAATTCGCACCGCTTGGCTGCGGTTGTTGCGAAATAGCTTCGCCTCTTTGGGTCTGGAGCGCTTCGACAAGGTCAGCATGGCATCGCCTCTCAATGTATATGCCATATTGTATATGTTTGACTGTGAGGTCCGGGCAGCAGGCCGGTCCGCGCCGAGCAGATGGCCTTGCATGCCCAGCGGGTCGTATTGGTGTTGGAGGGTGCGCTCGGGCCCTTGCGGTATTTGCAGACCGTCCAGCCCCTGGCTCCATGCGCCTGACCACGGGCTGGGAATGTCCTGGAACGGCCAGATGGGGTCGGCAAAGTTCGACGATGCCGGTTGGGCCGGCTCGCTTTGGCTTTGTTCGATCAGGTTGCCTACAGGGGGTCGTAGGTAAAGCGCAGATGGGCGCTGGCGTTGCCCGCCTGGGTCAATCTGCCCAGCGCGTCGTAGGCAAAAGCGGTGAGTTGCTCGTGCGCCAGCGCGCTGCCTATGGCGCTGCGGCTCAGTACGTGGGTGAGCTGGCCTTGTGCGTCGTAGGCGTAGTGCTGCTCGCGCAGGCGTCCGCGGCGCTTGCACACGAGGTTGCCATGCCGATCCCAGGCGTAGCGCTTGTCTTCGTGCACCAGCAGCCGATTGCCGGCCCAGCAGCCGGGCGGGCGCTGCGGCAGCCGGTCGTAGCTCAGTACGTCGAAGCTGGGGTCCGATAGCCGCCGTCTTACGGTTTCGGCCCATTGCGCTTGTTCGCGCTCGTGATCGGTGCGCTGGTCTTGCGCGCGTTCTTTGTCGTGTGCCTGGATCTGTTGCAGACGTTGCTCATCGAGCAGGTTGTGCGCAGGATCAAAGGCAAAGCGCTCGGTTTGGCCGTCGCCGTGGCGCGCGGCGGTGATGGAAACAGGTTTTTAAAGAATAAGCGGTGCAGGCGATGATGCACGCAAACACAAAAAGTTACCCTTCATCTGAAGGGAATTTGCTAAAACGATTGATCCAACCTTGTGTGCTGTAAAGCTCGCCAGCCAATCCATCACTCAATTCTCGAATATTCTCGGAGTCCCACATTATATCAATGTCATTTTGCTCAATAAAATTGAGAAATGCAAATAAACATGAATCTACCACGCGGTAGATGATTTTTTCAAGCATTTCTTTGGGCAAGTTAAATTGCCGCAATTCATTTCCCCACTCAATTAACTCAGGTACCTTCATGTCTCCATTAATTATTTTTCTCCATTCATCCAGAACGTCGTCTCGAGTGGCCTCTATAAATTCTTGGCCGAATGCATTTAAAATTTCATTGCTCATTTTCTGCTCCAAGGCGCCCTAGTCGGGCAGGTAACTCCTTACTCTTCAAGATTTTTTGAATTTAATCTTTTTTCTGTTTATAGAAATAATATCAACATGACGTTTGTATGAGAAATTTTGTATCGCATCCTGAAGGTGCATATGTTCAGTATCGCTTCTTTCCATTTCATATGCGGCATTAATCAAAAAAACCCCAATTTCTTTCAATGTTTCCGATGTCGCAAGGATTGATATCTCATCTAGCCTCGAGGCTTCTTGGCTGCCAACTTGAGTTCCAAATATTTGGAAATTGTCCAGTTTTTTCACAGATTAAATCCTTTGTTTCTAAGATAGTCTTTTTCTGCACGCGTTAAATCGGAAACATCCCCGCGAGAATTATGGCTTTGTGTCCCATCTTTATTGACTACGATTTCTTTCTTTCGAGAGGGGCATTGACAGTGTGCATGAGTCTGTTGATTTGTATTTTGTACATGAGGAGGATCAATGCGAACTCGACCATTTCCAACTCTTTTCCATTGCCCTGACTTCGCCAATCCCAACGGGTCAATCCATGCCATTGGATTAGGCGCATATTGATAAAGGTTAATCCCGCCCAACAACCCAATCGGGTCTTGGTGAATGAACCTCCCAACATCCGGATCATAATACCTGAACCGGTTGTAGTGCAACCCCGTTTCCGGGTCGTGCCATTGTCCTTGGAATCGGATTGATTGATCGGTTGGCTCGCCCCACAGATGCGGATCGTTGACCGCCTCGATTGGCTGTTGCTCTTGCTCTTGCAGCTTTCTCCAGCGCTGCACATTGCCCGTGGTATCGGCCACCCATTTGGGCAGATGACTCGCCCGGCCGGGCTGCGTGCGCGTGTGCCAGAACTGGCCCGGCGGTGTCTCTGGCGCTGAATTTTGCGGCAAGCTCGTCTTGCCTTGCAGCCGCTTGACCTTGCCCCAGGCAAGATACTGCGCGCTCCAGACCAGCTTGCCGTCTTGGATGTGGACAGATCAGGACATTCAACACTTATTGGGTAATATGTATTCTTTTGAAAACACTTCAAATTCTTCTGCATAGGATATATTTAATTCCATAAAACAAGAAACAACAAGTGCTAATAAATCTCCCGTCACATACTCTGGATATTGACTGTATTCAATTGCATCTTTCTCTGTTACAAGGCCGGTAATCAATAATCTGACGATGGCCCTTTGTTGTCCTGAGAGTGAATCGTGAAATCTCCACAGGGATATTGTTATTTCTTTATTTTTTTCTTCTGGAAGAAGGTCGCTTGCATTGAGTTCTATAAATTTGAAGTTCTCCCTGAATTTTAATAATACCTCCGGCTCGCACAGTGCAATAAAATCTTCTCTAACCGCTATTTTTTTTAGATAGCATAAGAACAGATTGAGTATATAGGAAACATTGACGCTCTCGATATCAATTATCGACTCGATGTTTTCAATGATTTCTTTTATTCTTGGTTTTTCCATTTCTCATCCTTATTTAATATTACAGTGCACATCTTCAATGCCTTGCTCCGCTTGAACCCAAGCACAGCTCGCGCAGGCGCGCATTGGTTTGCCTTTTTTGTCGTTTCTGTGTGCGGCGGATTTAGATCCTGCATTCATGCGTTTTAAATCTTCATCAGTTACAACGCCAGCTGCATTGGCTGCTTTGCTCATGGCCTCTCCTTCAGCACATTTTCCGTGATGTCCTTTCGCACGAACATCTTCAGGGACTCGGTCGTAGGCCCGTTGAACGGCTGGATTAGTGATTCCTGAACCACCTTCACCCGTACTCAATCCCCCAGAACTTCCCCCAGGGATATTTGGACCTGATTGCGTTGAGCGAGCGCCAGTCAGCCCAAACGGATCAATCCAATTGGTTGGATTAGGTGCATACTGGTATGTATTTATTCCTCCATTCAGCCCAATCGGGTCTTGGTGAATGAACCTCCCAACATCCGGATCATAATACCTGAACCGGTTGTAGTGCAACCCCGTTTCCGGGTCGTGCCATTGCCCTTGGAATCGGATTGATTGATCGGTTGGCTCGCCCCACAGATGCGGATCGTTGACCGCCTCGATTGGCTGTTGCTCTTGCTCTTGCAGCTTTCTCCAGCGCTGCACAGCAAAACGACCTTCAACAGCGTTGCGGCTGGGCTAAAAACGCTGTTGGACGGCGGTTTGCCTCATGCCGTGAAATTCGGCACGCTTGAGGCTGCATAAACTACTTTTGAAGAGGGTTCTTCAGAGAATCCTTAGTTTGATAAGATTTGGGAAATTATGAGACGAAGGCATATTTAGTGGGAATGCATTTCGAATGGAAAGCTCGCTAAGATTTTTTAGGTTGGTCGCATTTTCTGAAAAATCAACACCATCGGAATTTTCTATCTGGAAATACAGTCGTTCCAGCGAAGCTGTAAAAATTTTCGTAAAATCATAATGAAGTGATGTTGGAGAGTTGTTTGTCAATCCTAATATCTCAATATTAAAATTTGACAAAAACTCCAAAAAATTATTAAATGAAACATTGACAAATGAAAAAGACACAAACTCTCCTGCATCATTTTTCATTATGGTAACTGCTCCATCTTCAGATGTCATGACTGGCATGTCTGGGCCAATAAATTTCACTCCAAAAATATCTATAATTTCTGTAGTCATATTATTTTCCAGATCCAATGGACTTGGCCATAAGCTTGGCCAAGAGTGCTGCGGCATCTTTTGCGACAGAGGATGCCAACACAGGGCATGTTCCTGCCTTTAAGGCTGCTTTCATTTTATTTGTTCCAGGAGAATCAATTCTAACAAGGTTCTTTAAATCAATCAAGACTAATCACGATTCGGCCAACCGCCAATCCATCAACAAGATCAGTCGAAGGCATCCGCATAGCACACATGCACCATACCCACTCCTCATCTTGCCATGGCCAGAAATATGCGCCGCCTCCTTTTATAACATAGGCCCCTTTAATTGTCTCTGCATTAATTTCATGGTTGACATTAAATAAATTGTGACACCACTCGCCAAAAAAACACCTTTCACGCCATTTTCCAGTGATGCCATTTCCTTTGAATAATCGAATTCCATCCATGAACTCAAATCATCTTCTGAAAGTAGTATATCGCCAAATGGGAAAACTCTATCTGTGCCACATCGGACTATTGCTTCCCATTCTATTTCTGTCGGAAGCCGAGCGCCAAAATATTCGCAGCAGTATTCTATCTGATCCCTAGAAAGATAGGCCGGATAATTACGGCAATTTTCGTATGCGGGAATTATTTTTTTAACAATTGCTTCTGAAATTGGAGTTTCTGCAATTGCGAATGATTTTAATTGTTGTGTAACATATGGCTTCATTTCTTCAATAGTTGCTTGTAGTGGAAAACTAATTGCCTCAGCTTTTTGTTGGCAAATATTACTAAGTCCAAAACAAGATATATGAGAAAAAATTAATCTGAGAGGAATCTCGATCCCATGCAAGTTGACAATTATGCGCGGATAATTGGAATGCATTGAAGCGTTGTCAATTATATATCGATTGCTTGGGAACATGTTGCTGATGATCGCTACAAGTGCATCTTTCCGGTTGTTTTTATCCAAGATAATCCAGTCATCAAGAGTCATTTTTTCTCCTTGCACGGATCGCCGCACGAGCATTTCTTCGGGAAATTCCATGCGCCAGATTGTGTCATGTATTTAATTTTGATATTATGCTGTGCTTCTTGGCGAATACATCCATGGCCGTTTGACATCCCCGCCCTCCTGGGTTGCAAGGAGGACGTTCTCCAAGAATAACTAGCATATCTCCTTCAGAAGCAACTCCTTCTATTTGTTTTAAAATTTTTACTTCAGTATGCGTTTGAAGTTGTTCCGGAAATGATAATCTCCGACCTGGCTTTTTATTGCAGCCGCTAAATACGATACCTTCATCTTTTTTTGAAAAAAAACGGCCGAAAACTCTTGGGAATGGTGTGCGGACAGTACGGATGGCGCAGCGCAAACACAAAAAGTTACCCTTCATCTGAAGGGAATTTGCTAAAGCGATTGATCCAACCTTGTGTGCTGTAAAGCTCACCGGCCAATCCATCACTTAATTCCCGGATGTTCTCAGCATCCCATATGATATCAATTTCATTTTGCTCAATAAAATTGAGAAATGAAAACAAGCATGAGTCTACCACTCGATAGATAATCTTTTCCAATATTTCTCTGGGTACGCCCAGACTCTTCAACTCATCGCCCAACTCAATTGATCGTGGGGCTTTTGCATTTTGGCGGATAATTCTATCCCATTTTTCAAGCACAGCATCTCTGCTATCAAGTATAAATTGCTGGCAAAATGTTCTTAAGGCTTCATGGCTCATATTAACTCCAAGGGATCCTTGTTGGGCATGTAACGCCTTGACTTTTAAGGTCGTCAAGAGATTTTTTAACAAGGGCTTCGGCTTCTTTTGCTGATGCACCACCAGCCATCAGAGCTTTTTTTTGCAATAGCAGGTTGTGCGCAATTGAAAACTTTTATAGAGTTTTTAATACATCATCCCCATAGAGATTGCTATAAACATCTGTTAAAAGAACTCCATCCTTATTCGTTATATCTTTTTTGGCTCCATAGGAAATTAGAAGTTTTGCCATCTCAAGGAAACCTTCCTCTCTATCAGACATTACATGTGCCAATGGAGTTGCTCCAAACTGATCTAGCGAGTCCACCAACGCTCCTGCTCCAAGCAATAATTTGCCAGCCTCAATAAATTTGAAGAGTGCAGCAATATGCAATGGCGTCATATTTTTTGGACCGGGCTTATTCAGGTCGGCACCATGCTCAATCAAGAATTTAATCATTTCAATATCATTATTCGCAGTCGCGCGAATAAGAATGGTTGATCCATCTCTGGCGTCAACCGAATTGACATCAATGCCATTAGTTATGAGTTTTCTCATTTTTGAGAAATCATCAATGACAAATGCCGCTTGCATTTCTTGCGAAATCGGAGTTTTCATGGTGTCTGAAGGGTTAAGCAAAACATGTCTATGAACTATTCATTCCGGTCTTATGCTTGCGTACTCTTTCTGGTACATTTTATCATATTCCGATGTAGCCCGGACGTACTTGCCATTATATTGGTTGGCGCCACGATGGTCACAGTATTGATTGATTATTTGTATCGCTTCCTAAAGTGGTGATTTATCTTCATTTTTGTGGCTCATGTTTGACTTCGGATCTTCTATCCTGTAGAAATCAGGATTATTCATATAATCATTGAATTCTTCCTGAGTCATGCATTTTGCTTCGGCTTTAGCCTTTTCTCTCCAGAATTCATGTGTAGGCTTATGACCAAGATGATAGGGGCCATTAATAACTATTGGATTTAGTGGGTTTGATCTATCAATAAATTTTCCATCAGCAGTCTTTGGCGCTTTAGCCTCAACCGCTCGTCGCACATCCGCCCGAATATACGGACGATGCAAACTAACACCACATTTTGGTGTTGCAGAAGGCGGCTTTGATCCAAATTGCCCGTTAGGCCGCCGAGTTTGCGCTGCCCAATTAAGCCCAAACGGATCAATGTGATTCGTTGGCGTTGGAGCATACTGATACCAATTAACGCTGCCATCAAAACGGATGGGATCCTGATGGATGAATCGTCCAATGTCAGGATCATAATACCTGAACCGGTTGTAATGCAACCCCGTTTCCGGGTCGTGCCACTGTCCTTGGAATCGGATTGATTGATCGGTCGGCGCGCCCCACAGATGCGGATCGTTGACCGCCTCGATTGGCTGCTGCTCTTGCTCTTGCAGCTTTCTCCACCGCTGCACGTTGCCCGTGGTGTCGGCCACCCATTCGGGCAGATGACTCGCCCGGCCGGGTTGCGTGCGCGTGTGCCAGAACTGGCCCGGCGGTGTCTCTGGCGCTGAATTTTGCGGCAAGCTCGTCTTGCCTTGCAGCCGCTTGACCTTGCCCCAGGCAAGATACTGCGCGCTCCAGACCAGCTTGCCGTCTTCATCGGTGAGTTCCCTTGGCGTGCCAAGATGGTCGCAATGGTAGTGCAGGATGCGTGCAGGTGGGGTGTTCTTTGTTTTTGGCGCGTGCTGCTGCTCTTGAAGCTGCTGTGCCTGGGTTCTGATTTGTTCCAGGTGCTGGCTGATTTGCCCCGGCACCATGCGGCTCCAGGCTTGGGCCTTGAGGGCGGCGAAATTGTCCTCGTCTTCGCCTTGCGTTGGGTTCGGCGTCTGTCGTGTTGTGGGGATCTCGTGTTTTTGCGGCGTTTGGGGCTGCGCATCCAGCTCATCGTCGATGCGCAGCATCGGAATGAAGCTGTCGGGCTCGTGCACGTAGGTGCGCAACTGGCCGCTGGCGGTTTGCTCTTGCAGCAGCCGGTTGGCCCAGCGCGTCCAGACGTTCCAGCGGCCGGCCCAGGGGGTTGAGGCGCCAGTGGGTTTCGTGGCCGAGTGCGTCGCGGTGGGCGATTAGCCGGCCTTGCGCATCGTAGGCAAAACGCTCCACGGCACCATCAGGCTGTTGCACGGCGAGCAGGCGGCCTGCGGCGTCCACCTGATGGCGCACGGTGTGGCCCTGGGCATCGGTGACGGCGATTAACTGGCCGCGCGGGTCGTACTGGTAGGTGGTGGTGTAGCCCGAGCAGTCGGTGTAGCTGCTGAGTTGCCCGGCGGCGTCCTAGGTGAGCTTTTTGCCGGCGCCGTGGGCGTCGCGGATGGTGGTTGGGCGGTCGGGGAAGCGTTCGTCCTCGTAGAAGTAGTGGGTGGTGGCCATGCGTTGGTCGGGGGAGGCGCCTGATTGCCAGCGAATGCGCCGTACTGGCGGGTTCGTTTCAGGATCGGCGAGTTCAAGGAGCGACCCGAATTGCTCCAATCTGCCTTGACTGCCCAGGGCGTCGAGCAGACTGGAGTCGAGGGGATCAAGCAAATGGCTCATGGTTTTCGCAAGTTTTCTCAGGGTCGCTTCCAGTTCATCCACACCAGATCGTTGGTGCGCACAATTTGACGTCCGTTGACAAAGACGGTGGGGCTTTTATCGATGTTGTGGCTGATCTTGACGTGGGTATGGCTAACCACGCCCAAGCCTGCTCCCGGTTCATCGCCGCGCACGTTGTCGACAAAGCTTTCGTTGTGCAGGTAGGCAGGACATCCAGCAAAGAACACATTGGGCGAGCACTGCTCGCTTTGATCCATCTTGTGGATGATGGGGTAAGGCACTGGAATGCCTTCAGGGTCGGGCGTCAGGCATACGTCCGGCAGGATAGATACGATTACGAATTGGGCGTCTTTGGCGGTAGCGGTTTCGTTGGCCATGAGTGATACCTTTCCTATGATGAATGCCCAGTTTGCACATTGGATAGGCGTTCAGATGTCCTCAAGACACTTCCAAACTCCTGGCGCAATCAATTTGATACGTATTAAACGGTTATCAATTCTACTATACAGTATATGCAATGTATAATCACTAAAATGCCAAACTGCATGCCCCGTATTTCCTGAATTGCTTTGCTGCACTGGAGCCTGTCTTACCTTTTGAAACAATGTGTACGGACTATCTTCAAAAGTCAGTGAGAACGGCAGGTCACCAAACCAGCCAACGGCATCTTGATCGCGGTTACGGTGCAATGTAATTGCTCGAAATATAGGTGATGCATCAGATTCAGAAAAGAAGAGGGTTGCGCCAAAAGACTCTCGGAAGTTAACCTCGCCATCTTCGCTGACTTCCTGCAATTTCTCTTTATTTAAACGATTTTCCCACAAGATATTCAATTGCGGGTCATTCGTTGACACTCCAAATGCTTGAGAAAGTGCTTGCAAGCTAGGGTAGACAATATTTTTCGGGGGTGTAAACGGTACCGGCATCACACGGCAGAACACGCGCTCTGCGAAGCCGGTCTTTTTTGAATAATTAACAGTTAATCTGTAGCCTGGCACATCCCAGGTATCACTATCTGATTGATGGAGCGTATCTTCATGGGCGGAGAGTTTGGCGAGCACATCATGACGGCGATCTGCCCAAGTGATTCCAAAAGGAAGTTCCTCCTTATACCGGACTACATTATCAAATCCAGAATAAAAATAAACTTGCATCAGCAATAGCTTGCCCGTCCTCCATGTTCCGCGAGGACGAGCGCGATGGAATTCAGAATCCACAAATCCGAGTTCAATTCCTTTTCTGCGAACCAGAACCCAATCGTAATAAACATAGAGATCATCGTTCGGCAAAGCTGGGCGATTCAACGTATTGAGATCAGAAAAGATCATCTTTAGCGAATCACCATCACTGGGCTCACCGAAGAAACGGATAAGATCAACTCCTTTCACTTCCAACTCCAGTTCCAGCAACGAAGATTGAAATGGTCAAAACTACTCTTTTGAAAAAACGAGTTGACGAATTGACTTCTCATCATTAGAGAAACAAATCAACACACGAATTCCGTCAACAGCCCACCTATCATTATTTAAAGCAGGACTACTCCAAGCTGGAGGACCCATTTTTTTTCTAACAATATCACGTGACATATTAATATTAATATCTAATATGGATATTTCTGCTGCATCCCTACCACCTCCAAACGATTGACGATGAAAGAAAATTGTATCCAAAAACATTTCCCCCTCAGATGTACTTTTCTTCTCATCAAAAGAGAAACGCAACTCGATTGGATATCCTTTAACCTCAATGTTGATATGATCTTCTTTCCGTTTGGGACGCGGAATTGGTTGACTCACACCAAGCTCTGATAGAAAATCTCTGACTTCTCTCGATTGCTCTGATCTTCCTAGAAGACCAGCTATTGCACTAAAATCTATCATTTCCATCTCTCATCATGCGGTACGTGGTTCGCATCACATAACACCTGTCATTGCTTAAAGCGGTACCACTCCAAGCTGGAGACAGTTTATGGCAGTTAATTGATGCCAATAAATACAATGAGTTGATTTATCGATGTCTCATCATCTTCAAATTCGATAAATATTTTTACATTGCCGACAATCCATCTATCACTTTTTATTTTTGGATGTGGATTGTTCCAACTAGGCTTCCCAAGCCTGTCTTGTACCATTTTTCTGCTTAATTTTTCACTCAGCCCAAAAGGGAAACTAAATCTTTCCACAGCATTTTTGTCGCGTGATGGATAGAAAAACACAGTGCTGAAGATTAATTCTCCTTCAGCATAATTATCGGACTTTGGAAAAAGCACTTCCGCATACTGAAAAGCAAGCTCAATATCTATTTTCTTCAAAACGATATTAATGGTATCCTCACCTTTCTTTGGTCTTTTTAGCGGCATAGCCACATTAAGACCCTCAAGCATCTTTCTTACTTGCTCATCTTTTTCAGACTTTCCAAGCAAGGAGATCATTTTGTTTCCATCGTCCATTCGATATCCTGTTTTAACCAGCATGAACCGATATGGTTATCAACCTTATGGACTTCAGATCCTTATCAAACTCTAAATGCAAACTTATATTCTTCATGAGCCATTTATCAGCATTTCCACGAGGGCTACTCCAATCAGGCTTGCCAAATTTTTGGTAAGCATGCCCGCGATCAAATTCCACGCTTAACCCAAAAGGAAGAGCTATCTGATCTTCCTTTTTTTTGCCTTTTGCTTGCGGATAAAAGAATATTGTATCAAAAATTAGCTCTCCTTCGGCATAATCACTAGACCCCGGAAAAAGGACTTCTGCATACCGAAAGATAAAATCTATCCCCTTATTTGCAGGCTCAACGTAAATTTTAATCTCGCCTTTTTTTGGTCTTGGTAGAGGTGTATTTATGCCAAAATTGGCCAACACTTCTTTTACCTGACCGTCTTGCTCGGACTTTCCAAGCAATGCCACCAAACTGTTTCCATCTTTCATTTGCAATCCCTTCTTCACTTGGACTTGGGCACACTATCTATTATATCATCCAGCCATTTATCATACTCATCATTAGTCTTCTTTAAAATACTTTTTGCGGCCTTTTTATACGCCTTTTTACATCCGCCATCTGCGTCATATTTATCAATTTCCTCAAGCATTGCATCTATATCTCGCTTCGCTGAACCAGCAAGATCTTCTGAATCTGTTGCCGCCCCTTTAAGTGTTTGTCCATACGTTGGGCTAACATCTCGATGCGCCTCTCTGGGAATGGCAATAGTATCACCAGCTTTATCAATCGCTCTTTCTTCAGCGGGCGTAAGTTCTCTTCCTTGTCGCTTTGCAGCTCTGGCTTTCAAGGCAGCCTTCGATGGAATGTGATCACGATCAAATTTCCCTCCACCGGTTTTTCGCTGCATCTTACCATAAGGACCGGCATCGCCACATTTGAGCTTCTCCTTGCCTTTTACCTTTCCTCCTTCGGTCTTTTTGGCCGCAGCCTCAGCAGCTTCTTTTTCAGCCTTTTCCTTCGCCGCCTTCTCGAGCGCTTCTTTCTCCAGACGTAACACCTCCTCGGCTCTTTTTGCCTTGAGGACATCTTCGGTTGCCTGGGCCGTCTTTTCCACGCCTCGAGCAACTTTAACAACTTTGCCTACACCCTTGCCAACCGTGGTAACTACTTTACCTCCCGGAATCATCGACGCAGCCGATAGTCCTGCATTCAGATAGTCGCCTTCAGCAGCATAAATGCCCGCGTCAAGGGCGCCTGTGACGACCGATAGCCCTGGTACGAAGCTGGCTACGCCCAGTACGCCGTGCGTAACGTCCGAGCCCCAGCGGTCCCACCAGCCTTTTTCTTCCTTGGTTTCCGGCTGGTTGTTGGGCGGGTTAGCCTCGGGTGAGGTCTCGGGAACGATTTTCCCAACGGTATTGCCGCGATCATTGGGCGGAGGATAGTTGTTGGGTTTGACTTCGGCTTTTGTGCAGGCTCCACCCGGGCCGCTCAAGCAAATCTCGACGCGGAACGGTTCATCAGCCATATCTGCCTCCGATAAGGTCATGTGTGCCGCTCATGCTGGCGCCCTCCCTTGTCTGAGTTCGAGCACGCGCGCATTGACCTTGGCTGCCAGCGTCAGGCGATAGACGCAGCTCAGGGTCATGGCCTTGAAGTCGAAGACGATGGTGTCCAGCCGCATGGGCATGCCAAAAATGGGGCCGGCTTTCATGCGCACCACGGCATGTATCTGCGGCTGGGGCAATTGGCAATGCAGCGGCTCCTTTTCTTGCGGTCGGAATCCCGACAGCACGATTTCTTCGCCTCCTTGGGGGTATTCAATCTGCTGGTCTTCTGGCGCGCAGTTCCAGTAGCCAAAGTCAAAGTCCTTGGGCAGTTTGGGCCAGCGGGTTTCTTTCCATTGCTGGTCGTAGGTGCCTGCTTTTTGTATCCTCGGGCTCCACCAGCGCCCCACGGGGCCTACTCCAACTGGCGGGTAACTCATGGCGTTGGCTTGGCGTTCGCCATAGGGTTGGTTGAATTGTTCGATCTGCGGGGCTTTGAGTTTGCGTT
>Ga0209628_10001275_pt1 | contig 16100 bp, 5 predicted proteins | sample TergutCu122P4_FD_187285 | JGI IMG/M metagenome (GOLD analysis project Ga0209628, IMG submission 187285) | Cubitermes ugandensis P4 segment gut microbial communities from Kakamega Forest, Kenya - Cu122 P4 (SPAdes) (version 2) | ecosystem: Host-associated > Arthropoda: Insects > Digestive system >...
AGCGACTGCCTACGGGCTGGGCGGTCCGGGGATCGAATCCCGGTGGGGGCGAGATTTTCCGCACCTGTCCAGACCGGCCCTGAGGCCCACCCAGCCTCCTATAAAATGGGTACCGGGTCTTTCCCGGGGGTAAGGTACTGCCGAGGCGTGACGCTGACCCCTCACCTCCTTCTAGTACCGAGGTCAAAAATAGAGTAGAGCTATACCTCTGTTCTCCCTAAGGGCCTTTGTGGCCTGTGAAAGGTTGAAACCTACCTACATTCCTTCTAGATGTTTCGGCCTACATGGCCAGCTTCAGGGATGTGGTTAAGGAAGGAGAGAGGCGTTATGGCTAACTGTATTACAGTTGTGCAGATATGAGATTAAGATACATGTGTTATTCTAGTACAAATTACATGATGAATTGTTTATAACTTGGAACATATTACATGTATCCTTATGCAATGTGATACTCTTTGATTGCTGTTCAAATGCAAACAAACGTCTGTATCAAAAGTATCCATCTTGTTGTTGAGCATCTGTCCTGCAAATATTGAAAAGAAAAGTAAATGTAACTAATTTGTATATAAAATAGTTAAATTTTAGTGGTTGACTGATATAAGTTTTCATACCTCGTGTAGACGTGACTTTTTTGCGATAGATAATTGAGTAGAGTACATTTATCGCAGAGAAAGGTCTTATATTTATAAACTATTTTCTTTTATTATTGTGTGGTTTTGGGTATTTATTGTGAACTGTTTTACTGCATGGAATATGGATAAAGTTAAACCAAAACTATTTTCACGAATAACTGACGGGATATTGAATTCGGAGAACGTATGCTGCCATTGTTCCAGATGGAATATTCCGACAATGACTTTAAACTGGTTTCGGATATTACATAGAAATGAGTTCCTGCAAACCTATTATGTGCGCATACTGTTTGTGAACATGGTTATAAGAGTACGGGATTTGAGGTTGTTAGGTGAACATAAGATTCATGGCTCTTGGTGTTTGACGCCATATAGTTTGGTCATTTGGCACCAGCATTTTGGAGAAATAAGTTGCTACCTTCTTTTGGGGTGGAAGTACACCCACAATTTAAAATAAAAATAAAAAGAAATAAAGAACAATATCGGAGAAAGAAGCTTGAAAATGAACGTTGTTTGTATTGCCTCCAAATTTTGAATTCGTTTATGTTTAGTTTAGATGCTCTGCTGTCAGTAAAGCAAAACATGATTTGAAACAAATCGCTGATAAATGCGCTTACTTCAAACGTGTCTTTTTGCATTTAGCCTTCTTTGCACAAGAAAAAGGAACGTCATATGTTGAGACTACGTCCTTGCGACTACATCATTAGACGTAGGAGTTTTTACAAAATGTCGAGTAAGGGTAAAATTCGTGATATCGTCTGAATCACGGCCACAGTTAAATTACTGACGTAAATCAATTTCTACCCATACTACTCATATTTCTTGACCGATTTGTGTGATATTCAGCACAATATATTTCCACGTTATGCCGTTTAGCAGATGCGAGTTCGTGAAAGTAGGTGCAGTGAAAGCTACACAATACTTGAGGCAGCAAATACAAATTTAACTATATTCTGTATATTTTCGTTCAGTTTGAATAAAATTCGGCACAGAAGATGTTTACAGACATATATCGTGTGACTGTGAGTTTCGTGAAAATCAGGCTTAGTGGAAGCCATGCTTTTCTTGCGGAAGTAAGTGATTTTATATCAGTAATTTCAATATTATCTGGTCCCAGTGGCCGCGCGATCTAAGGCGTGCTGAGATTGTGGGTTAGAATGTCGCCGGAGGCATGGAAGTCTTTTTGTTGTGAGTGATGTGTGTTGTCAGGTAGAGGTCTCTGCGACGAGCTGATCACTCGTCCAAAGGAGTCCTACCGAATATGATGTGGTGTTGTGTGTGATCTAGAAACCTCAAGAATGAGGAGGCCATGGCCCGCGTTGGCCTGCAGAGCCACAGTAAAATTAAAATCAGCGGCTATTATCCAATTTGACTGAAATTCGTTGTAAGGGACCTGCAGTTTATGCTATTCGTGATTTCTGTGAAAAAGGGCGGGAGAAAGACCGTACTTTTATTATGGCTGTAGATAAAATTACATTTGAGTTTTTACCTTGAAACCCTAACAGAATTTTGAAAACCAAGAAGATCTTTGTAAATTCTGCACTTCGTCACGGCTGACACCATTTGCATCTCGTTCACGCAGTGCTGTCTGTACGTTTCCTCCGCAACTTAGCAACACAATTACGTACCTCTGATCACGCTCGATTTTGGCTCTGTTGGCGCTGTTTCTGGCGTGTTTAATGTCGAATTTATTTTCCTTGCAGTGTAAATACAATGAAGGTTGTCTTTTCTTTTCGACGTACAGTGTATGATCATTAAGCCTTCATACGCCGCAGATGCGAGTAATGTGTCTTCTACATTTGTCGTATTTTAAACGAAGTTGAAGTTGCCCAACATTTACTCGTGAAATCCGCAATTAGAAACGACGTTCTTATATTCGTACAGACGGACGAACTAACCAATTACAGTAGTGGTCCCTCGTGGGTAAGAAGGCACCCGAAAATGGACGTTAATTGAAATATAAGGAGAACGTTAGTAACAAAACAAACACAGGAAGGTAAAGAAAGAAGGAAAATAGAATGAAGTTGGCAGTCAGGTGGAAAGACTAGACAGTGCTCGGCTCTGCTGCAGGGCGTGCAGTGTCACCTGGCTCACACCTTGTAGGCCTAGTGTTCTCCTGTGCACAGGTGTTACCGTCCCGCCTGTCTATCTTCTGCACGCCATTCTGGCTGTATTCCTGTACGCTTTGTACAAGCGTTTCTGTGTTACAGTTTTTGCACATCTCTTTTCTGCACGCCAGCTGTCCAGTTACGTCACCTTTTGCCAGAATGCTTCAATTCAAAACATTTATATTCTGTTCTGTTAACTAACAACACAGAGATTAAAATGTAACGAACTGAAATTGTGTTTGTTGTTTCGTTTTACGTTGCACTTGGTGTGACACTGTGTGAAGAACATAACCTGCGGCTGCTGGCGTACAGGATTTTGGGAAGATAATCTGGACGTCAGAGGGAAAAAGTGACAGGAGGCTGGAAAAAAATATTTAACTGTGAGCCTCTTGACATGCAGTTGTCGGCTTATGATGTTACAGTGACCAAATGAGGAAGGATAAGATGATTGGGGCGTGTGGGAGGAAAAAACAAGACACGAAGTACGTACAAATTTGGGTTAGGAGAAAGTGTGGGAACAGGAACACTTGCCAGAACTAGGCGCAGATTGAAAGATAATATTAAGGCAGATGTTAGAGAAATAGGTTCTGAAGCTGTCTGGATTAATGTGGATCAGAATATGGAATAATGACGGTCTGTTATGTAAACGGCAATAAACCTTCGCGTTGCGCAAAGTTAGGTAAGTTTCATTACTGACTGAGCAACCATTATTTTGTTAAGAAAGTCGGTGTTTCATGGAGTTAACCTGGTTGTTTTATTCCCCTTAAACGTCTGTATAAGTTATTATGATTGTTCTAAGTTAGATGAAGTCACACAATTTTTTAGACAATCTTTTATTGTCCATCATGCTTGTGTCACATTTTTAAACTTAAATAAAAGCTATCATCATGCAACAGTTAAAATGTATGGAAGAAAGGCTTGTAACCAACTGTACTGTAGGTTAAATACAATTGAGATGTCATTTTTAAATGCCTGTACCTTATATATTCGTTTAGTCGAAACTGTGTTATGTTTATTTTGTATATTTGTTAAAAATAATATATTAAAATGTTTGAGGTAAAAATGTAAGAAATGTATAACATGCAGTACTTGTTTTAAAATATGTCATGCAGGATCTTCCTTTCCATGTACGAGTGTTTTTTAAACTGGTATAACATGGAACCGTCTACGAAGTGGCAGGGTTTTGAATTGGAGTAAGGTCCCTGTTCAGTTGATGTTATAATTCTTTATGACATCGGAATTTTATTGTTTCTGGGGTTTTTCTTCTATATTGGTTCTATCTCGCTGTTTGTCTTGTCGTAAACTTTTCGTATAGAATATATTTAGTTAATAATCCTGTTTTCTTCTATATTGACACTAATAATTAATAGCATAATACAATGCACAACACGTGGTTATTAAAATTCATGTTTAGATACATGTTTCAGCTATGTTAGGCTATCCTCAGGTCTTGTACATAGCAAGAGGTGTACAATTGTACATTGTAAACATATTATTAAAATTTGAGCTGTGTGTTTTGTTTATACATTGTAATTTTAAAAACAAAATTTAAAAACTTTATTAGTAATTGCGGGTTGTCTTATAATACATTATTAAAATATTAGTAGCCGTATTTCAAATAGAAAAAAGTATTCAAAAACGCTAGGCCGTTTCCTTGAAAACTGAGAAAGAAGTATAAAATGGTGTTCAATATCCCGTGAAAGATAGACCGTTCCCTGATACACTGAGACAGTAGACTGACTTATAACAGCGTTTTACAAACTTTTTTTTTCTGCGCGGGAATCTCTAAAATATGTTTTTATATCCTGAGGAACCCCGACCTATGAAAACGAAAACATAATAAAGAGGCAGTTATCAGCGCACGGAGATTAATCCAGTATTGCCAATTGCTGGACGACGGTTCTCGCAATATTTTGAGATATATTATAATTTTTTACGGTATTTAAAAGTAGTTACGTGTTCCACGATTTCTCGAGGAACCCCTAGAGATATTGTGTCGAACCTTAGGGATCCGTGAAAATTTGTTTGGGAAATACTGAATTAGAACATTGCAGTTTTTTCCACCATGCTCTTCAGATAACAGTATGACATGTAAGTTCTTTTTACAATTAACCAACCCATCGCGCCCTCGTTAATCAACCAACGAAAAAATTAAGAAGCAGCAATCCTTACAGTCATAAGTATACATTCAACCATCCCAGTAAACAAGCAAGTAACCAGTCATCTAACCAACAAACAAATAAACGCAGAAACCACTTAACCAAGCGCCTAACCAACGAATGAACATACCAAAAACCAGTCAACCATCCAATTCTGTATCTAAACAGCCAATCAACCAGCCAAACCCGCCATACGACATCCCACTCTCCTGTAACTTTGTATATGATATTCAATGTACTTACCGGTCTTTATTTGGGGGTATCTCCATTTATCATGCTTTACATTGCCCCTATCGCTCCTCCTGTACACATATTTCTCTATGTACTGTTAAGCCTTTTATCTCTGAATTTGCATGTCCATACTCCTGTATGCTGTAGCCAGCTTTTACAGGCTTTTCTCCGCCCCTAAAACACTTTTGTATACTTGCGTTCATTACGCTTGATTGTTCATGCGTCCTCTTAGTGAAAGTTAAACAAATGACATGCTGGTTCCGCATGCAAGAAGTGCGTCACAGCCGGCTCCAATCGATGAGAAACCTTAGTGGTTGGCTGGCTGGCTGTGCGTTAAGGTGATCACACGCACGATGCTTCATTGTCACGTGTATCTGCAGAAGGTGAACAAAATGAAGGCAGAATGGGGAGATAATTTCTGACCTCCTGTCCCTCCTTTGAAACTCATGAACGGATTTTGATTAAATTCGGTATTTTAGTGTCTGCATTTAGAAAAGTCTTACGAAATGAATTTTGGTTGATGTTAAATATAATTCGCAGACGTGGGCTTCATGTGGAACTTCGAAGAACTGTTTCCAGATCGGCATAACTTAGAGAAATAGTGTAGAGTCTGCGTGACGAAATTTATACTCCGTTAAATTTGCTACTCTTCTAAGTAAGGTAGCCGAGAAGCTAACAGTCGCGCTCCTAGTCGTAGCATTTCCTACCTTTTATGTAACCCTCAAGTTTAGAGTCATAAGATGATCTGCCTCTAGATTTTCTTTGAAACATTTTGGGATGTGACGTACCACGCAGTTTAGTAACTGAACTGTAAAAGCAAAAAATTATCCTAGCTAGTTTCGCAGTTGAATGGGTAACACTCATGTTTCGTATCTGGAACGTCCTGGATTCAGATTTTGAACTAGAGACTGGTCGAAATTGACAAGCTTTCCTTAATTTTATTCAATCCCTCCAGGTCATTGCTGGAAAATGCAACAAATTAAGGCCACGATCACTTCACCCTAACACTTCCGAATTAATCGTTCGATGATCTAAAACCTCAACTGTTGACAGCATCGTTAAATAATGCAAACAAAATAAGCGACCATTCTGAGTATCAAAATATATAATACAAGCGTATAGAAATATGGAGTCAAAGCTTCACTAATTCCAGATATCAGTACGGGATTTAATGGAGTACTGATTTGCACATCCCCCCTTATTTTTCACCAGCGGTGTGGGGTGCCACGTACAGTAAGATAGGAGACTGGATGAGCGCTGCAGCTAGTGTTAGTGACGTGGAGTAGAACGTTTGCCCTTGTCGGTATTCGAATTCCGATCGTTCTGTTTGTATTGTGACGACTGGTAAGGAGTTACCCAGGCTCATAATATGCGTTCCATCAATAGTTTTGGACTGTATTTTTATAGTTTACATTTTTATGTTTGAGGAAGGCCAGATGTAGGATGAAATTGAAATATTCCCTCTAGTTAGTGAAATGCTTCATGACAACGTATATAGCAAGGAGGTACAGCAGCACGTATTTCGTTATCTTACCACTAAATGGAAGGCGAGAGGTCAAATCCACGCCTGGCGTTCCGATGGTTAGGAGGCTCTTGGAGATCAAGAACTGGCGTGGACGCTACTGAGAGCAGAAGGAACAGGTCCCCTGCCAGGAAATGAATCCCGATTCCTCATGACCCACTCAATAGCGTCGTCACTATACTGACTAAATTATGGTAGAAAGTAGAGGAGAAATCAGCTGGAAAATGTGTAGGCCAGTTCCAATGCGACGCACGGTTTTCAACTCCTGTTTTTAAGACGCCTTCTCAAAATTGCGAATAACGACTGTTAGCTTCATGTCTGTCCGTCCTTTCGTCCGCATGGAGAAACTCGCAGCCCACTGGACGGAGTTTTATGGAATTTGATATTTGAGTACTTTTCGGAAATCTGTCAAGAAAAATTAAGTTCTATTAAAACCGGACAAGAATAACGGGTACGTTACGTGAAGACCAACATACATTTTCTTATCATATCTCGCTCAATTCATCTTAGAATGAGAAATGCTTCAGACAAGAGTTGTAGGGAAAATAAAAACACATTTTGTGTTCGATACCCTTTTTTACGAAAATCGGGCCGTTTATGAGATAATGCATTGTAGAGCCGCGCAGGCCACAGATGAAAATATGACGCATGTGCATTGTATGCTGGATACCTAAGGCTACAAACACACTCTCAGAATGTGTAATATTTATTGGTTTTCCATGGAAACAATGGTTGCACGAACGCGCCTCAATATTACATTATACGTACATTGCCTGTCTTGTTGTTTGTGATATCACTGTTAGAGAAACAATATCTTAATGGATGTCATAGCCGGAAGCATCTCAAAATGTGGCATAAGGAAGTAGATGAAAATACTAGGGAGGCTACTGCAAAGTTAATCTTGGCTGAATATGGGAATACTTATGCCGTAACTGGAACATTTTCACACATGCTTTGAAGTGAATCTGAAAACGATCCCGGAAAAATGCTAAATATTGTAATGGGAAGTATACCAATAAATAACTGCAGTTTAACCAAATGTTACACTGTTTAAATCTGTGTCCCAAGCGGCAACCAGAAGCTCAACTAACACAAGTTCTTGTGATTCACATTCGCAACCAGAAGACACGATGCGATAACCGCAATTGGATGGTAATTTACTTTATACAGAAAGATAGAAAACCAGAGCTTGAAAATGTCACGACCGTTTCTTTGCCTTTTCCTTTCGTATTCATGATTTATCATCACCCAATCATATCACTTTCATTGGTGTAGGGTAAAGCACGTAAAATTAATATACTGAATTTCGCGACAAAACAAACCGTATTTGCCACGAAGCCAGATATAGTGTCCCACAGGTCTATGTAGATGGCTCAGTAATTCAGTTACTTCTATCGGCTCTCATAAACAGGCAGTTTTAACAACCGGGTATGGATGGATCCATAATGAGTTAGTCCATCACCCACTGACATTGGAGTAAGTTTTAACATAGGTGAATAAATATTTCCGTAATAAGTAAGTCCACCTCCCATTGGCACTGGAGTAAGTTGTAACAGTTGTGAATAAATTACTCCATAATGAGTTATTCCATCACCCACTGGTATTGGAATAAGTTTTAACAGTTCTGCGTACACATCTCTGTAATGAACGAGTCCGGCACCAACCGTCAATGGAGCTAGTTTAAACAGTTGTGCATAACAGTCTCCATAATGGAATAGCCCGACACCCACTGGAAACTGATTTAGATTTAACGTATGTGCGTAAATAACTCCACAATGAGTGAGATAACTACCCACTGGCATTGGAATAAGAGTCAACAGCCGTGCATAATTATATCTGAGGTGAATGAATCCGGCACCACCCGCCAGTGGAACAAGTTTAAGCAGTTGTGCCTAACTGTCTCCACAATGAGGCAGTTAGTCACCTACTGAACATGGAGTGGGTTTTAACAACTCTGCGTAGGTGGCTGCCTAATGAGTTAGTTCGAGACCCATCAAAACTGATGGTGGGTGGCTTCCAGAGTCGGTGGTGGCAAAGATCAAAATCCCGCCATATCAGTCCTGAGCAATTTACTGACTGAGCTTTAACGAAGCGTTCTGTACTGATCATTTCCATGTTGGTCGGCCCGACCGCATATAGCAATTTCGGGAACCGCTGAAAAATTTATTTCGTATTAGGGTATTTTACGTAAACTTGCAAACACGTTGCAATTGTGATTGAAAGCGAACTGACACTACAAACGACCCTACGTGCTTTTTTCTAAGGACTTCTACATTGTAATGCCCGCGCAAATCTTTATATTTCTATCGGATCACAGGATGTTTGGAATGAAAGTTGCAGTGAACAATACAGCAGAGGTTTTGCGTCCATCTGATGTTTTCGCTTGTTCTTGTGGTTGGACAGTAGCTAATCGAAAGTGAGTTTTATGTTGTCTTTATTCGTTCTTTTATGCACGATGCATGTTAATCAAGAATCTATACAGCTTAAAAACTGGGTTTGTTTGCTCTTAACAAGGATCATTGACAGAAACGTATCCTGCTATTCCTTAACAGTTAAACCGAAAGGTTGGAGTCTTGTCAACAACAGAAATGTGTAGGCCCACCAATGGTAGAAGTTTGTGTAAATAAAAAAAACTAGATTGGTCGTGGTTAAATAAACTGAGGAGTTATAACTGTGTGCTGAACGATACTGGAAGTTCGACGTATTATTTCAGCTGTGAGCTACTATAACAAACACCTGTAATTTTAGCAGCGACATTTAATACCCCTGGCCTTTGTTATTAGGAAATCTGTGCAGGCGAATGTGCTAAATTCTACACAAATTTATCAATGTGCTGCTTTGGTGAAAGTAGTTACAACAAAGAGGGACAAGAAGGAACTAAACTGCCGTTCTTCAGTTTATTCTTGTCTGCAAGACATGCACCAGATGCTCCGCTACGTGAATACCCTGCAATGTGTGGAATAATGTGGCATAAAAAATTCGTAGTAAGATGTATTTGTGTTTTTTGGGCTGAATTGTATTCAGATAGGACCGTTATATCGAAGGTGCACAAATTCGGGGTAAAGTTCACCGTTGTGGCTGAATTTTTGTAAGGCAAAGCCTAATAATTTGGGTCCTCTAAATGGAACTTGCTTCCTGTCACCTGTGGGCTCCTAGAATATTGGTATGGCTCCTAGATTTCTGGAAAACTTGTTTATCCCTCGTTATATCCATATATTATACATTGTATTCTGTATCATATGAGAAATTAGACTCATCTGTCTGTCTGTCTAGAAAGACAGACAGACAGACAGACAGAAAAAATATTTATCAGGCCATTATAGTCAATAATGTACACCAGCGTGTGCTGGAAATAAGAAAGTGTTTGTAATAGAGCACAGTATGAAGCCGGTGGCTGCATTTCCTTATCTTTGCTATTTTCATTATGACTTTAACACTGAGAAACGCCCCAGACACATGTCTAGCAATGGCAGTTCTCAGAATATTAGGGAATCACAACCTCATATTTTAGTATTATTTTATTTTAGATTGCAACAAAATTAGGCGTTCCTTACGGACGTGTTTAATTCCTTGTGTTATAATCATTTTCCCATTGCAGTGGTAAGTCATTTATTAGAGTCTAATTACTTGTTATTTTAATGTTTAACACGTTTATAGTGGTGAGAACTGTGGCTATTGTTGCGGTTGTGTTATGATGACTTTTTATTGTTGTGGCTGAAACTGAATGGTGCATCGCTTGCTCTGATTACTGTAATAATTTTATGTGGAGGGAGTTGTTATTTCTGCGGTCGCTCTAGATAGGACTCTACCGATCGCGGCTTGCTACTTTTACGGCTACATCCGAATGGGCTGCGCCTAATACGAATCACAGTTTTTCTGGATACAACAGACAAGTGTCCACATGATTTGGTTTGGTACTTCTGTGGTTAAAAGTGCGTATAGGATCTTGCTATACTTGTCTCTCTGTCTTTCCATTCGTCTGTCTACTTAAAGTCACGGCATTCTGTTGGACGACTTGAATTATACTTTATATTGAGTAGATTTACTAAGTTTCCTTACATTCTAGTTTTGGTTAAGAGAAGATAAGAACAAGGAATCGTGTACAGTGAGACATACAGATAAGTTTGCTCATATAACGGGCGTAACTCACTAAATATTTATCTGAGAGAAACGTTGTAAAGGAAAAAGGAGCAAAAATTCAAAGCCCATTTTTTTTTTCAGAAAGTCTTGTGGGGTTGGAATTAATTAAATGAGAGTAATTTTTATACTTTGTAGAGGCATACAGTGGAGCACTGAAGGAGATCTTTTGTGTTTGGGAAAATGCTTCAGTCCTTACAAATAAGCATTTTTTGAATATGTCAGGGTTCTTGTGTAAAGAAGTAGAACCTTTCCTATAATCCCGGTACGATTCACTATATGATTTTGTGCTGTAAATTTGTAAGTTCCGCTAGCAGTTCGAAAAGCATCCCGTACAATTCTACGGGAGAAATGTTTCACACTTCCTACTTACGGGTTCAAAAATTTGTAGTCACGTTGACTGTAGTACAAATTAATATAATTTTGTAAATGTTGTTGAAGTTGTAGGATGAATAAAATAATTGATTTAAATGAGCATATAAGAAATTAGTGCCATATTAACCGTTTACTAAAATGGACCAGTTATAGAAAAGGTATTCTGCGGATTTTCAGTATTAGTTCTCAAGGTTGCTGAGTGATTTGCATTTGTTTACAGGGCGTTTACGAATAAGATTTCCTGGAGTAAAACAAAATTTTGTAATTTACTAAACAGTTCCATGTGGAAAACGTATGCCATATTTTTAAACTGCTTTCAGACAGCTATTGCAATTTTAGTACCCTTGCACAAATATTCTTTGAATTGTACGCATGCATTATTTACTGTAGATTCGACATACGTTTTTCGGAAGGAAATCAATCAGACAGTATTCTGAAGATTTATTCCTACAGAATCAAAGCCTAAGAAGAGAAACTATGAAATTAACGTCACCAAAACGTGGAAGCAATTTAAGCATTCCTCTGTGAAAACTTTCAGAACGTTATTCCTATCTTTTCCACGTGCTTCAGTTGGAAAACCTGCATATGAACTTCCACTGAATTTTATGTTGCCGAATTTTACTGTTTTACATTCCAATTAGGGAAAACAGGACAGCATTACGGGCACTTTGCATAAGGATCTACGTGTGTTTCTGGAGGCTGCTTGAGCGTAATTCGCCACGTAATTATGGGACTGAAAAGCATTTAGAGTGACACTTATAAACAAGATGGAACATAGTTTTATATATACTGTATGTTAAGTCCAAATTCCTTATAAATTTTGAGATAATTAAACCAACGATACGCGCCAGAATTGTTGCTCTCTGCCTTTGTTGCCACCCATGATATTATAATATTTATCTGATTGTGATTTAGAAGCAACTTAATTAATTAAATATGTGCGTTTGCAACAGAATGTTTAAAATTTTATTGCTTCTGACTCGGGATTTCAGGTTTAGAATGTCAGTAGTTCTATTGCCCATGCTGAGAGGGTACTTATAATTTTACTCCTTTTTCCAGATGAGGTGCAGATACTTTACTCAACTCTGGGCCATGTCTGTTTACTCATATCTTTGTTAATACGCAATCCATACTCGTCAACCACTTAAACTTGTGAAAACTTTAAATACCAAGGAATTGAAGTTTTAATTATTTGGTTGCACGAGATAGTTTGCTGAAATTTATTGTAGCTTATAGACTGGAGTCATGAGTCTGAAGAGATAATTGAGATAAACTCGTCCCACCATCGCCTAACAGATACGGCGAAATACGCGTGGCTATCAATAGAAATATATTATATGTCGAAAAACTTGTATAAATGAAAGTAAGATAATTTGTGTGGTTAAATGAAGTGAGAAGGCATAGTCAGAAGTTTTTTTTGAAGGTGGACATATTAACTGGGCTTTTAGCTCTTAACGACGAAGAACCAGCAACAAAATTGTGTTCTCGGCTTTTTACGCTTTGACGAACCGTGTAAAGCCAAATGTGCTAATTTCTGGTACAGATAATCAGGATTCTAAACAGAAAAACACATTACGTTGTAGTTAAATGGAAAGAAACCGATCCGATTCTTTCTTTCAGCACTGCTGCCTGTGTTCCATCCAGTTTGTTAACGATCAATGGAGCTGTCAATGTGGAGATACAATTCAGAGAATAAACTTTTCTAAATATTTACTCCATAAAATTAATCTTCCCTGTCATTCATAAGAGAGAGTTATATTAAAATCGTCCATTAAAGTTTTTATATCTTTCCGCGTTATCAAAGGTTGTAGAATCGTCTATTGTGTCTTGACTACAGCTAGTAACAAAAATAGTTCTCATATAATTGTTAGAAATGTCGTGAGTACTATGCAATGCACACAGATTTTCTGTTGGGAAGTCCAAACGATAAAGCGTGTCTGTGCCTTATCATTCTTAAATAAATGTCTCCTTCGTTTTCGGAATTGCGGTAAAGATATTATGACTTTAAAAAATCTAGCCGTTTACTCATATCGCAGTAGCTCTTTCCTCTCTATTTTGCATTCCCTTTTTCCTCTTTTAATATAGCTCTTCCTAACATTGCTATACTGTAACATTTTCACTATGATGTGACTAGTAGTTTCGTAACTCTAGACGCTGATGTTTACTCTGTAATCTATTTATATATTTGTTTATTTATGTGAATATTTCCTAAGGTGTTGTGCTTTTATATTTTATGGTAGAAATAGGCACATTTAGGGATTTTACTTTTTTTACTTCATATTCAATTGGGCTACACTCGTAGCTTGCTCTTTCCATGGGTGCCATTAGAGAGTTACATCTAATATGACTTGCTGTTTCTATGGTTACCATTCACAGGGCTCCACCTAATAAGGCTTGCTGTTTCTATGATCAAAAATTGGTAGGACTTCTCCTTACGTAACGCTCTATTTCTATGGGTACCATTAACGATGTTCCATCTAATACGGCTTGATATTTGTGTGGTACCATCGACAAGGACTCATGTAATAAGGCTCGGGATTGCGAAAATTACAATTGTTACCTGAGTGTACGTCATCCAGCAGCAGGGCTCCACCTGGTTCGCGTCCAGACCCAAAAACTCCAGCTCCTCTTCAAACAGCGGGCCACACACGTCAGTTGGATAGTGCAGCTTGCCCGTTCTGCCAGAATACAGAAGAACAGACGAAACTGAGCAATGCATATTGCTAATCTGAAACTGTATAACATTTGGGACTTTATCTAGCGACCGAGAACCTCCCCATTTGCCGAGTACTGTTGGGAGGAATGCGCGATTAGCATTTGGACCAAGTAAGATGCTATCCTGTCTTAGGTCGTGGCTGTTTGCCTTTGTACTTTAATCGATTTCTGATCTGTATCAACAGATAGGCACCTGCCTCTCAAACCGCTCGTACTGTAATTCGCTGTACAAAATCTTGAATTGAAATATTCATAACTACTCATTCGATGTATAGGTATGAAGCAAGTGTTATGTGGTTCTGTGTTTACCCATCGATTTCGTTGCTGGGTCTTGTTAAATGATGTAGAGTCAGCATGACCCATTAAACTTTTGAAACTTGACTAATGATACATTCTGTAGGCGAAGTTATTTAATCCCTAAGTTGGAAGTTGGAATATGTCACAGATAGAAATTCTGTTCTATTTGTGACAGAAGACAAATTGCTTTTGATATAACAACTGACAGACGGTAGGTGCTGTAGAAGAAACAGAAATGTTGAAACGGCGCAATAAGAAAGAGCGTTTGGAGTGAAAGGTGCGTGTAGATTTTGGAGATTACAGAGAAAATGATGCCTCGAATGTCGCTAATTTCTTTAAAATCTATAGTGTTTTTTGTATGCCTGATTCACTACTGCACTTTAATTTGGGAATTTCGACATCAGGCACAATTATAAGCACTTTAAGCGAAATCAAGCAGTGTGTTAGTATTATCTCAGCATAACATGTCCTCCAAAATTCCAAACTTAATTTATTTTAATAATTTAAGCCTCTAAAATTTAAAGATTAAAATTATAGAATTAAAAAAGGAGTAATTCTTATTACTATATGCTTTATAAGTATGTAACTGGATGGATTTCCCGAGTGAAACAGGCTCTATAATTTTTTTTTCGCAGTACTGGTGGCGCAGTTAATTTTTCACAAGATATATAATTAAAGTAAATGTATAGAGTAGGACAGAATATTATTCACAGTGACACTTCGGCCCTGGACAATTAAAGCTAAGCAGTCAGCGCTACACCTTGTATTCATTGTCCCGTTTCTTCTTCTCTTGTGTCCAAATATTCTGCTCAGCATTTTGTTCACACACTCTCACTCTACGTTCATTTCCTCAGAATAAGATTGATAAAGCACCTGTTTTAAACGTGCTAAATTTTAACACAGTTTTTTTTAGAAAGTCTCTTAAAATTCTTTTATTTTTTATTGGGTGTATGATGGTGATTTATATAAACATATGACAGTAAGGGAATTACATAATGAGAAGTTTCATTTTTTACATTTTTCTTTCCGTGTATTATGATGAAATTGTTAAAATGTAAACCAGCAAAGGCACACACTTCGTTAGAATTACAATAACGTTTTGATACGTCAGGAAACGTGTGGGAGATGACGTATTAAAACATTATTTTAATTCTAATGAAGTGTGTGAATTTGTTGGTATAATTGTAACAACATAAGTTTAATTTTTTGTACCTTAAATTTGATATTATTAAATTGGTGAAAAAAAAAGAACGGCTAAGGAGTAAGAGACATGTAACGAGCACAGGAAAACTGAGAAATGCACTAAAACATTCGTGATGTATGTAGGCATAGATAGGGAGATGCTAAAAGTGGCTGATTATAGAATACTAGAATGAGGTTTTGTGAAATACCAGATAGCTTCTTGTTCAGCTGAATTATGTTTGTAAAATGCCCAAGGAAACTAATCGTTCGTCAGGAAATTAGTTAAAATTGCACTACTGTTATAGCAGAAACCTAAATTTAAATTTGCGGTTCCGTGATTCAGTGCGTCATTTCCGTACGTTAGTTCTTTTCAGGTTTATTTATGTTTGTAATTAAAAAGAGCGTACCGGTAGTAGTTTAGGACTTGTGCGAAGACGCCTGGATGTCGGTCAAAGAAGTACTCGTTGAGGATGGGGTCGTAGTTAGCGAGCGCCTCTGTGAGTCGCGACAAACGCGTGGCTGGGATCTTCTTGAGGGTCGCTTTGTACGTTTCATGCCGGATCCCGCCCACGTTCAGGACCACGCGGTTCTCCGCGTCCATATTAATCAGGTTCATCTTGGAGCCGGCTGTAACATAACAGATACTTACCAACAGACTTACCGATCAATTTACACACACACACATACGAGTGTATATATATATATATATATATATATATATATATATATATATATATATATA
>Ga0209628_10001277_pt1 | contig 16093 bp, 10 predicted proteins | sample TergutCu122P4_FD_187285 | JGI IMG/M metagenome (GOLD analysis project Ga0209628, IMG submission 187285) | Cubitermes ugandensis P4 segment gut microbial communities from Kakamega Forest, Kenya - Cu122 P4 (SPAdes) (version 2) | ecosystem: Host-associated > Arthropoda: Insects > Digestive system...
TAAAAGACCGGGCGCCTGTCCTTCGGCGAACATCGTGGCGGCATAGTCTGCGCCTTTGATGACGCCTATGCTGTTGCCCCACCTCACGCCTTCATCGTTGTTGACCTTGCGGACGATTGGTTTATTGAAGAAAATATTGCCGCCGAGATACCATTTCCAATCCCCGTTATCAACGATTCCGGCGTTCACCGATAATTCTACGCCGCTGTTGTCCATTTCGGTAAGCAAACTCCACGGGGTAGCGCCTTGATGTACGACGTCCAAATTCTCTTTGGTTTTGCGGTTGAAATAATCGGCTGAAAGCATCAGACGGTTGTTGTAGAATCCCAGATCCAAGCCTGCGTTGATTTCCGTAACGTCTGCATGAAAATAAGAGTTCATCTCATCAATGGGTTGTGCAGGGTCGAGGGCGCTTTCCTGACCGAAGTTCTCAAACGGGAAATAGCGGTACGGGTCGCTGAATTTGATACCCGATACGCCCCATCCGCCTCTGATTTTCAGCGCTGACAGAAGATCGACAGATTCAAGAAACGACTCGTTTTTCACGTTCCATGCAAAGGAAACCGCCGGATACATATCCCACGAATCGGAGAAGGTTTTATAATTGTCTGCACGCATGGTGGCATTGATGAAATAACGCTCGCCAAACGACCAGCCCAACTGTCCCCATCCCGAGAGCATATTATAATCGTAGGGTTGATTCATAAATAGATGACCGTCCACTATCTTTTCGTTGAATTTATTGCCGTTTGTTGAAAATCCGGCTTGTACGAAGATATTTCCGAATTTTGTATCCAAGTTGGCAGTAAGGGTGTTGTCCCAGTTGTAGCGATAGCCGTCCATATTCGACCAGCCTATCATACCCAATCCGTGATAACCTTTTTCCATTCCATTGCCAATGATACGGTGACGTTTGCTGTTGCGATAGTCAATCCCCAGATTGGTTCTAAATTTCAGCCAGTCAACAATCGATGCTTCAGCATATATATTAGGTATGAAACGCAATTCTTTGGTATGGTCTTGATACGTATCAATCATTGTCATTGGGTTTTCCGTATGCCCATAGAGATCAAACGCTTCGTCATTCCAGTCGGTCGGCAGACCGAAATTATTGTTAAACTTGAATGGAGGGGCAAGGCTCAGTTGTTTTATAATGGAGCTGTTGCCAACAGTGTTCGTTCCTGAAAGCATATTCACTTGATTATTAGTAACCAAAGTGCGCATACCCACTTTCCCGAACGTGGATATGGGCGCATCCAAATTCACGCGGAAAAATATGTCTTCGGCGTCTGAACCCTTCACAATACCATTTTGCTTGCGATAACCTGCCGACGCCATGTAGGCTACGCCGTTATCCAAAGCTCCTTCTACCGTCAGGTAATTGTTGGTTCCAAACGAATTGCGGAACGCTTTTTCCTGCCAGTCTATGGGATCTCCGACCTGCCAGAATGTTCTTACTTCAAGTACCTGTTCCGGGTCCCAGTAATATTGGGGATTTTGGACATATTTTATCGTATAAGGGTTATAGTAAGGAATTTTTGCTTCGCGCATGTAATAGGCGAGATACCCATGTTTGTCGGCAACGTCAATTTTTTTGGTGTGCGAAGAAATTGATACGCCTGTGGTGAACGATACCTTTACCCCCGGTGCGCTTCCCTGTTTTGTTTTGACCAGTACCACCCCGTTGGCGCCCATCGAACCATAGACCGCCGTTGAAGCGGCGTCTTTCAGCACTTCGATGGATGCTATATCCATCGGGTTAATTGCCGAAAGAGGATTCCGGAGCATCTGGAAGTCGGTCGGATCAGTCCAGAAAACTTTGCGGTTGTCTTGCTGCGCGGGATTCATCACAACGCCGTCAATGACATAAAGAGGCTGGTTGCCGCCCGTTATGAAATTGATTCCGCGTATAAGTACGTCTACCGCCGCTCCGGGCGCTCCGTCGGCAGAGGTCACTTTCACCCCCGCGGCGTTGCCCTGAATGAGCTTTTCTAATGAGGTTGCCGTATAAGCAGCTGTCGAGTCGCCTTTTATGGCGACGACAGCGCCTGTAGCAGCATGTCTCCCTGTCGGCTGTGCGTGCATCAGTGGAATGAACGCCGTCAGAATGAACGACAATAGCGTCATCCTGATCAAATAGCCGAACGAAACTTTGAAATAATATTGCATAGGCTTGAAATTAAATTAATTAAATTTTTTTTGACTTAAGTTTATTTATTGATATCGATTTACTTTTTAGCTATAGATTACACATACACAACAGTTTACGTTATTGTTTTTTGGAAAAATTTCTGTGCGAAGATAGAATAAAAAATTAAATTTAACAAAATTTATTAAATTTTTTTGCTCAATTAAACCCAACGTTGAGCGGCATTTGAAATGCCGCTCGAAAAACCATCAGACAATTAAACTCGAAATTCTTTTTCTATTTCTTCCAAAGATTTTCCTTTTGTTTCGGGTAACATCGTTTTGATGAAGATAAACCCAAGTACGCAAATCGCTCCGTACACCCAGAAAGTGCCATACGAACCCAATCCTTTGTTGAGCAGCGGGAAAGTGTACGTAAGTACAAAACAGCCCGCCCACAGGGAAAATGTTGCCACAGCCATTGCCATTCCGCGAATCCGGTTAGGGAATATTTCGGAAATCACTACCCATACGACGGGTCCCAGCGTCATGGCGAAGCAGCCGATAGCCATCACCACAAGGCACAACAACGCGATGCCCTTGATCTGAAAGAAATAACATCCCCCCATGACGGCGTAAATACATGCTAATCCGGCAGCGCCAATTAATAATAATGGACGCCGTCCCCAACGGTCGACCGCATACATGCCCACAAAAGTAAAAATCACATTGGTAACGCCTGTGATGACAATATTGAACAGAATATCGGACACTCCGTATCCCGCTGCGGCAAATACTTCCTGCGCATAGTTGAAAATAACGTTAATACCGCACCATTGCTGGAAAATGGCAATCACAACGCCGATGAGCAATATGATGGGCATACGTCCTTCGAACAGCATACGGAAATCCGCTTTTTGTCGCTCCGTTTGCATGGTCGATTTAATTTCGTCCAACTCGTTTCGGGCGTAGTCGCGACCACCGATGCGCGTAAGGATGGATTCGGCGCGCTCGTAACGCAGGTGCATAGCCAACCAGCGCGGACTTTCGGGAATAAAAAACACCATAATAAAAAACAGGGTAGCAGGCGCAGCACATGCCCAAAACATCCATCGCCAACCCCATTGCCCGTTCCACGAGGCGAGGATGTCTTCGCCAACTTCTACCCGATCGGCTATCAGCCAGTTGATAATCTGCGCCGAAAGGATGCCCAGCACGATGGTCAGCTGGTTGATGGAGACAAACCGTCCGCGCACCTTGGCGGGCGATACTTCGGCAATGTACATCGGCGAAAGATTTGAGGCAATACCGATACCAACACCGCCCAGAATCCGGTAAACGATGAACCACGAAACAGTGTTGGCGGCTCCCGTTCCAATGGAGGCAACGATGAAAATCGCCGCTGCGACGGTCAACAAGAGTTTACGCCCGTAACGGTCGGACAGACTGCCCGCCACCATCACGCCCAGCAAACAGCCGAGAATGGCGCTTCCCATCACCCAGCCCTGCATCGCCGGCATACCGGTAATATCAAAAAAGACTTCGTAGAAGGGCTTGGCGCCGCCAATCACTACAAAGTCGTACCCAAACAACAACCCGCCCATAGCCGAAACCATGGTGATCAATAATAAATATGCACCTTTATTCATGTATGATATGTTTTAAAAAAACATGCAAAAATAGTAAAAAAAATTGTTGATATAAAAAAAGTTGTATTTTTGTAGGTCATAGCCGACAACCTTGATGAGGTTGTCTCAAAAGTGGTCGAATTTGATTGGAAGAAAAATGAAATGAAAAAATTTATCCTTCTTATTTTCTGTGGTTTGTTATTTTCTGTAACAAATGTCCGCGCTCAGACATGGAAGACATGGAAATGCGGCGATAATGTTTTCGCTACCCTGTACGAGAGAACGCTCATCATCAGTGGCGAGGGTGAGATGTATGATTATCTATTCTTATCAGACATTCCGTGGTTTACCTACAAAACCTATATCACCGAAGTGATAATTACCGAGGGTGTTACTACCATAGGTAAGCAGACATTTTATTATTGTCCGTTTCTTGTCTCTTTGACTATTCCCGAAAGTGTTACCTCAATCGGCGACTACGCTTTTTATGATTGTCGATCGCTCACTTCTGCGACTATCCCCAATGGTGTTACTTTCATCGGTGATGGTGCATTTAGTGATTGTCGATCGCTCCCTTCTGTGGCTATTCCCAATAGTGTTACTTCCATTGGCAACCATGCGTTTGAAAATTGTTTTTGCATCAAATCAGTACATATTTCCAGTAGTGTTCGCTTTATTGGCGACTTTGCATTTTCCAATTGCTGGGTTCTTTCTTCTGTAACAGTGGAGTGGACAGTACCGCTTGACATCTCGGATGAAGTGTTTTTGGGTAATCATTCACGTCGCGTACAACTAATTGTGCCGAAAGGAGTAGAAAACGACTATGCTGTAGCTCCTGGATGGAAGTCGTTTGATGTTGAAGGTTCCACTGTTCTGCCCAGCGGCTCATGTGGCGTCAATCTCACATGGGAATATGATAACAATGGAACACTTACCATTAGCGGAACAGGTGACATAACAAACTATCCTTCGGATTTTGCTCCATGGCAAAAATTCTGCTACGAAATTCATACACTGTCACTGCCTGAAGGACTTACTTCTATTGGCAACTATGCATTTTCCCGTTTTCAGAGTCTCTCTTACATTACTATTCCCGAGGGAGTTGTTACTATCGGTATAGGAGCATTTAGTAATTGCTCCGGTCTTATCTTCCTTTCTATACCCAGTAGTGTTACCACTATCGGTGCTGGAGCGTTTGAATTTTGTTATAATCTTACCACTGTAATTGTAAACTGGACAGTGCCGCTTAATATTTCGGATAATGTTTTTTACGGTTTCCAAACGCTCCTGATTCGGCTTTTTGTGCCGTCAAAATCGTTTGATTTATACAAAAATGCAAATGTGTGGAACATGTTCGACATTCGAACCGATGAGGCAGTGATGGGAGTTACTTCTCAAGTAAAACCATTAGTCAAACTTTATCCCAATCCTACTGACGGACAGTTTATCTTGCATTTCGACACACCGGGAACATACAACGTTATCATCACTTCGATGTCGGGTACAATACTGCTTCGACAATCCTTCAGCGACCAGATGAAACACATAGACATCAGTAACTATCCTTCCGGGGTGTATCTGCTGGTGGTCGACGATGGAAAACGGAAACGCGCAATGAAAATACTGAAGGAGTGACATTGTCATTTGCAGAACATATCCATCCTGCGTTTTTACAGCTTTTTCTTCACCTCAATTTCCTGATAACCTTCGATAAGGTCGCCGGGTTCGATACTGCTGAAATTTGCCACTTCCAAACCACATTCGTAACCTGTAGGCACTTCTTTCACGTCGTCCTTGAAACGCTTGAGCGATCCTAATTCGCCGGTATGGATGACAATACCGTCTCGGATGATTCGTACCATCGACGTACGCAAAATCTTTCCTTCGCGAACAATACAACCTGCAACCGTTCCCACCTTGCTGATTCTGAACACTTCGCGAACTTCGAGCGTAGCAACGATCTCTTCTTTGATTTCGGGCGACAGCATTCCTTCCATAGCCGATTTGATTTGTTCGATGGCGTCGTAAATAATAGAATAGATACGGATGTCGATCTGTTCCTGTTCTGCCAATTTGCGGGCGCCTTGCGAAGGACGCACCTGAAACCCGATAATCACTGCGTTGGAAGCGGCAGCCAGCGTGATATCCGATTCGGAAATCTGACCAACGGCTTTGTGAATAACATTGACCTGAATTTCGGGGGTTGACAGTTTGATGAGCGAATCGGACAGCGCTTCCACCGAACCGTCCACATCGCCTTTCACGATAACGTTCAGTTCCTGGAAGTTGCCGATGGCTATGCGGCGTCCAATTTCGTCGAGGGTGATGTGTTTTTTGGTACGCATCCCCTGTTCGCGTTGCAATTGACTGCGTTTGGAAGCAATTTCGCGCGCTTCACGGAAATCGTCTAAAACATTGAACGAGTCGCCGGCTTGCGGAGCGCCATCCAATCCGAGTATGAGTACAGGCATTGCGGGACCTGCTTCGTCTATCTTCTGATTACGTTCGTTGTACATGGCTTTTACGTGTCCGGTATAGCTTCCTGCCAGCACTACGTCGCCGTTACGCAATGTGCCGTTTTGTACCAGCACGGTTGCCACGTAACCCCGACCTTTGTCCAAAGACGATTCGATGACCGAACCTATTGCTTTACGATTAGGATTGGCTTTCAGTTCGAGTAATTCCGCCTCGAGCAAAACCTTTTCGAGCAGCAACTCAACGTTGATTCCCGCTTTTGCAGATATTTCCTGCGATTGGTATTTCCCGCCCCAGTCTTCCACCAAATAATTCATCTGAGCCAATTCTTCCTTTACCTTTTCGGGATTGGCTTCGGGTTTGTCTATTTTATTGATGGCAAACACGATGGGGACACCGGCAGCCGATGCGTGGTTAATGGCTTCAACAGTTTGTTGTTTTACCCCATCGTCGGCAGCCACTACAATGATGACCACGTCGGTGATTTTAGCGCCGCGGGCGCGCATGGCGGTAAATGCTTCGTGACCCGGCGTATCAAGGAAGGTAATGCGACGGTCGCCGCTCAATACCATACTGTAAGCGCCGATATGCTGTGTGATACCGCCGGCTTCGCCGGCTATCACGTTGGCTTTGCGGACATAGTCGAGCAACTTGGTTTTTCCGTGGTCGACGTGTCCCATGACAGTGACAATCGGTGAACGCGGCAATAAATCTTCATCATCATCTTTTTCAACTGCAAGTAGATCATGCGAATCGGCGCTTATAAATTCCACCTTGTAATTAAATTCATCGGCAACCAGCACCATCGTTTCGGCATCCAACCGCTGGTTGATCGACACAAACAGCCCCATATTCATACAAGTAGCAATGACTTGCGTTACAGGAGCATTCATCATCGAAGCCAGCTCATTGACCGAAACAAACTCGGTGACTTTCAGGATATTTTTCTGGCTTTGTTGCAGTTCTTCTTCTTCATGCATCCGCTGGCTTACGGCATCGCGTTTGTCGCGACGATACTTCGAGCTTTTCGATTTTGACGTTTTTGACGTCAGACGCGAAAGGGTTTCCTTGATCTGTTTCTGAACGTCTTCTTCATTCACTTCAGCGCGAAGTGTCTGTTTCTTCTTTACTTTACCCAGACCCTGGTCGACTTTCCTTTGACCACCGCCACCCTTATCGGTGACAACAATCCGTTCCTTATCTTTATGAATACGTTTGCGTTTCTTTTTCGAATCGTCAACCGCGCCTTTTTCAGAAGGCAAATCTATCTTGCCAACCACCGTGGGACCCGACAGTTTAATATTGGGCCGTGCAATATCGACTTTCTGCTTGTCGCTCTTTCTATCTTCCCTTGTGGAAGGCTTGTCTTCCTTTCTTGTGGAAGGCTTGTCTTCCTTTCTTGTGGAAGGCTTGTCTTCCCTTGTGGAAGGCTTGTCATCTTTTTTGGGTGGCTGACCGGATATTTTGGGTTTGGGTTTTTCGGCAGAAACAGTTTTTTGTTGCTGTTCGCGCTCTTTACGTTCCTTTCTTAATTGCTGTTTCGATTTCTTTTTAGGACGCGTCCTCTGATTAATGGCGCTGAGATCTATTTTCCCGATAACTTTCAGGTCGTCGAGCGTGTCAGCTTCAACCAAACGTTCTACCTCTTCAGGTTCGTGTTTTGTGGGTCGCGTCTCGGGTGTAACTTCGGTGAGAACTGTGTCGTTCGCGATAAAAGTTTCGGGTTCGGTTTTTACTTCAACAGGCAATTTTACCGGTTCCGGACTTGGAGTAACAGGTTGAACTTCGGTGAGAGTTGCGCCTTTAGGTTGCGGTTCAACCTCTTTTTTCTTTGCATCTTCCTGAACGGGAGGCTGTGGCGGTTTTTGCGGTTGCGGCGGTTGTGGCTGCGGTTGCGGTTTTTGTTGCGGTTGCGGTTTTTGCGGCTGTGCCTTTTGTTGCGGTTGTGGTTGCGACTTTTGTTGTTGTGGTTTTTTGGTTTTTTCGTCTAAATTGATTTTTCCAACGATTTTAAATTCCAAATCACGCGCCGGATCGCTGAACAAAGGCATCTTTTTTCCCGAAGAGGTATCTTTAATCAATATCTGCGGCTCAAGCTCTTCTTCCTCATCCTCACGACGGGCATGGTCGTATCCCGAAGCGCCGCCGGAGTCCTTTTTGTCGCGGAATGGTCGGAGGTTAATACGCTCGGCATCCTTTTTCACCGAAATGTCAGAACTGTATTCCTTGTAAAGCAACACATACAATTCGGGTGCAATCTTGGTGTTGGGATTGGCATCAACATCATGACCCTTTTTCTTGAGAAATTCCACGATGGTGGAAATTCCCACATTAAACTCACTTGCGACCTTACTTAATCTGGTTGCCTTCGCTTCTGACATTGTATTAACAATTTGATATTATTCGAATTCTGCCTTCAAAATCCGCATGACTTCCTGAATGGTTTCCTCTTCGAGATCAGTACGTTTCACGAGGTCTTCCACTGAAAGTTCCAACACGCTCTTTGCGGTGTCGCACCCGATACTCTTCAATTCCTGGATGACCCATTCCTCGATTTCATCGGTAAATTCGTACAAATCGACGTCTTCTTCTTCCACTTCTTCGGCTTCGCGGTACACATCAATCTCGTAGCCGGTGATCTGACTGGCTAATTTGATGTTCGAACCGCCCTTGCCGATGGCTAACGACACTTCACTCGCTTTGAGGAAAACTTCCACATGTTTTTCGGCTTCGTTCACCTTGATGGATATTACCTTGGCGGGACTCAAAGCCCGTGTGATGAACAACTGCGTATTGGTCGTGTAGTTGATTACGTCGATGTTTTCATTGCGTAATTCGCGCACGATCCCGTGAATACGTGATCCCTTCATTCCAACGCAAGCGCCCACGGGGTCAATTCGGTCGTCGTATGATTCGACAGCCATCTTCGCCTTTTCACCCGGGAGGCGCGCCACTTTCTTGATAGTGATCAAACCGTCGAAAATTTCGGGCACTTCAAGCTCAAACAACCGCTCAAGGAACAGAGTCGATGTACGCGATAAGGTGATCAGCGGATTATTGTTTTTCATTTCAACACGCAACACAACCGCACGAATCGTATCGCCCTTGCGGTAATGGTCTGTGGGTATCTGTTCGGCTTTAGGTATGATGAGTTCATTGCCGTCGTCGTCCAAGACTAAAATTTCGCGTTTCCATATCTGATATACTTCTCCGGTAACGATTTCGCCGACACGGTCTTTGTACTTAGCGTAGATGTTGCCTTTTTCAAGCTCCATAATACGCGACGACAGGTTTTGCCGCAGGGTCAAAATCGACCGGCGGGCAAAATCAGCCATTCGGACTTCGTCGGTAACTTCTTCGCCTATTTCGTAATCCTCGTCGATTTGTTGCGCCTCCGACAAGGCAATTTGGAGGTTGGGGTTGGTCACTTTGTTGTCTGCAACTACTTTTCGGTTGCGCCAAATCTCAAAGTCGCCTTTGTCGATATTGATGATCACATCGAGATTTTCGTCCGTACCGTATTGTTTTGCCAGAGTGCTGCGAAACACATCTTCGAGTACGCTCATCATGGTGGCGCGGTCGATATTTTTGAGCTCTTTAAACTCCGTAAAGGTGTCCAACAATTTTAAAGTATCCATCGTCTATTTGACTAAAAGGTGATCGTAACTTTGGTTGTTTTGATATCGTTAAATGGTATGGTTACGGGTTGCAACACGGTTTTAGGTCGTTTTTGCTCCGCTTCCCTTATTTTTGTTTTTACTTCGAGGATAATGCTGTTATCGTCTACGTATTGCAGCAAACCGTTGATTTTCTGCCCATCGCGTTTGACCACATCCACTTGTCGTCCGCAGTTTTTGCGGTATTGTTCCATCACTTTGAACGGCGCTGTGAGCCCGGGCGACGAAACTTCCAATTCAAAATCTTCTGTCTCGCGGTCTAATTCCGATTCGATGGCGCGACTGATGTTGACGCACTCTTCTATCGTAATGCCTTCAGGCTTATCCACTTCCACAGTGATCCGATTGGCGCTGTCCACCCGCACATCCACCAAAAAAATGGATGTTCCGGGGATGACCGATAGTACAATATTTCTAACTATATCCTTCAAAATCATGCTTTTAACATATAGAACGAGGGGGATTTAAGTCCCCCTCCTCCATTTTTAATCATGTTTAAACAAAAATCCGCGCAAATGTAATGCTTTTTTATATAATTGCAAAAAATGATTGAAAAAAATTATAATTTTGCGCCCATTTTAAAAAAAATCATGACCAAAGCCATATTTTTCGATGTCGACGGTACGTTGGTGAGTTTCAAAACTCATACCATTCCGGCATCAGCCATTGACGCAATAGCCGAAGCCAAAAGACAGGGTATCAAGATGTTTATTGCCACAGGAAGGTCGTTGAGGCAGCTCAACAACCTGCACGACATACCGTTCGACGGATACATTACCATGAACGGCGCCTATTGCGTCAACGACCGGTACGAAATCATCAGTAAAAGTACAATTCCCAGAGATGACATCGAGGCGCTGATTCGTTATCAGGAAGAAAAAGGGCAATTTCCCGTCGGAATGATGACCACTGAAGGGGAAACCGTCAGTCATATCAATGAAAAGGTCATTGAACTGTTCGCGTTGGTGAATCTTTCCGTACCACCCGTTAAAAGTCTTCGGGATGCCGTGTGCGACGAAATACTTCAAATGGAATTTTATGTCGATACGGAGCAGGAGCGGGAAATCATGCAAAATGTTCTTGTTCATTGTCAGGCAACCCGCTGGAATCCTGTTTTTTTTGATATCAACCAGCGCGATTGCAGCAAAAAGTCGGGAATTGATCATATCCTCAAATATTACGACATCTCGTTGAGCGAAACCATGAGTTTTGGCGATGGCGGAAATGACATACCCATGTTGCGTCATACAGCCATCAGCGTGGCAATGGGCAACGCTATGGACGAAGTAAAGCAAGCCGCCCGCTACATTACCGATACAGTGGATAACGACGGGGTATGGAAGGCGCTAAAACATTTTGGGGTTATTTGATGTTTTGTTGTTGTTTTATAGCTTTCTTTAAATCTTCCGCACCGCGTATATGGGTTGCGGGCATCATCGGACGGGTTTTAACCGGTTGCAACTCATATTTTTCATCAATTACCTGTCCATTCCCGAATACCAACAGGTTATCGGCAGGTTCGATGGTGACATCCTCTTCAATGTAGCGCCCCTGTGCATCTTTGAACTTTTGCGTATCTATTCCGCACACACGTCCCACAAAATCGTACATGGCTATGCGTTTGGTATAACCATAATTGTGAGGTTCGTCGGGAATATGCACATTTTCAACATTATTTGCACTTCCGTAAAATTCGTATATCTTCTTCAAATAAGGTAATTCGACAGTTGGGGTATTCTTCGACCAGTCTGTTCCGATGGATATCAACAGTTGAGGACGCGGAGCCGTCAAAGCCGCTATTTCAGCATTATTGGTATTCAATCCGCACGGTGTCTGGTGTATGGGTAATCCGCTTTCGCAGCCGCATCCTCCGTAAAAATGCGCCGAAACCATCACCGCAGGTACGCTGAACGCAATGCGCGGATCGACAGCCGCAAGAAGGAATGTTTGCGTCCCTCCGCCCGAAGCTCCGGTAATTCCAATTTTAGACGGATCAACAGATTTGAGCGAACAAAGGAAATCGGTAACTCTGATGCTGTTCCAAAGTTGCATGGTGAGCGAAAAAGGTGTTTTATGTTCCTCAAAAGGTATCTGCAACGACGCTTCGCCGCCGTATGCAAACATGTCGTAACTGAAAACAGCGATGCCCATACGCGCCAACATCGCACAGCGGTACTGCTGATCGGGACGAAAACGACCGCGTTCGGTCATCATATTGTCAGACTTATTGTGAAAATGCCCGTGCGGTGAAAGCATGGCGGGCGTTTTGCCTTTGCTGTCCGCAGGCTGATACAGCGAACCGCACAACCAATACCCGGGTACGGTTTCCAGAGCGACATTGGTTACGGTATAACCCTTGTAACGTCGAGTTTTGCCATAGATCGGCTTCAGCGGATTTTTCTTCGGCAAAGGATCAAGCTGTATCTGGCGAAGAATATTTTCGCGCAGCATTTGTTTTCTTGCCTCCCATTGTTCCAAATTAGTGTAAGAAGCAAGCAATGCCTGCAAATGTTCCGCTCCTTCGGCTTCGTCGCGAACATGAGGTTGTTTGGCTCCGTAATTGAGACCATACCGCTTTTCAGGCGTACCGGCGGAAGTTTGCTGTGCAGAAATCCGACCGGTTAATAAAATGGTTAATGCGATGAGAATTAATGATTTTGTCATGGTTTAGGATTATACTTGGAAATTGGCTTCCCGGTCTGACGGTCCTGCCGGAACAGGAATCATGTACTGACTCCTATCCACGTTACGAAACGAAAGATCGGTCGGCATAAAATTCATGTCGGAGTTCGTCATTTCGTCCCATGTAACAAATTTACCGGTGTAAGCCGATTCGCGCGCCATAATGCAGCACATGGTTGACGTAGCCAATCTTTCGCCATTATTGATCACCTTACCGCTACGGATATGGTTGATTAAGTCTACATGTTCCAACGTATACGGATCGTGTTGCTGGAATTTTTCTTTGGCTGCTTCATGGTCGTATTCCCAAACTATATTCCCGTCAAGGTCACGAATATTTAATTGTTTCCCTTCACTCACAGCGTTAAAAGTTCCTTTTGTCCCCATAATGGTTTCAGCCACGCGGTTATCGCATTTATCGATTTGACGAGCCATTCCGCGAACTATGACGCCACCCGGATACTCGAAATCCATAGCGAAATTGTCATAAATATTTCCGGAAAACCTGCGTTGGCGTGACCCTATTGCAAGGACGCGTTCGGGTCTCGAATGCGAAAACCAGTTGAAAATGTCGATAGCATGTACAAACTGGTCGACCACATGATCGCCGCACAGCCAAGACCACATGAAGAAGTCGCGAAGCATAAATTCCATGTCTGTCCACCCGGGTTGACGACGCGTATGCGCTATTCCGCCCTGACAAAACCATACATTAGCCGAAACGATATCGCCTATGTAGCCTTCCTGCACCAATTTGTACGCTTCACGATAACCGCGATTACTGTATTTATGCGTACCGGGAACAAGACACAGACCCTTGGATTGCGCTTGTCTTACTGCCATCATAAACGTACGGTATCCGGTTGGATCAACAGCGGCGGGTTTTTCGCAAAATACATGCTTACCTTGTTCAATGGCGTATTTCAGATGCTCGGGATGGAATAATTGAGGCGAAGCGATGATGATCACATCCACGTCCATTTCGCAAACTTTTTTATACGCATCGAAACCCACGAAACACATATCATCGGCAATTTCGACATTTTTCTTTTCTTTCAGCCTTGCGCGGCAACGGTCTAACCTGTCTGCGAAAGTATCGGATAATGCCACGATAGACAATCCGTCGCCTGCATCCAGAAAGTTGATAGCCGCACCCGTACCACGCGACCCGCAACCGATAATCCCGGCTTTAAGGGGCTTGCCATCAATAGCCTTGTCGCCAAGTTCAGAGATGTGCACTTCGCTGGCAGGGTGCAGCGGTGTATATTTGTTTTCTTTATTCCCACCCGAACAGGCAGTTAATAAAGATCCGGCGCCCAAAGTGCCTGACGCGCCAATGAGGGCGGCATTTGACAGGAATGCGCGCCTGCTTACTGATGATTGTTTTTTACTTGTCATGATTGTTAATTTTACTGTTCTATTTTTATATTCTTGTCGAGTTGCGCCTTCTTTTGAATCCTGCTAAAATCATTCGACCGGATGTCGATGTTTTTGCAACTTTGCCCTTCTGCTTTCAAAAACAAAGGTACTGTTTGTTGTGTGCGAAATCCCGAAAGAACGATGTCCGAGCTTTCAACAAGACGTACAATCGGAGCATGATCCGTTGGTACGGTCGCCTGAAAATTATTGAGCCATACATGATGGACGTCATCAAAAATGAACGCGGGGCGGGCATCGGGAAGTTGCGTAACGCATTGAATGTTTTCAAGGGTTAAATTTTTCGCGTGTCGCACGTATAAACCGTAAGCGGGAAGTACATGACCAAACATACGGTTTTCGGGATATGCACTTTCCTTTTCGGGAACGGTTATGACTGCGTCCGCTTTTGTACCGCCGCCTGTGTATTCGAAAAAAACGTCGCGTACGGTGATGTTTTCCACTAAATGTCCCGGTATTCCTGTGATGGATGAAGTGATCAGGCTTTCGCTCCGCGCTGTGATACCGGAAATGATCACATTTTTCAATGTACCCGTTCCACTACGGTTTCCCAGACGGATAAAAAGCGGCGTTTGTACGTCCTGCATGGAAATGTTGCTGATGACCACCCGATCCATAAACCCGCCGTCGACCACTTCGAGGGCAATTCCCGAAATAACGGTTGTTTCGGCTGTTAATCGGGGGATCCGGGTTGTCCATTTTTGCATATCATTGCCCGACACTTTGCGAATGACGCAATTACTGATGGCAATATTGCGAAAACCGCCATGCGAGGCGGTGCCGAATTTGATAGCATTGCAACTTGACGCAATAATGCAATTCGTTACGGTGACATTTTCGACGACATAACCCGCAACTTCACTTTTGAAACAGATAGCGTCGTCGTCGCAATCGACAATACAATCGGAAATCACCACGTTCCGGCTGTTGATGTCGATACCGTCGTTGTTCCAGTTGCCGTGCGACAGAATTTTGATGTTGTTTACCCGAACTCCGTCGCAAAGATGCAACCGCAATGTCCACGAAGAGGAATTGATCAGCGAAACGTCCTTGATCAGGATGTCGGAACAATTCGTGAGTTTAACAACATTCGAACGGGGTCCCTGGTTGTTGCCAAACTGGAAGTTGGCATGATCGCCGCTCCCGTCGATGGTTCCTTCGCCGGTAATGGCTACGTTTCGGATGTTGACGCCTGCCACGACAGCTCTTCCCGGAAGCATGGCGGGATCGGAAATCGCTTTGAGCGTAGCGCCGATATGAAGCCGAAGATTGACGCCATCTTTCAAATATAACGAGCCAATCATGAATGTTCCCGTTGGAACATTAACGGTTCCGCCGCCGGAAACTGAACATTGATCAATCGCCTTTTGAATGGCTTCGGCATTGTTTGCGGCATCGGTTCGCGCACCAAAATCGGTGATAGACACATCAACAGCATAAGCGTTGAACGCGAACACGGATACAATTGTAAAAATAAATAGGATGTTTTTCATTGGTTTTATTAAACAAAACACACAGACGATATCTCATTGGAAAACACATGAATTCGATTTTCAATCTTTCTGACTGTCTTTTCGCCGGGTTTTTTTACTCCATTGATATAGTGGCTTAATTGGCGCTGATTTACTCCTGTTATACGCTCCAAGCCTGCCAATGTGAAGGCGTAAGCATAATATTGCAAAAACGATGGCATATCATACTTAAATTCAAATTCCAGCGCAGGACACTCATTGCCTTCGGCTTGATACATCTCCTTTATTTCGTCGTATGAATTATGAAAATCAGCTATCGCCTCTGACACAGTTTTTCCTTGCCCTAACAAGCCAAATGGGACGCTATTAATAAATTCCATGTTTGCATCGAAAGTGCCATCTGCGCCACGTTCGATAATTACTTGTACTTTCATTGTTATATTTTTTTATGTTCTTTGCCAATTCAACTATTATAATTCAATACCTGATTGCTCGCTAATACTTTTGAGCGTTTTTCCTTTAGCCTCTTCAGTTTTATGACGTGGTAATTGAAACCGGCGATTTGTAATCGGGCTATACCACCAATCGTGATTAG
>Ga0209628_10001278_pt1 | contig 16091 bp, 12 predicted proteins | sample TergutCu122P4_FD_187285 | JGI IMG/M metagenome (GOLD analysis project Ga0209628, IMG submission 187285) | Cubitermes ugandensis P4 segment gut microbial communities from Kakamega Forest, Kenya - Cu122 P4 (SPAdes) (version 2) | ecosystem: Host-associated > Arthropoda: Insects > Digestive system...
TATGGCCTGGCGACGATGTGTATCGGCGGCGGTCAGGGGATTGCCACGATCTACGAACGGCTCTGATAAGGAGCGCCGCCCCCTGCGGAAGCAGGGGGCGGGGGACTGCTTTTCGTTTAGTCATGTACAGTCTGTGCAGATACTGTGATTAGGTCATCCTGCGCGAAGTCGCAGGATCCATGCAGCGTCTGGATTCTGCGACTTCGCTTCGCTACGCGCAGAATGACATGTATCCACTTGAATCGAAACCGCTCTAACGTACCGCCATCGTCCCGTTTTTCCATACCGGGTCTTGCCAGCGATAGAATGCGCTCAGATTGCCGGGTTTGTCGGCGTGGCGCGCAACAGTCAGCGTGTTGCGATCCCATAGCTCGAAGCTCGTTTTGGCTTGTCCATTGACCACGATTTCGCGGGCAACGAGCATTTGTCTGTTACCGGGAACCCAACCGGCGAATTCGATGTAACCGAGTTCGGGATTGTCGACGGACGGGGGCACGATTTCGAGTTGCCAGCCGTCTGATCCTTGACGGAATACCCATAGTTCGCGCCAGGCGTCGAGCGGCTGGACGGCCAGCGTCATGAGATTGCCATCCGGGCTGACGGAAAGGGACGCTGTCCAGACATGCCCGTAAGTGCAGTGCGTGGAATTATCCGCCGCATTCTTGTCGGCATTCGCCGGGATGACTTTTACGCAAGTCTGTCCGGGTTTTTCGCCTGCCACGATCTGAATGCCGGGGCGTCCCTTGACAGTCTGGGCAAGCGTTTGCGGATGCAACGCCCAGCGCGATGCGCCGACGCGGATGGCGGCGGCATTCCAGGCGAGACGGTCATTGGCGGTCAGTTCGTTTTTGTCGATTCCGGCAAGAAAGGTTTCGGCGTTGCGGCCGGCTTCGAGCACGGAGAAGGCATCACTGCCTGGCTTCATGGCCCTTCGATGAGCGATGCTTGCCCATACGCCTGCGGCGCGGATCTTGAGGCGGTTGCGCATGTGTTCGGGCAAATCGCCCCGGCGTGCGCCGTCTTCCAGAACGCGGCCGAGCGCTTCCGCGCGCTCAAGATCGAAATCGAGTCGCTCGGAAGGCAGCAGGGTCGGTTTGACGCACTCGTGCCGGGTGAGCGAGAGCGCCGCGTTCGCTTTCTGCGCGGAACTGGCTGGCAAGGCCAGGACGTGCCGCCAAGCATCGCCGCTGTAACAAAGGGTCATTTTGTCGTTGCGCTCGACGCTGTAAAACGAGACGCCGTAGCTGGCAGCGGTTTCTATGTGTGCGGAAACTGTTCGGGCCGTGTCGTTCGGCGTGACGCGGGAAGCGCGCCAGGCCAGACGGTCGGCCATTGTGCCAAGCGCCTCGAATACCCCGGCATTGATCATTTCGGGGGGGGCTGCCTTGAGGAACGCGGCGCCGTAGGCCAGTCCCAAGGCTTCGTTGCCGGGCTGGTTCATGAGAAATTCGGTCACGGCCAGCAGTTTGGGCGCTGCCTGGGCAGTGAGTTCGTGCCGGGTTGCCTGCGTGGCGAAAATGTAGCCAGCGCGTTCGCGCCGGTGGTCGTAGACTTGGAGGTAATCCCCCTTCTCGCCGCGCACTTCCAGCGCGTCGCCATGAGAGAGCACGGCATGGCGGGCGGCGTTTTCTTCCGGCGAGGCGCGCAACGGAATTTGATCCTGCGTGACGATGGCCAGACTGAGCAGTATTTCGAGCATGATGGCGCTCCTTTGAAGTTGTCCCCGGCCATCCGGCCGGGGGGTTCGATACGGGTGAAGTGCGGGAAAGCGCGAATGTCATTTACTGGTCATTGCCGGTGTTTCTTGCCACGGCAGGGTTTCTTTCCATGGGATCGTCCGGGATGCGTCCGACCAGGTTTTCACCGATGAAGCGCCCGTTCGTGCCCGGAGGAGCAACGATGACCTGCACCTTGTCGGAGAGTTTTTCGGCCAGCGTCTTTTGGATGAGCAGCGGGTTCTTCGTGAGAATCGTGCCTTCGCGCGCCATCTGTTCGCTGTTGACTCTGCCGACCTGATCGAGCCGATAGACTTCGGCATCGGCGAGTTTCTTGCGCGAATCGGCTTCGGCGGCGGCCTCGATGACGCGCGCTTCGGCATTGGCCTGGGCGGTCTTGATCCGTTCCAGCTTGGCGGCTTCCGCTTCCAGTTCGCGTTGCTTGATCTGCTTTTCCTTGAAGGGCAGGATGTGCTTCATTGCCTCGGCCTGTGCCTGCGCGGCGATAATCTGCTCCTGCGCCGCCGCTTCTGCGGCTTTTTCACGGCGCACTTTTTCGGCCTCGGCCCTGAGTTCGCTTTCCCTGACCTCTTTTTCCTTGAGTTCGAGCGTGTATTTCATCTGCTCGGTTGCCAGTTCCGCCGCCAGCATCTTTTCCATGCCCGCGAGGTAATCGTGGGGCAGGGTGATCTTGCCCAAGGTGAGGGACTTCAACTTGATGCCGTCCTCGGTCAGCCGTGTCTGCAATTCCCTGGTGATCTCGTCCTGGATTTCCTGACGACGGGACGAGAAGATTTCGCGCACCGTGTAGCGTGAGAACGTCTTGTGCAGAACGCCCTGAATGACGGGCAATACGATTTCGTTGTCGATGTCGTCCGGCAGGTTGCGCGCCATGGCCGGAAGCCTGTCCACATCGAGCGCGTAGCGGACAGTGAAATCCGCGCCCAGGGTCAGCCCCTCGGTCGACTGGAAGGAAAAGCCGCTTGTTCCGTCACTGTCCGGCTGATAGATACGGTCGCGCAGTGAATACGTGCGGAAATTGTGAACGAGGGGAATGACAGGCGCCAGACCGTCCTGGAAGCGGGTGAAACCGCCTGTCCATTGATTGATGCGCAGTCCCACCTCTCCGTTTGCGATGGGCTTGACGGGGGGATTTGCGGCGATGCCGTAGATGGCAAGGCCGAGCGCGCCCAACAGGGTGAGACGACGCCACGGTATGCTCTGGAAACCATTCTTGAGAAGCTTGGCGGCTTTGTCCTTGCGAAAGCGGGAATGCGGCGCGTTGCCGTTCTCGGGCGTTTGGGAGATGTGATCGAGTTCCATGATGATTCCTTTTGGGCAGTGAGTGGGTGTTGGCCGTGGATGCGTGCTGCGCGTCATCCTTGGCATGCATCATGAAACCGGCGGCATGGAGCATTCCATGCCGTTGGTGCCCCTCTTTGTTCATGGATGGAACCGTTTTTTCCGGGTGCGTGAAGAAACGTTCACATACCCGTTTCGCCTTGAGGCCCTGTTGTACGATACGAATCTCCAAATGACGGGACGGGTGCGGAGCGCGCGATGTACAAAGTGGCAATCATCGAAGACGACGAACCTACGAGCGGGCAGATACGCGGCTGGGCGCTTTCCGCTGCGCCGGACATTGCGGTGACGCAGTGGTTTACGCGCGACGATGCCGAGGCGGCCATTGCGCGTGAGGATTACGATCTCGTGATCCTGGATATCGAACTCGGGCGCGACCGGCATGCCGGAGTTGCCATCATCAATGCCATCAACAAGGTCGGGCGCGGTACGCCCGTGCTGGTGGTCTCGGCCATGCCAGCGGCGATTTACCGGGGCATCATGAAGGCGCTCGACGCCTGGGATTACCTGCAAAAAACTACTTTCGAGGAGGCGGAATTCATCGAAACCTTTCTCGATATGCTGCGCGCCGCGAAAAACCGTCGGCAGAATATGGAGAACGCGAATCCCAAGCCTGCGGGCGAAGAACTTTCCATCGATCCTCTGCGGCAGGGCGTGCCTTTCTGGCGCGGCAAACGGGTCAACGTGCCGCTCACCGCGCAACGCATTCTCGCCGCGCTCTTCGCGCGCCGGGGCGAGGTCGTCTCCTACGATGAACTGTTTGCGGTGGTCAAGAGCGGGCGAAACCGCGAGAACATCCGCAAACACATCAGTACCCTGCGCGAAGCCTTCCGGGAAATCGACGAGCATTTCGATTGCATCGAAAATGTGCCGATGCGCGGTTTCCGTTGGGTTCCCTGAATCATGGCGGATACGCACGCATGACACGTTTCCTGCGCTGGCTGGCTTCCTTCCGTCTGCGGATTTTGTTCCGGAGCGCTTTTCTGGTGCTCGTTTTTGCGGTCATGGCCCTGGTGGTGGCAGTGTTGCAGGGAGAAAAACAGCGCGCCTGGGGTAATTACCAGAGCGTGCTTGCCAAGACCAAGGAACATATCGTGGCCCGCCTGCGCCACCCATCGGGGCAACTCGCGCTCATGAACCCGGAGCGGCGCACGGACGATACGGGCGCTGTCCATCCGGTGTTGCTGCCGTTTTCGGCCATTGATTTCGATGACCGGAACAAGGCGTGGAACGCGCTGGAAATGGCGGATTGTCTGGTTCGCTATCCGCGCTACGGCAGCCTGTGTGTGGGCATTGGCAACAACCCGTGGATTGGAGGGTTCATCTACGTGGCGGGCACTTTCGGGAGTGGCCCGCTGGTGGCCCATGAAATCGGTGACAGATACCTGGATGGCGCGCACCGCATGCTCGTCTCCGTCCGGCTGCGCGGCGTGCATTACCGCTGGATTGCGCCGTTCGAGGCGCTGCCCTCCAAGCGCGGCGTGTCGGTCGAAGGCGTGAACGGGCGTTTTACCGGATACGTGGAACTGGAAGGGCGCGATTACGACAAGCGAATGCCTGAGAAGGATTTTCGAGGATGGCTGTGGCAGGAATCGCATTGTGCCGACGCGCGGCAGGACAGCGGGCAGGATTGCGAGCGCAGATCCTTTTTTTCGTTACGGCTACCCGTGGAGGAATTGATTTCCGACCTGCTGCGCAACCGGCAAGCGCCCTGGCCGCCGCCTGACCTGAACGACATCGACGTCGAAATCGTCCTTCTGCCGCCGGGCGAGGAAAAAACCCGCAAGGATGCCCTGTTCGACAGCGCCTCGAACGACTCGGTATCGCCTTTCTCGCTCAATGACCTTGGCGGACTTTTACAGGAGGGCGAGTCCTTGCGCATCCAGCGCGGCAATGGGGAAGAAATCCTGATCCGGGGCAGGGAAGGGCTGGAAGAACAGGTTTCCCCCCTGCTCACGGGGCTGATTCGGAGATTGCCCGTCGTGGTGTCCGACGACGGGCAGGATGCCGCTTCCACAGCTCCCATCGAACTTGAGGACTCCGTGACGACCCCCCTGGGCGACTATCGCATCATCCTGCATGGTGACGCGGGACGGGTGGTCAACAAAACCCTGAGCGCGACTGCGACGCGTCTTGCCTGGTTTATCGGCGCGGTCATGGTAGTCATTGCGCTCGTCTGGTTTGTGATCGAAATCGGCATGATTCGTCGCATCGCGCGGTTTACCCGCCGTGCACGGCAGTTCTCGCCCTGGCGCGAAGAGTCCGAGTTCATGGCGTTCGACTTTTCCGATCTCGAAGGCAGCGACGAACTCGGCATTCTTGCCGGGCGGCTGAACTGGCTGCTTGCCCGCGTCAGGGAAGACGCCAGCCGGGAACGCATCCGCGCCGCTCAGGAAAAAGAGCAATGGCACGCCGTTGGGCATGAAATCATGTCGCCCCTGCAATCCCTGCTTGCGCTGCACGGCAACCCTGAAGATCCCGACTACCGCTACCTTGCCCGCATGCAGCAGGCCATCCGCGTGCTCTACGGCAGCGCCACGCCGAGCGAAGCGTTCCAGTCCTCGGCCGTGGCGCTGGAAACGCTCGATCTGGATGGTTTTTTTGCCGACATTGCGGGCAACGCTTCCCATATCGGCGTCGATAACGTGCGCTACGTCCCGCGCGGCATCCCTGTGCTGGTGCGCGCCGACGAATACGCGCTCGAAGATGTCATCGGCCATCTGCTCAAGAACGCGGACCGCCACCGCGTGCCGGATACGCCGATTACCTTGGCGCTTGAGCCGGAAGACGTGATGGAGCCCGGCAATGTTTCGATCAAGGTTCACAACATCGGCCCCTCCATCGCGCCCGAATGGCAGGACAAGATTTTTGAGTATGGGTTTTCCGGTTCAACGGATCGGGGCGGCGAAGGCCGCCGCGGGCAGGGGTTGTTCGTGGCGAAGATCTATATGGCGAAAATGGGCGGCACGATCCGCGTGGTGAATGAAGCGGATGGAGTCAGTTTTTATTTGAGTCTCAAACGCGCCAGCGAACGGAAATGACTCAAGGCATCGGGTGAATGGCGAGAAGCAAGCTCGCGCGCGTTCAGCTACATGGATCGTCTGCGCCTGCGCCCGTGCCTTCCGTATAGGTAAACGTCCAGGTGCGCGTGATGTCCAGCGCGTCCGTATCGCGGCGGATTTCTGGCGGAAAGGGCTCAAAGGGCGCAGCCCGACGGGCGATGTCTATGGCGCCGTCGTCGAGCGCCTTGTGGCCGGAGCCCTGATCGACACGGGCTTTTTCAAATGAGCCATCGGCAAGAATGGAAACCGTGACGATCATCTCCCCGTAAATCTTCCCGCGCGCCTTCTCGGGGTAATGCAGCGAGGCGCTGCACGCGATCTTGCGGCGGAATCCCGTCAGGTATTTTTCAAACCGTGGATCTTCTACGGTTCCCCCGATCTGTTTACGGCGCACAAGCTGCTGGTAAGCCTGTTTGCGCTGCGCGATTTCCGCTTCCAGTTTCCAGAGTTCCCGAATACGCGCTTCGTCGGAGGCGTCAGTTGCTGCGCCGATGGGGAGAGGAACGAGGAACGCCAGCGAGAGCGCCAGGAGGAGCGTGGAAGGTCCGGATTTCATCACGCCCTATATCAGGAACAGCGTCGCCAACCCGAGGAAAATGAAAAAACCTCCCGAGTCGGTGAGCGCGGTAATCATCACGGAACTGCCGATGGCCGGATCAGTTCCAAGGCGTTGGCGCATCATCGGGATCAGAACGCCGGCGCTGGCGGCGAGCAGCAGGTTGAGCGTCATTGCGGAGGTCATCACCAGTCCGAGTGAGACGCTATCGTAGAGCCACCAGGCCAGCACGCCGAGCAGCCCTCCCCAGACGACGCCATTGAAAAGGGCGACACAGAGCTCCTTCTTCAGCAATCGCTTCATCGCGCTTTGTTCGTCGATCTGGCCGACGGCGATGGCGCGCACGATCATGGTGATGGTCTGGTTGCCCGAGTTGCCGCCGATGCCCGCGACGATGGGCATCAGCGCCGCCAACGCGACGAGTTTTTCGATCGACCCTTCAAAAGCGCCAATGACCCGGGAGGCAATGAACGCCGTCACCAGGTTGACTGCCAGCCAGGCCCAGCGGTTTTTCACCGAGTCCCACACCGAGGCGAAAACGTCTTCTTCTTCACGCAGACCAGCCTGATTGAGGAGCTCGGCCTCGGATTCGTCGCGGATGAAGTCGACGATGTCGGCGACGGTGAGTCGTCCGATGAGTTTGTTGGAGCGATCCACCACCGGCGCGGAGACGAGGTCGTAGCGTTCGAACGCCTGCACTGCATCGCCCGCGTCGTCACTGGGCGAAAAAATGACTTTTGGATCGCGCCGCATCACTTCCGAGACTTCTCTGTCCGGATCGCTGATGAGCAGCGTCTCCAGGGTAAGGATGCCGACCAGATGTTCTTCGCGGTCGATCACGAAAAGCTTGTCGGTGTGATCCGGCAGTTCGTCGAAACGGCGCAGGTAGCGCAATACCACTTCGAGACTCACGTCTTCCCGCACCGTCACGAGGTCGAAATCCATCAGTGCGCCGACCGAGTCCTTGTCGTAGGACATCGCCGCGCGCAGTTGCTCGCGCTCATCGCTGGAAAGCGACTTGAAAACGTCTTCGATGATCTCCGGCGGCAGATCGGGCGCGAGGTCGGCGAGTTCGTCCGCATCCAGCGTTTCGGCAGCCGCTTTCAACTCGTGCGGCGCCATGATCTCGATCAGGGATTCACGGACGGCATCGGAGACTTCGAGCAGGATGTCGCCGTCGCGATCCGTCTTGACCAGATTCCAGATGAAGCGCCGCTCTTCGAGTGGCAGGGCTTCGAGAATGTAGGCAATGTCCGCCGGGTGCAGCGTGTCGAGTTGCGCCCGCAGTTCGGCGGCGAGTTCCGGCGCGGGAAGGACGAGGGCAGGGACCTCGAAACTGGAATTCTCCGCGTCGTCGGCTTCTTCCACCGCGCGCGAATGCGCCAGCACCAACTGCACTCTGTGCAGGTGTTGCTGGAGCTCGTCGGGGTGCATGCCTACGCTCTCGTCAGCGTGGAACTGTTCGTCGACGTGCGGGTTTTCTTCCAGAATCATCGCGCAAGGCTGGCCAGTGGGTGAATGTGAATGTGGTCGGAAGCGATTGAAGCCGCCGGGCGGTTGCGCACGCGGGGGGAAGCGGATAGCGCGGAGCGGATTCTACTCTCGGGACGGGAGCATCGCATCCGGAGAATGTGTGGAAACACCCAATATTCGGTAAACGCGCTTTGCTCGGAGGACGTTCCGGAGGCTCAGGCCACGACGGCCAGACGCGAGACGCTCTCTTCGTTTCTGACCGCAGAATCCAGGGCGTTGCGGATAGCGGCTTGCAAACCCGCGAGTTCTTCAATCATTGCTTCGGTCGATTGTTCGGACTGTTTCAATTCTTCGACCCGGTTTTCGAGGGTGTCGGTCGCCTGGTGAATGCGCCGGACGCTCTCCAGCCGACGCTTGAGTTGCAATTGGTATTCCCGTACCTGGATTTCGAGCGGCGCCATGACGGCCCGCAACCATTGTTCGACGTCGTGGTTGACGACCTCGAAGATGCGGCGAACCTGAACCGCCGCCGTCTCGAAAAACTTTTTCATCAGCACATGTTTTTCGGTCGTCACCAGCATCAGGGGATTGCCGAGGTGGCGATGGCAGACGCTTTCCAGGTGATTGAGTTCCGCTTCGCAACGCTGCACCGAGAATTTTTCGGGCGGACTGAGCTTCAATCCGTGTTCGACGCTGAAACGCTTGTACATGGCATCGAGCATGCGGTAGATCTCGGAGATGTCCGCCTCGGCGGCGCCGATATGGGTGCGCATGCGCTGGAAGAAATCCTTCATCGACTCGCGCAACCCAAACGAAAAGCGCGATTGGAGCATGGCGTCGCGGGTCTTGCGGGTTTCGGTGCGCAGGGTGTCCATCCCCAGGTGCGAAAGCAACTGGTTGGAGAGTCCGGTAAAGACCGAGCGCACGGCGTAATATTTTTTGAGTCCTTGCTCGAACTCGTCCTTCTCGACGCGGATCTTGTACATCATGTATTCGACGACGCCGCGATTCTTGCCGTGCAGGCTGTCCAGTTCCCTGAGTTGCGCCTGCACGCCGTTGATCCGCGCCTGGAGCAGCACTTCGGCCTGATGAATCAGGTCGCGGGTTTCTCCCAGGGTGTTGTCGCGGACGATTTCCTGCTTTGAAGGCAGCAAATCTTCCGAGAGCACCCGCTCCAGGGTCAGCAGGCGGCTCTTTTCGAGCAGTTCCCTGTCGCGATTGACCCGGGCGACCAGTCCTTTTTGTGCCGAAACCGGGAAAATCGAACCCGTGCTGATTTCGAGCGTTTCACTGACCGATTTCACCTGCCGGTCGATTTCAGCGTTGATGCTGGCTTCGTCGCGCAAACCGTCCCAGAGGCCGTCGATCTTGTTGAGGACGACCAGGCGGCCTTTTTCCCGCGCGCCGGTGCTGACGAAATCACGCCATACCGTCATGTCGCTCAAGGTGACGCCCGTATCGGCGGCCAGGATGAACAACACGGCGTGGGCATTGGGTAGCAGCGAAAGCGTCAGTTCCGGCTCCGCGCCGATGGCGTTGAGACCCGGCGTATCGAGTACGACCAGACCCTGTTCGAGCAATGGATGCGGAAACTGGATCACGGCATGACGCCATTTAGGCACTTCGACCAGGCCATCGGCGCCGGGTTTGAGCCCGCCCTCGCCACCCGGGTCGATCCTGAAGCCCAGGTTTGCCGCGTCTTCTTCGGTGACCTTGCTGACTTCGCTGACCCGTGACAATGTTGCCTGGAGTTTGGCAGTCGATCCGGCGTCGAGCGGCTCCACCGTCCAGTATTCCGGCAACAGCTTGAGTTCGCTGACCGGCTCCGTGCGCATGCGCGTCTCGATAGGCAGCAGACGCAGTTCCGGCGTGGCGTTCGGCGTCCATTGCAATTCCGTGGGACACATCGTCGTGCGCCCGGCGCTGGAAGGCAGGATACGGCCGCCATGCTCGGCGAAAAAAATCGCGTTGATCAGTTCGGATTTGCCGCGCGAAAATTCGGCGACGAACGCAACCGTCAGCTTGTCGGCGCGCAGACGCTCGATCAGGTACTGCAGGCGCTGATCGGCCTGCGCGTCGCTGACGTCATTGATGTTCAACCAGTTGCGTAGCTTCAGCACCGCGTCGATCGCCTCGTTGCGCCAGCGGCTATAAGCTGAAAACTGTTCGGCCAGTGTCATGTTGGTTCGTCCGTCATCCGGCTATTTCCGAGTACTTCAGTATACTGAATCATATAGGGTTAGTGCGCAGCACAAATTAACGTTATTTGCATGGCCATTTTCCGGGCTGGCTCTCCCTGGCAGGTTCAACCTGTCCGTCTGAAAACGATGATACCCGTAACCGATTCCGTTTTCCCGGCCCGCGTCATGCCTTGAACATTGATTCATTTCCGTGCTTGCTGTCACCCTATCGAAATGCCTATCATGATATGTTGAGCTTTTGATTTTTCATATAGGCTTTTTTGCAGATGACTGACTGTGATCGCTCAACCTTTCAGAAACCGTTACATCGCTGGATTGCTGTCATGAAGCGCCCACTTGGCCGTATCGTCGTTTTTCTGGGGATCGTCCTGGCATTTTGCCTGCCAGCCGTACCCGCATTCGCGGAAGAGTCCGGGGACACGCTCGAATTTCACCCGAACGCCAGCCCGATCGACGACGAGGATGACGACGATGTCAGTGACGAGGTCGACATGTCCGGCGCAGAGGCTGCCGATACGTCCATCATCGAGGAGCCGGGCGAATTTCCTGCCCAGGAATTGAGCGCCGAAACGCTTCAGGATTTTCTGCTCGCCGAAATTGCCGCTACGCGCGGTCAGTTCCAGGAATCGGCGCAAGCCTATATTGCGCTTGCGCGCAAAACACGTGATCCGCGCATCGCCCATCGCGCCGCGTATATCGCCTCCCGCTCGAAGGAACCCAAACTCATCGCCGAGGCCGCGCGACTGTGGAGCGAGATTGCGCCCAACTCGAAAGAAGCCCGTCAGTTCTCGGACTTCGTCGAACGCGGGCACAGTCCCGCCGTCGATAGGGTTCGGGAAGCTCTGGCGCGAACCCTGGCCCAGAACCCCGAGAAACTCGCTCCCAATCTGTTGGGGTTGAACCGCGCCCTTTCGAGGGCCGAAAACAAGGAAGTGACGCGAAATCTCATCTATCGCGTGACCGAACCTTATCTCGCATACCCCGAAGCGCATTTCGCGCGCGCCCAGGCTGCCATCATCGCCAGACGCCCGATGGAAGCGGCAGGCGCGCTCGATCGCGCCCTTGAACTGCGTCCCAACTGGATGCCGGCGCTGATGCTCAAGACCCATATTCTGGTCGAGACCGGCGCAGTGGATCAGGCCAGCCGGATGCTCAAGGCTGCACTGGCGCTCAACCCGGAAAATCGTGAGCTCCGAATCACCTATGCCCGCACGCTGATTGCCCTGAACGATTTTGCCGCTGCGCGCGTCGAATTCAATGCTCTGCTTGCCGCCACACCCGACGACCGTCATCTGCAATATACCATTGGCATGCTTTCCGCCGAACTCGGCGATACCGTGACTGCTGAACCGCTGTTGAAGAAGGTGCTGGCATCCGGTCATCCGCAAGCCGATCTCATCCGGCTCCAACTCGGAAAGATCGCGGCGGATCGGGGTGAACATGCCGCTGCGCGAGCATGGTTCGATGCCGTGAGTCCTGGCGGGTTTACCGCCGAAGCGCGTATTCGCAGCGCCAGAAGCCTGGCACAGGAAGGCCGTCTCGATCAGGCGCGCAAGCTTCTGCAAAATGCCCCGAACCCCGACATCCAGCGCCGCTACCTGCTTGCCGAATCTCAATTGCTCGTGGATGCAGGCCGCGTCCGGCAGGCGTTCGATCTCATCGAGAATGCCTTGCGCAAGAATCCCGACGACAATGATCTGCTCTATGAGTCCGCGATGCTTGCCGAACGCCTCGGTCTGCACGAGGTCATGGAGGGGCGGTTGCGCAAGCTCATCGCCCTGGCTCCGGAGCATGCGCATGCCTACAACGCGCTCGGTTACTCGCTGGCCGATCGCGGTCAGCGCCTGGAGGAAGCCGAGGAATTGATTGCTCGCGCCCTGGAAATTCTTCCCAGGGATCCGTACATCCTCGACAGCATGGGCTGGGTGCGCTTCAAGCGCGGCGACCTCGATGGCGCGTTTGAACGGCTCCAACAGGCCCATGCGCTACGCGCCGACCCCGAAATTGCTGCGCACTTCGGTGAAGTGCTGTGGCGGTTGAACCGTGTCGACGAAGCCCGCCGCATCCTCGACGGCGCGAAGGCGGCGCATCCCGGCAACGCAGCCCTGCAAGAGACGATTCAGCGCCTGTACCGGAATCCGGGGGAGAGCATCCTCGAAAAAAAAACTTCGGAAAATAAACATTGAGCCATCCATTGCTTCGCGCGGGAACCGGTGTTGTCCACGCCCTCCGCGCCAGGATGGCGATTCTGGCCGTTGCCATCTTCACGACAGCCTGCGCCTTCAACCCGGCTGCGCCGCCGGTAGATCCCGTGGCGCGGCAAACGTTCACTGTTTTCTCGCTCTCGGGACGACTTTCCGCCAGCGACGGCAACCAGTCCGCCACGGGGCGACTGGATTGGGAACGCAGCATTGGAGCGGATCGCTGGACAATTTCCAGTCCACTCGGACAAATCGTTGCCCAGGTCGATTCCGGGCCGGACGGCGCGGAGGTTCTGCTTGCCAGCGGCGAACGCCGGTATGCCCCGCAGGTTGCCGATCTCATTCCGATCCTGCTCCCCGGCGCTGCCGAGGTCGGTTTGCCGCCCGAGCGGCTGGCCGCCTGGGTGCAAGCCGCACCGCCCGGTGATGCCGAAGTGCGCACGCTCGACGCGCGGGGACGTCCCGCGCGGCTCATTGATCGAGGCTGGATCATCGACTACCTCGCCTACCGGGACGAATCTCCCGAATCCTTGCCGCGTCTCGTCGACATTTCCCGTGGAGAATTCCGCCTGCGACTGGTCGTCGACCGCTGGGAAACGGAGACGCCATGACGTCTCCCCTCCGGATGACGCCGCCGACCTCGCCTTCGCCTGGCCGACTCGAAGGCTGTCCGGCGCCGGCCAAGCTCAATCTTTTTTTGCATGTCGTCGGGCGGCGCGCCGACGGTCATCACCTGTTGCAAACCGTGTTCCGCCTGCTCGATAGGGGCGACACCCTTGATTTCACTGTCCGCGAAGACGGGAAAATCCGCCGTTTGAGCGCCGTTGCCGGTGTGCCGGAAGAGGCCGATCTCTGCGTGCGCGCGGCGCGGGCCTTGCAGCGCGCCGCCAACTGCCCGCTCGGCGCCGACATCGCCTTGCACAAGCGCCTGCCCTTGGGCGGCGGGCTGGGCGGCGGCAGTTCGGACGCCGCTACCACCCTGATGGCGCTCGATCGCCTCTGGAACACCCGGCTCGGCCCGGCGCGGCTGCGTGAAATCGGCCTCGAACTGGGCGCAGATGTGCCTTTCTTTCTCTTCGGACGCGATGCTTTTGCCGAAGGCATCGGCGAAATTCTGCAACCCGTCGCGTTGCCGCCAATCTGTTACGTCGTGCTCGCCCCCGGCATCAGCGTGCCAACTGCACAGATCTTCGCTTCATCGGACTTGACGCGAAACACGGCTCCGATTAAAGTTCCCGACCTCACGTTTGACCGTACCCGCAACGATTTGCAGCCGGTTGCCTGCAAGCTCTTCCCGGAAGTGATGGATGCGCTCTCATGGCTTGGGCAGTTTGCTCCAGCGCGGATGACCGGTTCGGGCGCATGTGTCTTTGCTTCGGTCGATTCGCCCGAGCATGCGGCGCGAATCGTTGGGCAATGCCCGGCGCGCTGGCAAGCATGGCAAGCGGCGAGCCTGGCGCGGCATCCGATGCACGGATTGCGGTCTGGAGACGTGAACGATTTTTGATGGGGAGTCGCCAAGTTGGTTAAGGCACCGGATTTTGATTCCGGCATTCGAGGGTTCGAGTCCTTCCTCCCCAGCCCTGTCATGACGGGCAGGCCCACGGGCCTGCCCGTGCTTCTTTTTTGATTTTGACGGTGCGGTCCTTTTACTGAATCGCCACTGGAGCAGCGCTCATGCCGTCCGGCAACCTGATGGTCTTTACCGGCAATGCCAACCCCAAGCTCGCAGCGGATGTCGCCCGTCGGCTGGGCATCTCGCTTGGCGCGGCAACCGTCGATCGCTTCTCCGATGGCGAGGTGCGGATCGAACTGCATGAGAACGTGCGCGGTGAAGATGTCTTCATCCTGCAACCGACCTGCGCGCCCACCAACGAAAACCTGATGGAACTGCTGGTGCTGACCGATGCCCTCAAGCGCGCTTCGGCGCGGCGCATCACCGCCGCCATTCCCTATTTCGGCTACGCGCGCCAGGATCGCCGTCCGCGCGCCGCGCGGGTGCCGATCACCGCCAAGCTCGTCGCCAACATGCTTCAGGCCTCGGGGGTCAACCGTCTGCTGACGATGGATTTGCACGCCGACCAGATACAGGGATTTTTCGACATCCCGGTCGACAACGTCTACGCCTCTCCGACGCTGCTCGCCGATCTCAGGCAGAAAAATTACGAAAACCTGCTGGTCGTCTCCCCCGATGTCGGCGGCGTGCTGCGCGCCCGCGCCTTTGCCAAGCGGCTGGAGTGCGATCTGGCGATCATCGACAAGCGTCGCCCCAAGAGCAACGTGGCCGAAGTCATGAACATCATCGGCGATGTCGAAAACCGCATCTGCGTCATCATGGATGACATCGTCGATACGGCGGGAACCCTGTGCAAGGCGGCTGATGCCCTCAAGGCACACGGCGCGGCTCAGGTGCTCGCTTACTGCACGCACGCGGTACTCTCCGGCAATGCGGTCGAGCGCATCAGCAACTCTTCGCTCGACGGTCTCGTGGTGACGGACACCATTCCGCTGCGCGAAGACGCGCTTGCCTGTCCGCTGATCCGCCAGGTCTCGGTTGCCACCATCCTTGGCGACACCATGCTGCGCATCAGCAACGAAGAGTCCGTTTCCTCCCTCTTTTCCGAAGGATGAGGACAAGATTTTTTTCATCCCCGCCTGGTCGCGGGCGGGGTTTTCAAGAGGAGCTGTAAAACATGAGCATTACCTTCAAGGCCGCCCGCCGCGAACAGCAGGGATCGAGTGCGAGCCGCCGCCTGCGTCGCGCGGGGCAACTGCCGGGCATCATCTACGGGGGCGACAGAGAAGCCTCGCCTATCGTCATGAGTCACAACGATCTTTTCCACCTGCTCAAGAAAGAGGCTTTCCACTCCACGCTTCTCACCGTGGAAGTCGATGGCGGCACGGAAACCGTGATTCTGCGTGACACCCAATGGCACCCGTACAAGCAGCAGGTGTTGCACATCGACTTTCAGCGCGTCAGCGCCGAGCAGGCCCTTCACATGAAGGTTCCGCTGCACTTCATCAACGGCGAAACCAGCCCGGCGGTCAAACTCGGCGGCTGTCTCATCGCCCACGTCATGACCGAACTCGACATCAAGTGCCTGCCCAGGAATTTGCCCGAGTACATCGCCGTCGACCTTGCCAATCTCGAAAGCGGGCAATCGCTGCACGTTTCGCATCTGAAGCTGCCCGAAGGCGTTGAACTCGCGCATCACACCGATGCCGACCCTGTCGTCGTCAGCGCGCAGTTGAGCCGTCTCGACGCATCCGCCGAAGGCGAACAGCAGGAAGGCTCCACAGCGGCCTGAGGCCGCGTTGCCATAGGCCGCGCGAGCAATGTCAACGGTGGCTCCCGCCCCCCGGCTCATTGTCGGTCTTGGTAACCCCGGCGCGGAATACGCCAGAACCCGGCACAACGCCGGGTTTTGGTTTTGCGAGGGGCTGGCCAACGATCTGAAGGCGCATTTCTCGTTTGAATCGCGCTTCCACGGTTTTGTCGCCTCGGTGCGCGAGGAGTCCCG
>Ga0209628_10001279_pt1 | contig 16089 bp, 10 predicted proteins | sample TergutCu122P4_FD_187285 | JGI IMG/M metagenome (GOLD analysis project Ga0209628, IMG submission 187285) | Cubitermes ugandensis P4 segment gut microbial communities from Kakamega Forest, Kenya - Cu122 P4 (SPAdes) (version 2) | ecosystem: Host-associated > Arthropoda: Insects > Digestive system...
CCTGAAGATGGCCAACAGTTAAGGCCAAAAGATGTTGGTGGATTAACAAATAAAAGCTTTGTGCAACAAGTTGGTGTTAAATTTTACATATGTTTAACGGAGGTTTACGTTATAAAAGACAATATAAATGCATTTAATAAAACATTAAACAAGCCAAGCAAAGCAGTGCCGCCATGTTGGGCCCGAATTATGCGCTATTGCCCTCTCAGATATGTATGTATTTGTAATTTTTTCCTCCATAAGCGAATCCTTCTGCTGGGTTCACACACTGCCAACTAAAATTTATTACGGGATTTATGATCATAAAAGTTATCCTGGTGTCCACGCGGACTAATGCGTCAATCTGCGGCCTCACACCTTCTGAGATTTCAGGTTCGAATCGCGCTATGGGCATGGATGTTTGTCACTTGTCAGCGACGTTGGTTGACGGTTAGATAATGATCTGTGGTAAGATGGCCGTGTGACCAACTAGGTATTCACCAGTGGCGCCCTTAGGTGTGTAGTGGGCACAGATCATAGTGTATACTAGATGATCTGTGTCATAGTGGGTCTGAGTTGGGTCGTGAAGCCTGGACAACGAGAAGGTCCGGGCCCAATATGGGCGCTCGTGCCATGAAAAAACAAATTATAATAAAATTAAGTCTTACTCCTTTTTCACATCAGAAAGATTAATTTTTATTGGTGATTGATATTCTTTGACATTAGTAACTCAATGCCATGTCTCTGAGTTACAAACTTGCAATTTAATCTTTGGTGAACATGGAGGATGTAGATCGTGAAAAGGTATTTGTTCTAAATAGTAAGATGTAATTTGGATTCGGAATGCGTGGTTGTGTGTAATATCGTTCTCCATCGTAATATCTGCGTTCGAAGAATCTAAGGTGATGCAAGTTTCTAATATTATTTGGTAGTGTAAATTAGTAGCGTCATGAGTTGATGTCAAATTTACAACCTCTTTGGCAGAGGACCGATCCCAACTAATTGAGACTAGGGGCTGTTTGGTCGAGAGTGTGATTAATTAGGTAGTTTTACATATTTTTGTGGTAAGACTTGTTAATGCTGCAGTTCACAAGAGTCAAGATTTTGTTCGTTTCGTCAGTACTCACAAAATCGGAAATGCCATTGAGATGTGTTACTATTTGCCCTGTAATGTTTAAGCATGGTATAGGATAAGTGTCCTCATTGAGACGTGTAAGTATGCCCGTATGTTTTAAATGCGCATACATTAATTAGTAAATCCTGAATATGTCATAAATGAAGACTAATAATTTATGAATCCCATCATAATGTATTAAGTCAAATTTTCAAAGTCAGTGCTTTTTGTTTACTTGATTTTATTCCAGAATAGGAATTGCAGCAGTTATTTATTATTGACGGTATACTAGCAATGGCTGTGGACTTAGGAAGTGCATTACCAACTGTATACTCCGACATTTCTGCAGAAACTGATATCACCTCCTTCTGTCGAATATGTGCAACCACAGGCTCTGGTAGCTTGTTCTCAATCTTCAGCCAGGAAGGTGAATTGTGGGATGTGGCTGAGAAGATTGGACGTTGTTTGCCAATTATAGTATGTATAATTTAATTTGAATTGAATGTATTGACATTCGCTTACTGCCTCACGTATTTTAAGACTTAACAGTGTGTTTTATGTTTTTAATTGTTTTAATGTCTTAAATTAGGCTACAAACACCTCCTTTAAATCCTACCATATTATTTTTTATCATCCTCACATCTGATTTATCACTGTATAATCCTTATAGTTGAAACAACAGTTAATAGTCTAGAAATCAGTCTGACTGTTATAATATTTCTGTACACTTTTGTAGAAATTTTTGGTGTTTATTAATTTGATATTATGTTTCTAGGTACTTCAAACAGATACCCTGCCATTAAACATCTGTATCCAATGTTTGATGAAACTGAACACAAGCTATGAGTTGGTGATTATGGCTCTTAATTCAGAAGCTAAACTGAAAGCAAGATTTGATTTTACTGAAGATCCTATCCAGCTGGAGGTATTGTTGCTGTTTCTCTTCCTTTGTACAATTTTTTTAATGTTGTGTTTCATATTGGTGCACTTTCATGAAGACAGGTATTGTTATGTACTTGATACTTAACAGGGTATGGAACTTGGTCAGCCACTCTTAGGTCAGAAATAAATTAATATGAAATCGTTATATTATATTAAATGGAGATGTGGAAAGCAATTGAACAAGAATGTAATAGTGTATTCCTTTTTGGAATATGAGTATTTCTCAAATGTATAAATATTCCTTGTAATTTTACATCCAATGTTAGATTTTATGTTCTTGTGTTGGTGATATAAAAAAAAGTTATGAAATAAAAATTTTTGTTAAGTGAACTATGCTGTTTATATCATGTAACACATATGATAGCCACTTTCAAGTACTGTATGTGGATAAGGTTTCATTGAACTCTCGGTAGCACAGGATTCATATATACTGTATATATATACATATATACACATACATGGTGCAACAATTTAATTCCCAGAATAGTCGCAGCATGTCGCTGGGGTGTTGAGTCAGGCAAACTCGTGTACTCAAGCACGTTTGGACATCTTCCAGCTTGCGTTTACACGAGCCACAGACCAAATGAGTCATTCGTTCCCAAGCAGGAGAGGAAGTAGTACTTGTCCGTGGTGTATGGTTGGCAGAAAAATGAGTGACAAGAATCTGGAGCAGTGGATAAACATCAAGTTTTGTGTGAAGATTGGTAAAAGTGCTAGTGAAACGTTAGCCCTGTTAACAGTGGCTTATGGTGAATACGCTATGAAGAAATTGAGTGTTTTTGAATGGCACAGGTAGTTCAAGGAAGGGCGAGAAGATGTGCAAGACGACCCAAGAAGTGGGAAGCCAAAACTGCAAAGGACAGATGCAAATGTGGACCGAAGTCAAACCTTGGTGCACTCAGATTGAAGATTAGGTGTGAGAGTAATAGCAGAAGAATTGAATATGTACAGGGAAACAGTGTGACGGATTGTAAAGGAAGATTTGGGAATGAGAAAAATTTCTGCAAAAATTGCGCCTCGAATCTTGACACATGACCAGAAACGACGCCGGCTTTACATTTCATGTGATCTTTTACGCAATGTAGAGATGTTTGATAGTGTCATTATCGGTAATGAAACGTGATGTTTTGAATATGACCTGGAGACAAAACGACAGAGCATGCAGTGGAAAACACAGAATTCACCTTGGCTGAAAAAAGCACACGTCTTGGTTGCAGGTCAAGACCATGCTTGTGTGTTTCTTCAGTCACATGGGGATAGTTCACTATGAATTCAGTGCACAAGGACGAACGGTAAATCAGCTGTGTTATTTGGAAGTGCTGTCAAGGTTACGGGTATCTGTTCGGAGGAAAAGACCTGGACTCTGGCCTGATAAGTGAATTCTCCACCATGACAGTGCCCCTGTGCATGATGCGTTAAGAGTTCGCGAGTTCCTGGCTAAGAACTCCATTACAAAAATGGACCATGCACCTTATTCACCTGATGTGTTTCTTTCAGAACAGCTTTGCTGTGTAATATCCACACACCTGTCACTGTATTTGGATTTTATTTATGTCACTAGCCTTAACCTCTCCCATTCTGTGCCAATTAAGGGTCCTTGTTACTGTATTGTAGAGATTTTACCCTTCTGTCTTGAAGTATGAATTCGTACACATTTATCTTACAGTTCTTCTTTCCCAAAATATTTATAGGCACCTGAAGGTGACCATTTAACTGGAGTGTTTGTGAAGCAAGAAGAGCCTGGCAGTGAAGTAAAGGCGGATTTGTCAGACACTGTTGAGTGAGTATAATATACACTGTGTTGCAGCACACTATAAGTAGTTTCACAATGAAAATTCAGTTTAAATTATAAGAAGGAGCAGATTGTACATAAGTTTTTATTGTTTTGACGTGAGTGTAAAGCTTGATTGTGCTGTAAAGGATGGCCATAGTTTGAGGATGTTGGACAAGTGTTGAGGAATATATTATACCTAACAAAGCATAAGTAACAAGAGAGTGGAGAAAATTTGTAATAAACAGTTGTATAATCTGTGATCTTAACCTGTTGTCGGTGTCGTGGTTGTTGTTGTTGTTGTTGTTGTTGTTGCTGCCATCATCGTGAAATCAAGGAGGATTAGGTGAGTAGAGCACATAGCATTCACAGGGTGATGTGAAATTCATGCAGAATTTTAATTAGCAAGCGCTGATGGAAGATCCAATTTGAGATACTAAGACATAGATGGAAGGCCAGTGCTAATGTAATTCTGAAGAAATACAGTGTTTGTTAGCTTAGGGTAGGTCCACTGATTGGATTTTTGTGAGCACAATAATGAAACTTTGGGTTACTTAAGAGCAGAAGGTTTATTGACTGTTTGGAAGTGAATCAGAAGGTTAGTTGGAAACTTAGTCACTTAGTCTAGTTGTTCATCATGTTTTTTTTTTTAAATTCACTATTATAATTTGTGTTTTATTGTTGTAGGGTACCAGGTATATATGGATGTGAAATTGTCATATCCAGTGAAAATGGAAATAATGAGAAAGTAGAAATGAGGGATTCTATAATGACAGAGGTTAGTCCTGACACTTTCCAGGAGCAAAATACAATTACAGAAAGACCAAGTGGAAATGAAGAAACAGTAAGACTTCAAGAAGAGTGTTATAAATCCAGAGTAGAGTTTGATACTGAAAGAAGTAATGAAGAGTTACTTGAAAACAGTTGTAGTGAGAACAGTGATGGCAAGCTGATGTCTGTGGATGTACCATTACTGACAATATATGGGCCTGCAATGTGTGACCTATGTAATGTAACTTTCACTGATATGGATGAGTTTGACAATCATGTTGTAGATCAGCATCTTCAGAAACAAAAGTGGCAATGTCTTCATTGTGACAGTAGCTTTGAGAATTCACAAGATCTTGTGCTGCACAAGGTAGTGACTCATGGTGAAGAACCAGTCTGTTGTGGTAGATGTCAAGAAAGGAAAATAAAAGACCAAAATATTGGGGATGAAGGGATTCAGGAAGGGTGGCTTAAAGAAAGTGAAACTCATGTTGATGAGAACAAAATTTTTGCTAACAACAACAGTAAAAACAGTTCCGAGTTTTACTGTGAACTGTGTTATAAGAATTTTTGTGATGAACTGAAGTTGAAGGATCACTACCTTGTTCACTCATCACAGCCAGTGGTGTGCAGTAGATGTGGTCTCAAGTGTAGCTCATCATATGAGTTGTCTGTTCACAAGAGGAACCACTCACGAAATGTTAGGGAAGAACGATACACATGTGACATGTGTAGGAAGACATTTTTTGATCATGTTATGTACAACATCCATCGCAGAAACTGTGGCAGCAAGCATTACACATGTAATTTATGTGACCGCACCTTCTGGCGTAAATACAGCCTCCAGCTGCATATGAAGGTAAATTTATTTCAGGTTAAGTCAACTTTGTCCTTTACAGAATTGAAGAGACATTTCCTACACGTTCAGTGAAAGCAGATATAAAGACATTCACATTTTAATGCCTTTATATGTTTATCACTTGTTCAGAGTGAAGTAACATTTTTCCCAGTCTGTGTGTGACAGACTCCTTCTGTTTGCCTGTATATGAGTTGATTGTTGATACAGACCTATTAACAAGAAATATGTTTGTATAAATGGACATGAAACTTGGTCTGTCACATTAAGGACCAATCTTAGGCTGCAGGTATTTGAGAATAGGGTAGATATTTGGGCGTAAGGGGGACGAAGTTTTGGGACTAAATGAGTTTGCATAATGAGGAAGTTCATGATCTGTACTCCTCACTAAATATTATTTGGGGTGATTAAATCAAGAAGGCTGAGATGGGCAGGATATGTGAGGTGTATAGGTTAGAAGTGAAATGCATACAGTGTAATGATGGGGAAAACGAAGGAAAGAGACCACATGGAAGACCTAGGCATAAATGGGCAGTTGATATTAATATATACGTTACGGACATGGGATGGGAGGGCATGGGCTGGAATGATCTCGCTCAGGAGAGGGGCAAGTGGTGTGCTGTTTTGAATATGGTAATGAACATTTGGGTTCTATAAAATGCAGGGAATTTATTGATTAGCTGAGGAATTATTAGATTTTAAGGAAGGACTGTTCTCAGTGGAGTTAGGTATGAACTGCTGAAATTGTCTGCCATGTTTTTAACCATGGTTAAAATTAATGGAATTGTGCACATTCAAGTACTTGGGATTTTGTGCCATGTTGACTGGTAAATGGTTATCAAATGGGGATTGTAGTACCTGCTTCTTCATGTTCAAGGACTGTCTTCTTAGACTGCTTGTTTCTGATGATAAAGGCACTAAAATCCTTTGAAATGTCGGTAACTGTTTGCCAGTCAACATGGTGTATCATAGCAGAAGACGTGATTCTTTAGCAATGTTATTGAGAACCTCAAATCTTGTAATGCAGGTTGTTTAGGAGACACATGCAAGCCTGTCCTTCTGTTAAGCCTAGCTTTGAAGCTGGAGAGCAGGGAGCACTGGTGGAATGATGCTGACAAGGGAAAATTGAGGTATTAGGTGAAATACTCCTGTTGCCACTTCATCCATCACAGCTGTTATATGGACAGTATCAAAATTTAAATCAAGCCAGTGATGACCACCTGAGTTGTGACACAGCTGTTTGAAGCATGAAGTTTATGTAAATAACATACATAAATTCTGTTCCCTCCTATAAGGTGAAACTTGTCTTTTTTGCAAAGGCATACAGTTAATGCTGTTTGGGAAATGATTGCTTTCTATCATAGGGATCATTTGAAACCCAGATGATTATGCTGTGGCAAGAATGCAGTGCTCTTTGATATCATGGGTGGTGGTATATACAAATTATGCTGGTGGTTTATTGAGATATGAGATTTTTAATACATTGAGTCCCTGTTGTCACAGATCTGCCTTTCAAATTTTAGTGGTTACAGCCATATGTAGCTGAAACATATTGTTGTGCTTACATACGTACATACATACATACATTCTACTGATCTTTCACTCTGTCATGTGACATTTGGATGTGTAACAAGTCATGGTACAATAAAACATGGTACATAAGCAGTCATTAGTCTTAAGACAACAATTAAAATCTGATACAGTCTTATATAAGTGAAGCATTGTGTTTAAATGCAGGAATATACCAACATATGTACTTTTACATTATAAAGTTTGTACAATTAAAACACTAGGACACCAGCATGTTACGGCTCTTTCCTGTTGGTCATCCTCATGGAGTGATGATGACCCACAGTAGAGGGTGGAAACATGTTGATTTCTTAGTGTTTTAGTTGTTAAAATTTATGTTGCAATTTAGTGAATTTGTTGGCATATACCTGAATTTTAACATTTAGTTCACGGATGTGATTACCTTTAAATTATGTTTATAATTTATTTCTTGTAGCAGTAATCATCATTGTGGATTTCATTCTTGTAATATAAAAATCCATTAGTTGAATACACATGCAGAAATATAGAACGGGGAAATAATGTACTGCCTGCAGTAATACAGGGTGTGGCAGAAAGAGTGAAACATTTTAAAATTTTAATTATGCGCTTCTCCACTAGGGTTTCATGGCGTACAGGTATTCGAACTAAAGCAGTAACCTTGAAAGTTAGTTGACATGGAGTGTTGGGAAGTTCCAGATAGTGTGTATGCTGTGGAACTGTTTATCTGGACGGGATCCATTACAGAGACTGATTGTGGATTACGCCGTGAACTGAATGAACAGGAAGTCCCATCTCCAAATGCAATCTGACGATGGGTAAGGCAGTAGCATGAAGAAGGCTCTGTCATGTGTAAAAAGTCATCTTGTCAGCTGTTCTAAGTTCACACACTCGAGAACTGCCTGAGTATTGGCATCTGTCGGCTGCAGTCCGAGGCGATCTGCACGTAAGCACACTCAAGTGTTAGGCATGTCTAACAACAGTGTATGGTGCATCGTGCATAGTGACATGAATCTTCACCCATACAAATTGCAAATTATGTATTCTTTGAATGATCGGGACAAAGAAGTGTGCTTGCAATTTTGTTGGCATTGTCAGGGAATACTGACTGAAGATCCAAACCTACTAAACAATCTTCTGATGACTGATGAGTTACATTTTCATTTTTAATGGCACAGTTAATAAGCAGAACTGATGTTACTGGTCAGTTGCAAATTCTTACGAACTTCACCAACACCCCTTTATGACCCTACTTTTTTAAGGATGAAGGCAAACAAGCCATCACAGTCACATCACAATGTTACACAGAGATGATCAGTTAATTTCTATTGCCCCAAAGCTTCCACCAAACCATAGCTTGTGGTTTCAACAAGATGGTGCTATGGCCCACACAACAGTGCTTAACATGGCTGAACTTCACCGTTTGTTTCTGCAGTGGATGATTTTTCGTTTCAGTTATGTGACATGGCCTCCTTGTTCGCCAGACCTAACAGCACCTGACTTTTCTGTAGAGGTTATTTGAAAAGTAAAGTGTACAGTAATGGCCCTGTGGACTTAAGTGCACTCAAACAAACAATACGAGACAAAATCTTCAACATTTCAGAAGAAACACTTTGAGAAGTTACACTCATGTTCTCAACTCGTGTGCACCTCTGTATTCAGGAGGGTGGGGGCCACCTAAGAGACATTGTACACAAGAAGTGAAACAATGTAAACACAATTTAAACACAATAGTAGATTTTATCATGCTAAATTAATTACTTTCAGTAAAATGTGTTTTGTATTTTTAATTAGTTCACTATTTCTGCCACACCTGTGTTTCCAAACTGTAAAATTCACTGTATTAACTTTTATTATTTATTTTTGTGTACCGGATCTATCATTGATCTGTAATATCAGTAATCCATAAGAATAATTGTGTATCTTTTTCATGTAACCAAGCAATCATTTAAAAGAAATTTTTGCAAGTCATATAAATTTACAGATTTCTGTATCACTCATTACATGCTTATAGACAACATTGTTTTATTTTTGTGTTCTTAATGAATGTTGGGACAGTCCTCACCAACATATTGCTTATCAGAAATGAGCAGAGTAAATTTTCCATTTCTTACACAAGAGGTATTTGTTGAATTTATTACATTCCTTGATTTGCTTGTCTGCTTCAGTTTTAAGGTCATGGAACTAATTTTATATTTGAGTTTGATGTATTTTACAGGTTCACAACCAAGAACAGAGAGAATATGAGTGTGACTGCGGACAGAAGTTTGATACACACAGCAAATTTGAAGCTCACAAGAAGACACATCAAAGAGTAACCACAATGAAATGTGTTACTTGTCGTAAAGTGTTTACAAATGAGACATTCTACAAGAGGCACAGATATGTAAGTAGAGACAGCAAAGTATGTTGCTAGTTTGGCTATAGTAGTTGTAATATTTCTCTGCTTGTTGGAGTTACTTATCTGCTGATACTACCACTTTGCAGATACATGATCCAGAATATTGGGATCGTTTTAAGTGCCAGACCTGCCAGCGCCCTTTCAGAGATGCTCATGCCCTGAAAAATCATATGCAACTGCATGATGGCATAAAACCTCACATGTGTGATCTTTGTGGGCGTACCTACAATAGGTTTGCCAATATGGTACGTGAACTAGTCTTCTTCTTACGTATTCTTATAAGTTTTATTGTTAAGAGTTGTTAAATCTAGGAGGTTACAGTGGATTGATTTGGGAAACCTTTTAGAAAATGACTACTTAGAACAAAGAATAGAAGGGAGCATATTGTTAAAACTGATCCTAGAATTGGTTGTGAAGGTGCATCCAGTGAGCACCCGAGAGTACCACCATGTGGTGATAAGCTGTAGTGTGAGTCTGACCACCTACTGTCACATACTACCAAGGTTGAGATTTCCTACTGTAGGTTTGGTTGTTATCTGTTTTAACGTTTATCTTACGGACCTTTAATTCAGTGTTCGGGCTCCTGGTACAGAATTTCTCTGTGACGGCCCTTTAAAATGTTGCGTGTGTTTGACAATAAGCGTTTATATCTTGTGAACCGAAGATGATGAAATAAAGAAATAATCAGAATTTTTTGCGAATAAATCAAGAGATATTTCGGTTCAAAAAAAGATTAAGTAGAAATGTTTAGTGCCTACATGCATGAAGTTAATTTAAAAGTTTTATAATTTTCAATTTATATTACTCACGTTTCTGTTTCGGACCCAATGTATGCACAGGAAATTTCAGCTTCAAGATTTGTGGAGTTGTGCCTTGGCTTGGTAGTGTCAGAAACATAATATTACTTCACACACACACACACACACACACACACACACACACACACACACACACCATACTTTCTCAGAACTTCACCAACAACTTTTTTCTGCACACCACTCGCAGTTCACACGCGACATTTTAGCTGTGTCACTGTTATGAACTGAGACTGACTGAACTTTGTTGAGTGCTGTTCCATTCTACCGACTTGCATCATCATTTCCAGTGTATCTTTTACGAGGAAGAATCGAGAGTCTGTACATGATATTTGCTTAGTCTGTCAAGGGAAGAGTAACTAAAACAGAGATATTTCAGCTGTTGTCTAAAAATGCATAAAATTCTATTGCCTAAATAAATTATGCTGTCGCTCAATGCCCCTACTTCTTTATTCTCGCTGTCCCAAACCAGTTCAGATATCTGGTTTGGGGACAGGAACCCGGCTCTCTCATGCACAGACATCGCAGTTTGCTGACTTATAAATGAATATTTAGCCTGGCTTATTATTACGCAGTTGGAACGAGTAACGCAGTGAAATGCTATATTATTTCAGCTGGTTTATGGATGGACTATTTACACACCAATCTGTTTATTCCTATATATCAAACTGCAGTTGGAATTGTAGCCCAGTGGAGTTTGCTAAAAGAGGCTTCTAACTTCCGGTATAAGTTATGGGAAAATCATGACCTCATAGTGCAGCCAGTAATTACCTATATTTATCTGTGTGAGTGATGGTATGCATCCTGTTTATCTTACTTTTCAAACCGTCATCCTGTAATGGACCAGGAACTGAACTGAAATGTAAGATTGGCTTTAGAACCTGTATAAATAATATTTGCATTTTATCATATACAGACAGTTGGTGCTTAGTCCATTTTGTATTAATATATCCTGCGACAGTCCACACAGAATGTGTCTGTGTTTTGACTTCAGGAACACTCTAATATAACAGTCCCTAAACGACGCAGTTCTTTGCAAGGGATGGGTGGGGGGTAGAGAGAACAAGAAAATTCTTACACAAATTACGTTGTCACAAATTGACTTCCTGTAACAGCAACACTTGGCAGAGTGAATGAGGCTTCACGTTGGAATTTCTTCGAACGAACCACATAGGATGGCTAAACGTATCTCTAGAAGGAAATGAAAGAGCTCTGTTGCCTAGAATAAAAACAAACAGACAAGGTTGCTGATGAGGTTTCAGTGATTAACAGGGGGGCTAGAAACTGCTATTCGTGACGTACATGTGTATGTAATTGGGTAAAGTGGCCGCAGCGTGAATCTGACCATAAACCTGTATATAATGTGGAGACAACAAGTGGGGCTATAATTCTAAGCCTCTGCATGAGTGTATGGGGCATTTAAATGGCTGCCGACTTGGTGCATTCGTAAGATGCCAATTTAAAAGGATTCATTGCGTTCATCAGATAAAGGTTAAATTGAAAAGCACAGACTGAAATTTCTCAAAAAATAAGTAACAATATAAGACTTGGCAATTTTTTATATCCTTTTTGGAATAAAGTGTCCTTCCGTCAGCTATGCATTTTTTCATTTTGTTGTATTAAAAATGGCACTGTGAAACATTGCTTTTGTTTTTGTCTGCCTTGTGATTTTGCTGTACCTTCTGTGCATTCTTGATTTTATTTACAGTTGAAGCATCGCAAACTACATAAGCCCCAAAATCTTTGGGAACATAACTGCACTCACTGCGAGGCGAAGTTTGAACGTTTGAAGGACTTAATGTCTCATATGGAGCAAGCACACATGGCTGTTGACCCAACAGCAGAAGACGCAGAAGGCAAGAAGTCATCCTTGAAGTGGATATGTCGTTTCTGTGGAAAACGTATCTCTACAAAGCTCAGTCTTCAGGACCATGAACGTATTCATACAGGTGCCAAACCTTATATTTGTGAGTGGTGTGGACGTGAATTCCGTTCCCGCCCAAACCTTTTGCAACATCATCTCACCCACACAGGTGATCGGAAACATGCTTGTGCAGTATGTGGCAAAAGATTTGGACGTAAGTCATTCATCGCACAGCATATGAGGGTGCATACAGGTGAAAAGCCCTTTGAATGTGATCTTTGTGGCAAACGTTTCACACAGGCTGGGGATATGAGACGACATCGTGGTCGCCATATTGAGCAACAGAAAGAACAAGTTGCATTATTTGTAGAAATTCAGCAATAATGAATATGTGCTAACAAATGCACAGGCTGTGTTAGGATTTGATTTCTGTAATTCTGTATGACTCTGTATAAGAGGTTATGAAATACTTCTTTTGTGCATTTACACAATAAAACTAACAACCTTGACATGAGGCAAGACTCATAACTGGCACGTGTGCATTTAGAGGAGTGCTTTTGTCTTTTCAGCTGTTTGGCCATGTTACACGTGTTTCAAATATAGTGGTAACTAAAGAAGACATGAGAGCTGCTACAGTGTGTAGTGGAAGGAATAGAACAGTTATTTTTACAAACCAGCAGTAATGAAGTCTGTGATGTGTCATAATATTTATCACAACCAAGGATGTTTTTGTTTGACCTGATGTTTTTATAACCCTGTCTAAAGAGGCCAGCAGTTACACCAGTTGTACATACACAGTGTGTCTACTAAGTTTTAGGACTGGCATTATAAAAAGTATTTGCATGAAAGAAATTACACTTTTATTGTTTAGTGTCCAACATACATCCCTTCTAACTGTACACACAGATTTGCGCGGTTGTACAGCTTCTGGATGCCTTTGTAGAAGTCGTCCTTTGCAATGGTGTTTAATGTACTTGTCATGGCTTTCTGGAATGAAATTGAGTCAAAGGGACGCCCCTTCAAGTGGGATTTCACTTTTGGGAACAAAAAGTAATCAGCAGGTGCTAAATATGGCGAATACAGAGGGTGGTCAAGCACAGTCACTTTTCGTTGGGGCCAAAAACTCCTTGACTATTGTTGCGTTGTGGGACGGGGCATTGTGCAAAAGGAACCAGTCAACAGTTTCACACATGCCCGGTCTAACACGTCGAATTCTGTTTAGGAGTGTTTCCATTACACATTTGTAGTACACTGCATTGATAGTTTCAACCTCCGGAACAAATTCTTTGTGGATTACGCCTTGCCAATCAAAGCAAATCACCAACATGGTCTTCACACAAGCCTTCTGAAATCGCAGTTTTTTTGGCTGTGGCTAGGTTTCTCCGACCCATGCAGCGGATTGCCGTTTAGTGGTCGGATCGTAGGTAAAACACCACGTCTCATTGCCAGTTACAATCTTCTTAAAGAAGTCAGAATCACTGTCTGCTGTGGCAATCAAATCCCAGCAAGTTGCAATATTCTGGTCTTTCTGCTCTGGAGTCAGAGTGTGGAACAAAGCGAGAACAAATCTTCCATTTTCACAAATCGTCAACTACAATCTTTCTCACTGTGTCCTTGCCAATGTTCACCTCGTCTGCTAGCATTCTTAGCGAAAGGTGACAGTTTTGAAGCAACAATTGAGAAATCTTCTTGACATTGTTGTCATTGCAACACACTGTAGGCCAGCCACTCCTGGGGTCGTCTTAAGTGTCTTCTTGTCCATTACGAAATTGTCCATACCATCGGAAAACATTCAAACGTGATAGCGCTTGGTCCCCATAAGCTGCCTTTACCATTTGGAGAGTTTCCATTGCACTTTTTCCAGCTTTAAAACAGAACTTTATCGCTAATCGTTGCCCCATACTCAAATCCATGATGAGGCTCTCACACACAGCTTCGTTTCATGCCACAAATCACAAATACTGCTCAACTGACTCAGACAACACTAAGCACACAACGTGTCGAGACTTGCTTCTACACGTTTCTGTGGTTGACCACCTGATGGCACGCGTAGTATTCGCTGTGCACAATCAGTCCTAAAACTTAGAAGACGGACTGTGTATATCACGGTAGTTGCACACATTGAAGATATTAATTTGTATGTCGTATGAGAATAAAAGGATCTGTTTGTTTCCATAAAGTTGATGATGAATAGGTCTGTGTGTGTTGTACATTACTGCTTTTTGAAATACAGGGTGATTTCATGATTTATGGTCATTACTACAGGAGACTATTGCCTAGATCTTTGTGATCAAAAAAGTTCAGATAAACATGTATCTGATTTTGGAAGGTTACAGAGTTATGTCTGCTTGAAACTTAGAATGGAGAGTAAGGGTTATTGAAAATAAATGGCACGAAATAATAAACAAACATAATACCTAATAAATTTAAAGTATAAATTTAACTGGACTAAATGGAAGTGTCTTTAAATGAAGCAGGTTTTGGAAAATGCCAAAAGTGGCCGCTGATGTTCGTAGGTGAACAGCATGAGTGGCAAATTGCAGCTTCTGCCGACTTCCGTTTGCAGCTGGTTCAAGGTCGCATAGTGTGACTTGAGATGTGTGGTTCATAGGAGGGCATTAACAACAATTAAAAAACACTTCTAACTGTGTAACTACTGAGAATAGGACCGGTACTGAAATTGACTTTTTTGATCCTAAAGACCTAGAAAATCATCTCCTGAACTAATGTCCACAAGTCATGAATCACTCTGTAAACTTCGAATCACTCTGTATTTAGTGAAACTCCTCTTCATTATTTTTTGTTTCTGCCTGCACGTCCTTAACAAATTTATTTATTTTTTGCTGTACTTTGTGGTCTGCTCTTTCGTGTCCAAAAGATAAAGTTGTATATCTTCATACCTTATGGGAATCAAAATCCTAATTCCTCAGTCCAGTGTTTAGGCCAGTTGGTATCCCAACAGCACGTTCAGCCCCTCATCTTTATGTTTAGTTGAAGTGTTTTATAAATTCAGAATTTTTTCTGTATCCAGTAATTTTGCTTTTGTATACGTATGTATATGTATATAGCACCGGAAATTTGAAAAAGTACATGGAAGTGTAACATTGGAAATTTGCAAGTATGCAAATGAGAGGGTTGCATGTGTCTTACTACTTTTTTTTTAATAGTCTAGTTCAGTGTTTCTCAACCGTTGGGCCGCAGCCCAGTACTGGGCCCTAGCATCAATTATACGGGGCCGTGAGAGGCCTGGGGAAAATACAATTATGCTATAAGATTTCATTAGTCCAGTTGATAACTAATTTAAATGTAATTTTATATTTGTCAACATGCCACACCATATACATAAGTGTACTAATACTCAATTCAATTCAGTTCAATTTATTGCCTTCCGTATATCTTGTACAAGCATATCACAGATTTGGAAACAGTCCTTGCAAACATAAACATACACATAAATAACAATAAACATTGATAACATGTCCATATGGACAGTCGTCACATTTTAAAACATATCAGTTCACAACATACAAATCAACAGTAAAAAATCAGGTGAAGTTGTATAAAATTCAAATTAACATTTAAGCTCCATGATTGTCCATAATAAAGTACTGTAATATGTTAAATTCATAAAAGATTTGCTTCATATTCATAATATTCCTCCATGGTAGAAAAAGGATGTTGATAAAAAAAACATTTTAAAGAAGATTTAAAATATGAGGAGTTTTGATCTAAGGTTTTTAAATACTGTGGCAAATGATTATATGCCTTAATACCAGACATGCATGGTCCCTTAATGAACTTAGTGAGGTTAGGTAGAGCTGGTTGAAGATTTTTATTATTTCTAGTATTATATTTATGTATTTCATTATTAACAGTAAATAGATGCTTATTCTTCACTACAAATAATATTATTGAATATGCGTACAGTGAATATAATGTCATAATTTGCAGGTTTTTGAAAATTTCTTTACTAGAATCTCTCATCCCAATATTTGCAATTATTCTAATGATTTTCTTTTGTAGTTTAAAGA
>Ga0209628_10001280_pt1 | contig 16074 bp, 15 predicted proteins | sample TergutCu122P4_FD_187285 | JGI IMG/M metagenome (GOLD analysis project Ga0209628, IMG submission 187285) | Cubitermes ugandensis P4 segment gut microbial communities from Kakamega Forest, Kenya - Cu122 P4 (SPAdes) (version 2) | ecosystem: Host-associated > Arthropoda: Insects > Digestive system...
GATGAATTATAGAAGCAATCGCTATATCAGCATAAATTGGGTGGAAATAAAGGACAACAGCACCAGCATCAGGGCGGTGCAAGAAACGCTGAATGAGTAGATTCATCACGGCGGCGCGCTGCGGGCGTTTCAACGTCTCCGCCGTCGATAACGTAGCGTGCGCAGAACCGTAGGGCGGGATTTATCCCAATACTGTTTGATTAAGCGCAGACCCATGATTTCGTCATTCCCGCGAAAGCGGGAATCCAGGCAACGCATTCATCTTCCGGTGATAACCAAGGCTCACTGGATTCCCGCTTTCGCGGGAATGACGGCTTGAAACGAAACTTCTTAACTTAACAGTATTGGGATTTATCCCGCCCTACGCCTTACGCCAAGCTGCGGCTACATTTTATTTGGAAGCGCTGGATTCAACCCGCCAATTCCGCGTGCATTTCCTGCACCGAGATCACGCCCAGGCTGTCCATGAACTTCATGCCTTCCACCGCAGCCTCTGCCCCGGCGATGGTGGTGATGGTGGGTACGCGCGCTTGCAGGGCGCTGGTGCGGATAGCGCGGCTGTCGGCGATGGCGTTACGGCGCTCTTCCACGGTGTTGATGACCAGGGCGATGTCGCCGTTCTTCATGATGTCCACCACGTGCGGGCGGCCTTCGGTCACCTTGTTGATGGTCTCGCACGGCACGCCCGCCGCGACGATGGCCGCCGCCGTGCCGCGCGTGGCGATCAGGCGAAAGCCCATGGCCACCAGCTCGCGCGCGATGCGCACGGCCTGCGGTTTGTCGCCGTTTTTAACGGTGAGAAAGACTTTGCCGCTGGGCGTGCCGTCGGGCTTGGTGGAGCGGGGCAGGCGCTCGCCCGCGCCGAGCTGGGCCTTGATGTACGCCTCGCCAAAGCTGCGGCCTACGCCCATGACTTCGCCGGTGGATTTCATTTCGGGGCCAAGAATGGTATCCACGCCCGGAAACTTGACGAAGGGAAACACCGCCTCCTTGACGCTGAAATACGGCGGCACCACCTTGTCCTGGATGCCCTGCGCGGCCAGGGTTTGACCCACCATGCAGCGCGCCGCCACTTTCGCCAGCTGCACGCCGGTGGCCTTGCTGACAAAGGGCACGGTGCGGCTGGCGCGCGGGTTGACTTCCAGCACGTAGATCACGTCCTGGCCGTCTTTTTCTTGAATGGCGAACTGCACGTTCATTAAGCCAACCACGTTTAGGCCGTGCGCCATCGCGGTGGTTTGGCGCTCCAGTTCGGCGACGGTGGCCGGCTTGAGGTAGTACGGCGGCAGCGAGCAAGCCGAGTCGCCCGAATGTACGCCCGCCTGTTCAATATGTTCCATCACGCCGCCGATCAGCACCTGGCCGGTGGCGTCGCGCACGGCATCCACGTCGCACTCGATGGCGTCCGACAGAAAGCGGTCCAGCAGCACCGGCGCGTCGTTGCTGACCTTGACGGCCTCGCGCATATAGCGTTCCAGGTCGCGCTGCTCGTACACGATTTCCATCGCCCGCCCGCCCAGCACGTAGCTGGGGCGCACCACCAGCGGATAGCCCAGCGCGGCGGCTTTTTCCAGCGCTTGGCTTTCAGTGCGCGCGGTGGCGTTGGCCGGCTGGCGCAGACCCAGGTCGTTGAGCAGTTTTTGAAACCGCTCGCGATCCTCGGCGGCGTCGATCATGTCGGGGCTGGTGCCGATTATCGGCACGCCCTCGGCCTCCAAACCCAGCGCGAGCTTGAGCGGGGTTTGCCCGCCGTATTGCACGATCACGCCGGCGGGCTTTTCCTTGTCAACGATTTCAAGCACGTCTTCCAGCGTCAGCGGCTCGAAGTACAGGCGGTCGCTCGTGTCGTAGTCGGTGGAGACGGTTTCCGGATTGCAGTTGACCATGATGGTCTCATAGCCGTCCTCGCGCATCGCCAGCGCGGCGTGCACGCAGCAATAGTCGAACTCGATACCCTGGCCGATGCGATTGGGGCCGCCGCCGAGCACCATGATTTTCTTTTTATCGCTCGGCTCGGCCTCGCATTCGTCCTCGTAGGTGGAATACATGTAGGCGGTGCGGGTGGCAAATTCCGCCGCGCAGGTATCCACGCGCTTGTACACCGGGCGCACACCCAGCGCGCGGCGCGCGGCGCGCACGGCTTTTTCGGTGGTCTTGAGCAATTTGGCCAGCCGCCGGTCGGAAAAACCTTTTTTCTTGAGACCCAGCAGCTCCTCTTTTGATAGCATCGCGAGCGCCTGCTGGCCGTGCTCGGCGGTGTGGCGGTCGATATCCAGCTCGATGCGCACGATCTCCTCGATCTGCGCCAAAAACCACGGATCAATCTTGGTCAGCTGATGCACTTCATCGAGCGACCAGCCGGCGGCAAACGCATCGCCGACGAACCAGATGCGATCGGGCCCCGGCTCGCCCAGTTCTTTTTCCAGCCATTCGCGGTCCTGGGTTTTTTCGTTCATGCCATCCACGCCGACCTCAAGACCGCGCAGCGCCTTCTGGAACGACTCCTGAAAAGTGCGGCCTATGGCCATCACCTCGCCCACCGATTTCATCTGCGTGGTCAAGCGGCTGTCGGCGGCGGGGAACTTCTCGAACGCGAAGCGCGGCACCTTGGTGACCACATAGTCGATGGTCGGCTCAAAACTGGCGGGCGTGGCGCCGCCGGTAATCTCGTTGCGCAACTCGTCGAGCGTGTAGCCCACGGCCAGCTTGGCCGCCACCTTGGCGATCGGAAAACCGGTGGCCTTGGACGCCAGCGCCGACGAGCGCGAGACGCGCGGGTTCATCTCGATGACGATGGTGCGGCCATCCTTGGGATTGACCGCGAACTGCACGTTGGAGCCGCCCGTGTCCACCCCGATTTCGCGCAGAATGGCGATGCTGGCGTGGCGAATATCCTTGTATTCCTTGTCGGTCAGCGTCTGCGCGGGCGCCACGGTAATCGAATCACCCGTGTGCACGCCCATCGGGTCGAGGTTTTCGATCGAGCAAATGATGATGCAGTTGTCGGCCTTGTCGCGCACCACCTCCATCTCGATTTCTTTCCAGCCCAACAGCGACTCTTCGATCAGCAGCTCGTTGGTCGGCGAGGCTTCCAGGCCGCGCTTGCAGATGGTCTCGAACTCCTCGGCGTTGTAGGCCACCCCGCCGCCCGTGCCACCGAGCGTGAAGCTGGGGCGGATGATGGCCGGAAAGCCCACCTGCTTTTGCACACCCCAGGCTTGTTCCAGGTTGTGCGCGATGCCTGAGCGCGCCGACTCCAGGCCGATGCGCGTCATCGCGTCCTTGAACTTGCGCCGGTCCTCGGCCTTGTCGATGGCCTCCGGCGCGGCGCCGATCAGCTCCACCTTGTACTTGTGCAACACACCGTTGCGCCACAAATCCAGCGCGCAGTTGAGCGCGGTCTGCCCGCCCATGGTGGGCAAGATCGCGTCGGGCCGCTCGCGGGCAATGATTTTTTCAACCGTGGGCCAGGTAATCGGCTCGATGTAGATCACATCGGCCGTGGCCGGATCGGTCATGATCGTGGCCGGGTTGCTGTTGATGAGGATGACCCGGTAGCCCTCCTCGCGCAGCGCCTTGCACGCTTGTACGCCGGAATAGTCGAACTCGCACGCCTGCCCAATCACGATGGGGCCGGCGCCGATAATGAGGATGGTTTTTAAGTCGGTGCGTTTTGGCATGTGTTAACTGTCTTTCGTGAATCCGATGCGGTGGCCGTCGTAGCCGCCGTTGGCAGGTTCGTCCATTAGTTGATTGATTGCTTCAAAGACCTCGCGGAAGCGGTCGTCGTATTTTTCTTCGAGTTGAGTCAGTTTTTGCCTGAGTTCCGCGTGCTCGGCCAACATGCCGCGCAAGGCAACAAAAGTGCGCATGATGTGGATGTTGACCGCAATCGCCTGCGGGCTGCGCAAAACGCCGGAGAGCATGGCCACGCCTTGCTCAGTGAAGGCATGGGGCAGCTTGCGAACACCACCCCAACTTGAAGTCACATTTTGTGACTTCAAGTTTGTGAACTCCCCGGCACCAAGCTGAAACATGAAGTCCGCCGGAAACCGTTCCGCATTGCGCTGTACCTGCTGCATCAGCACCTTGTGCTCAACACCATAAAGCTGCGCCAGATCGGAAGACAGCATGACGCGCACGCCACGAATGTCGAAGATGCGCGCGGCAATCTCCCCAATCTGCGGAGTTGCCGCGGCAGCAGGTACGGGCGGATTGGCTCTGGGCACGTGTTTTCTCTGTCACCGTCAAAGTTCGCGTTTGGCCACTTGAGGTCACGAATCGTGACCTCAAACCGCCACGGCAACCTCACTCATGCCGATCCTCTTGCAGCTTGCGCAGCAGCGCCTGCAAGCGATCGACAGGCACGTTTTTTTGCATCAGTTGCAGCAGGCCATTGCCTTCGATCATGGGGCGCAGCACTTCGGCTTCGGCGTCGTAGAACTTCACGTTCCACTCGGCCATTTCGGCGTTGAATTCCTCATCGGTCCAGTTCTTGCACTTGGCCACCAGCGTCACCAGCGGCAGCGCTTTTTGCTCCATGAAGGATTTTTTGTACGGCTTTTGCGCCCAGCGGTCGGCAAACCATTCCTTGTGCGGCGATGGCAGGGTCAACATGCGCTTGGCAATGGCTTTTTCCAGTTGCCCTTGCGGAAATTGGTAGAACTTCATACGGTTTTTTCCTTGTCCTTGTGCGCGTGCATGATTTCAATAAAGCGGTCAAACAGGTAGCCAATGTCATGCGGCCCCGGCGAGGCTTCCGGGTGGCCCTGAAAGCAGAACGCCGGATGGTCCAGCCAGGCCAGCCCCTGCAACGTGCCGTCGAACAGGCTCACGTGCGTGGGACGCACATTGGCGGGCAGCGTTTTTTCATCCACCGCAAAGCCGTGGTTCTGGCTGGTGATCGACACTTCCCCGCTCGCCAGTTCCTTGACCGGGTGATTGCCTCCGTGGTGGCCAAACTTCATCTTGTACGTTTTGGCACCACCGGCCAGCGCCATGATCTGGTGGCCCAGGCAGATGCCGAACAGCGGCGTGCCGCTGTCGATGAGCGTGCGCGCGGCGCGGATGGCGTAATCGCACGGCTCGGGATCGCCCGGGCCGTTGGAGAGAAACACGCCGTCGGGCGACATGGCCAGCACGTCACGGGCGGGCGTTTGCGCGGGCACCACCGTCACCCGGCAGCCGCGCTCGGCCAGCATGCGCAGGATGTTGCGCTTGACGCCAAAGTCATACGCCACCACGTGAAACCGCGGCGCGGTCTGCGTGCCGTAACCGGCGCCAAGGCGCCACTCGGTCTGCGTCCACTCGTAAGGCGCGCGGGTGCTCACCACCTTGGCCAGATCCAGCCCCGCGATCGACGGCGCCGCGCGCGCGGCGGCCAGCGCCTGCTCGATGCGCGCGGGCGTGGCCTGCTCGCCCGCGGCCAGCCCGATGATCGCGCCGCCTTGCGCACCCTTGGCGCGCAAGATGCGCGTCAGCTTGCGCGTGTCGATGCCCGCGATGCCCACCGTGCCCTCGGCCTTCAGATACTCGTCCAGAGCGCGCTCGCTGCGGAAATTGCTGGCCAGCAGCGGCAAGTCCTTGATGACCAGACCAGCGACCTGCACCTTGCCGGACTCCACATCCTCGCCGTTGATGCCGTAATTGCCGATGTGCGGATACGTCAGCGTGACGATCTGGCTGCAATAACTGGGATCGGTCAGGATTTCCTGATAGCCCGTCATGGCGGTGTTGAACACCACCTCGCCCGCGGTCTGGCCGCTGGCGCCTATGGATTGACCGACAAAGACACTGCCGTCGGCCAGGGCCAGGATCGCGGGCGGGAATTTCCCATCGAGAGACGAAAGCACGGATTTTTCTCCGGTTAATCGCCGCCCGTGCACACGGCCATCAGGTCGCGCGGCTTTGATGAGGAAAAGAGCTTTGGCTGCGGTCTGGGCGGCGCTGATCAAAAAAGCTTTTTATTTTAACCGTGCGCCGCCGCGCTCGCGTGTAAACAAATGGCGGCGGCGGCGGCCACGCCCAGCGATTCTTCGCCGCCCGGCTGCGCGATGCGCAGGCGCAGCGCGGCGCGCGCGGCAAGCTGCGCGCTCACGCCCTGCCCTTCGTGCCCCAGCACCCAGGCGCACGGCCACGGCAGACGGGCGCGGTGCAGCAACTCGCCTTGGTGCGAACTGGTCGCCAGCAACGGCACCTGCAACGCCGCCAGATCGTGCGCGGCCAGCCCTTCCACCAGCCGCAGCGCAAAGTGCGCTCCCATACCCGCGCGCAGCACCTTGGGCGACCACAGCAGCGCCGTGCCGGCAAGCGCCGCGATTTGCGCAAACCCGAACGCCGCCGCGCTGCGCAAAATGGAGCCAACATTGCCAGCGTCCTGCACGCGATCGAGCACCACCGTTGGCGCATCCGCCAACAATGCGGGCGCCGCCGGCAGATCGAGCACAAACGCCACCGGCGCGGGCGATGGCAGCCCGCTCACACGGGCCATCAAGGCATCGTCCAAAACTACGGTTTTTGTAGCTGTCTGCGCAAGCCCAGCAGGCGCTGGCGGCCAATTTGACCTTGAAAACACCGCCAGCTGCGGACGCCAGCCGCGCGCCAGCGCGGCGCTGCACAGGTGCTCGCCTTCCACCCACACAAGCCCCTGCTCGCGATAAGCCCCCGCCCCCTGCGCCAGCCGGCACAAATCCTTGAACAGCTGGTTAGCGCGCGAAGTGATGAATTGCGGATCGGCGGCGGCAGGCATGATGCAAGTTGGGGAATCTCCGGATTGTGGGGCATGGCACATGCGGCTATGCTTTATTTTCATGAACTCCAACGAATCCGCCGGCGTGCCATCGATGATCGTTGACTGGCCAGCGCCGCCTGCGGTGCGGGCGCTGTGCACGCTGCGCGGCGCGGGCGCGGGCGATGGGGCATCGGCGGCGCCGCGCGCGTTTTTCAATCTGGGCGATCACGTGGGCGATGCGCCAGCGGCGGTGGCGGCCAACCGGGCGCGCTTGCGGCAGGCAATGGGCGGCGCGCGGCCGGTTTTCATGCAGCAGGTGCATGGCGCGCAGGTGGCGCTGCTGACGGGGCTGACGCCGGATGGCGGCATCACGGCAGACGCCGCCGTCAGCGCCGGGCGCGGTTTGGCCTGCACGGTGCTGGTGGCCGACTGTCTGCCGGTGCTGATCACCAACGCCGCCGGTACGGCGGTGGCTGCCGCGCACGCTGGCTGGCGCGGGCTGGCGGGCGGCGTGCTGGAGCAAACCTTGCAGGCATTTGACGCGCTGGCGCTTGCTGTATCAGCGCCGGGCGCTATCGATGCAGGAGCAGCCGGGCTGATGGCGTGGCTTGGCCCGTGCATCGGCCCGCGCGCTTACGAAGTTGGCGCTGAAGTGCGCGAGGCCTTCACCGCCAGCGACGCGGGCGCCGCGGCGTGTTTTCAGCCGCGCGGGGCAGGCAAGTTTTTGGCCGATTTGCCCGCGCTGGCCAGACGGCGGCTGGCCGCGCGTGGCGTGACGCGCGTTTTTGGCAACGACGGCGGCAGCGCCTGGTGCACGCTGGAGCAGCCACGGCGCTTTTACTCCTACCGGCGCGATCAGGCCGCGCACGGTGCCAGCGGGCGCATGGCGGCCTGCATTTGGCTGGCGTGAATCGTCTTGCGCGGCCAAGCGCCGCCAAAAGCAAAAACTAAAATGTGATCGTCCTGAATACGCCATATGCCAACCATCAGCGCTTTTTACGGCATCCTGATCCAGATGTTCTGGAACGATCACGCGCCGCCACATTTCCATGCGCTGTACGCCGAATACGAGGCGCTGATCGACATCCGCACCCTGGATGTGATGGAAGGCGGCATGCCGCGCCGCGCCCTGGCGCTTGTGTTGGAATGGGCGCAGGAACACCGCGCCGAACTCATGGAGGATTGGCAACTGTGCGAACGCAATCAAATCCCCAGGAAAATTCAGCCCCTGCCATGACGCCTGCCATCCAGCCGCGTATGCCCTGGCGCGTTGCCGCCGTGCAGGCGCTGCCTCATTTCAGGTTGAGTGTGCGCTTTGTTGATGGCACGCAAGGACTGCTCGATTTGTCGCGGCTGGTGCATGGCAACGATGCCGGGGTGTTTGCCGCGCTGGCCGACCCGGCGCTGTTCGGGCAGGTGTTTGTCCAGCATGGGGCGGTGACTTGGCCGGGCGAGATTGATTTGGCGCCGGATGCGATGTACGCACAGATCAGGCAGTCCGTGCCTGCTTGACGTATATTGATGGGATCAATAGATGGCCGGTTGACAGCGCGTGCAGCCAGTTCGCCTTGCCGGCCATCGGGGGACAGCATGAACACTCAACAGTTTTCCAATCTGTGGCAAGACATGATCGGCGCCATGTCGGCGGCTCAACCGATGGCGCAGCAGCCGGGTTTTGCGCAATCGTGGATGCAGGCGTTGCAGCCGTTTTTGAACATGGACCTGGGCCAGCAGCCCAGCCTGGGCCTGCCGCGCCTGGACGCGCCGCACCTGTCCCAGTTGCACTTTGCGCCTGAAAAGCTGGCGCAGCTTCAGCAAGACTACATCCGGGAAGCCACCCAACTGTGGAACCAAAGCCTGCAAGGCAGCCTGAAGCTGACCGACCGGCGCTTTAGCGCGGCGGCCTGGGGGCATAACCCGCTGGCGTCGTTTACCGCCGCCATCTATTTGCTGAACGCGCGCACCATGATGAGCCTGGCCGACGCCGCCCAGGGCGATGTCAAAACCAAAAACCGCCTGCGCTTTGCCGTCGAGCAGTGGATCGCGGCGGCGGCGCCCAGCAACTTTTTGGCCTTGAACGCCGAGGCGCAGCAAAAAGCCATCGACACGCAAGGCGAGAGCCTGGCCAAAGGGCTGGCCAACATGCTGCACGACGCCCGGCAGGGCCATGTGTCGATGACCGACGAGAGCCTGTTTGAAGTCGGCCGCAACGTCGCCACCACCGAGGGGCAGGTGGTGTTTGAATGCGAGCTGTTCCAGCTGATCGAATACAAGCCGCTCACCGCCAAGGTGCACGAGCGGCCGCTGCTGCTGGTGCCACCGTGCATCAACAAGTACTACATACTGGATTTGCAGCCCGGCAACTCCATCATCCGTTACGCGGTCAGCAAGGGCCAGCACACCTTCATCGTCAGTTGGCGCAACCCGGACGAGAGCCTGGCCAAAAAGACCTGGGACGACTACATCGAGCACGCCGTCATCAAGGCCATTGGCACGGTGCGCGAGATCACCGGCGCGCGGCAGATCAACGCGCTGGGCTTTTGCGTTGGCGGCACCATGCTGGCCACCGCGCTGGCGGTGCTGGCCGCGCGCGGCCAAAAGCCGGTGTCGGCGGTGACGCTGCTGACATCGTTCGTGGACTTCAGCGACACCGGCGTGATCGACGTCTTCATCGACGAAAACTTTGTGCGCTTTCGCGAAATGCAGATGGGCGGCGGCGGCCTGATGCGCGGCAAGGACCTGGCCAGCACCTTCAGCTTTTTGCGCCCCAACGATCTGGTGTGGAACTACGTGGTGGGCAACTACCTCAAGGGCGAGACGCCGCCGCCGTTTGACCTGCTGTACTGGAACAGCGACTCCACCAACCTGCCCGGCCCCTGGTACGCCTGGTACCTGCGCAATACCTATCTGGAAAACAACCTGGTCAAGCCCGGCAAGGTCACGGTATGCGGCAGCAAGGTCGATTTGCGCAAGCTGGACATGCCGTTTTACATCTACGGCTCGCGCGAAGATCACATCGTGCCGATCGGCAGCGCCTATGCGTCCACCCAATACATTCCGGGCAAAAAGCGGTTTGTGATGGGCGCTTCGGGCCACATCGCGGGCGTGATCAACCCGCCGGCCGACGGCAAACGCAGCCATTGGGTGCGCGAAGATGACAAATTTCCAAAAAATATCACGGAATGGACCGCTGGCGCCACGGAAATTCGCGGCAGTTGGTGGGAAGATTGGGCCAATTGGCTTAAAACCCATTCCGGCAAGCTGGTGGCCGCGCCGAAGGGCTACGGCAAACCGCCCAAGTACAAGGCCACCGAGCCTGCGCCGGGACGCTACGTCAAGGCCAAGGCTTGAAATTGATTCTCAACCCCGCTGCACGCCCGGAGACCGGGCATTAAGTCAGCTATCAACAGGAGAGTACGCAAGTGCAAGACATCGTCATCGTTTCAGCGGCCCGCACGGCAGTGGGCAAATTTGGCGGATCGCTGGCCAAGGTATCGGCGGCCGAGCTTGGCGGCGTTGCCATCAAGGCGGCGCTGGCGCGCGCCAGGCTCGATCCGGCGCAAGTCGGCGAGGTCATCATGGGCCAGATCCTGTCGGCCGGCTGCGGGCAAAACCCGGCGCGCCAAGCCTTGTTCAAGGCTGGCTTGCCCAAGGAAGTGCCGGCCATGACCATCAACGCCGTGTGCGGATCGGGCCTCAAATCCGTCATGCTGGCGGCGCAAGCCATTGGCGCGGGCGACTACGAAATTGGCGTGGCCGGCGGACAGGAGAACATGAGCGCCAGCCCGCACCTGCTGCCAGGCAGCCGCGACGGCCAGCGCATGGGCGACTGGAAGCTGCAAGACACGATGATCATCGATGGCCTGACCGACGTTTACGGCCAGTACCACATGGGCATCACCGCCGAAAACGTGGCCAAGCAAGAAGGCATCACGCGCGAAATGCAGGACGCGCTGGCCCTGGGCAGCCAGAAAAAGGCCACCGCCGCGCAAGACGCTGGCAAGTTCAAGGAAGAGATCACGCCCGTCACCATCCCGCAGCGCAAGGGCGACCCGCTGGTGTTTGACAGCGACGAATACATCAACAAAAAAACCACCGCCGAGGCGCTGGCTGGCCTGCGCCCGGCTTTTGACAAGGCGGGCACGGTGACGGCTGGCAATGCCTCCGGCATCAACGACGGCGCCGCCGCCGTGGTGGTGATGACGGCCAAAAAAGCCGCCGCGCTGGGCCTGACGCCGCTGGCGCGCATCGCCAGCTACGCTACCGTGGCGCTGGAGCCAGCCGTGATGGGCCTGGGGCCGGTCAGCGCCACCCAGAAAGCGCTGCAACGCGCGGGCTGGAAAGTGGGCGACGTGGATTTGTTCGAGCTGAACGAGGCCTTTGCCGCGCAAGCAGCGGCCGTCAACAAGCTGCTGGGCGTGGATCCGGCTCGGGTCAACGTCAACGGCGGCGCCATTGCCATCGGCCACCCCATCGGCGCATCGGGCTGCCGCATTCTGGTCACGCTGCTGCATGAGATGAAGCGCAGCAGTGCCAAAAAAGGCATCGCCGCGCTGTGCATCGGCGGCGGCATGGGCGTTGCGATGGCGCTGGAAAAAGTCTGACGCCAGCCACACGGCACAGCCCCGTCATTGCCGGGCAAACGCGGCACTGGCGGGGCAAAAAATTTTCATACCCACTACATCACAGGAGCAAATCATGAGTCAAAAAATCGCCTACGTCACCGGCGGCATGGGCGGCATCGGCACCGCCATTTGCCAGCGCCTGCACAAGGAAGGCTTCAAGGTCATCGCCGGGTGCAGCCCCTCGCGCGACGTCAAGAAATGGCTGGACGAACAAAAAGCGCTGGGCTACACCTTTTACGCCAGCGTGGCCGACGTGGCCAACTGGCAATCCACCGTGGACGCTTTTGCCAAAGCCAAGGCCGAGCACGGCCCGATCGACGTGCTGGTCAACAACGCCGGCATCACGCGCGACCGCATGTTCATGAAGATGACGCACGAGGACTGGGACGCGGTGATCAGCACCAACCTGACCTCCATGTTCAACGTCACCAAGCAAGTCGTCCCCGACATGGCCGAGCGCGGCTGGGGCCGCATCATCCAGATCAGCTCCATCAACGGCCAAAAAGGCCAGGCCGGGCAAACCAACTACTCCGCCGCCAAGGCCGGCATGCACGGCTTCAGCATGGCGCTGGCGCAAGAGCTGGCCGGCAAGGGCGTCACCGTCAACACCGTCAGCCCCGGCTACATCGGCACCGACATGGTCAAGGCCATCCGCCCCGACGTACTGGAAAAAATCGTCGCCACCATCCCCATCAAGCGCCTTGGCACGCCCGAAGAAATCGGCTCCATCGTCGCCTGGCTGGCCAGCGACGACGCAGGCTTTACCACCGGCGCCAACTTTGCCTGCAACGGCGGGTTGCATATGTGCTGATGCGATCTGCTCCTTCCCCCGCGCGCGAGGGAAGAGCCTGCCCCCACGCGAAAGCGGGGGGTTGGGAGGAGGCCTATGCTTTGTTTTTGATAGCTGCCAGCGCTTGTTTAACAGGCGTTTGTCGATGTTTCATATCGACAATCACCACCTGACTTGCGCAAGCAGCTATCAAACTTGTAGAATACCGCCGCATGGCACATGGCAATCGCATCTAATTCCATCGTCATTCCCGCGCAGTTCCCGCCTGCGCGGGAATGACAGGAAATCCAGTGAGCAGTGGTTAAGTGGATGCGCCGTTTGGATTCCCGCCTTCGCTGGAATGACGAAGTTGGAGCGTGCCGCTAAAAATTTGGATGCGATCGCCCTGCCGCAGGGCAAGTTTGCAAGCAAAGGAGCGTAAAACCATGACCGCGACGGCCTATCCCAAGAGCTATCTGACCGATGCCGAGCGCGACGAACTGCGGCGCGACGGCATATCGCAAAACTCCATCTACCTGGAAGAATCGCGCGCCGCGGATGATGCTGGGGATGACGAAACCGCCGAAGCGTGGCTGCGTTTTGCCGACATTCCTGCTCACTTCCTGCTGACCTTGAAACATTCTTTCGGCGCGGACTATGTGCGCGATCTTGGCTACAAGCTCGCTCCCGCCGAAGCTGCCTATGGCCCCGGATGGCTCGACGATCCTGCGATCTGAAATCATGGATGAACGAGCGATCAACGTTCTGCGCCGCGTAGCGGCACGCGAAGAAGGCCACGCTGTTGAATTAAAGAAAACAAGGGCGCATCAGTTGCTCTCAAAAGACCTGGCCGGCATGGTGGAGCGGATCAAAAAAATCGGCCGCGGCGCCATCCGCACCACATAAAAGAAGCCACCCATGTACCAACGGCAAAAGTGGATTGCCCACTGGCAGGCACAAAACGCCCTTTCCGCGCAGCAAGTGCCAGCGGCCTTGCGGCTGGCTGGCATACCGCCTGCGCGGCATGAATGGCGCTTGTGGATCGACCGGCTGCTGCTGTGGCTGGGTGCCTCGGCGCTGCTGGCCGGGCTGATTTTCTTTGTGGCGGCCAACTGGTCTGGCATGGGGCGCATGGGCAAATTCGCGCTGGCCGAGGCGGCGCTTGTCCTTTGCCTTGCGGCCTATTGGTGGGGCGCGCGCTTGCGCCACGCCAATGCGGCGCTGCTGGCCGCCAGCCTTGCGGTGGGTGCGCTGCTGGCGCTGATCGGGCAAACCTATCAAACGGGCGCCGACACCTTCGAGCTGTTCGCCGTATGGGCCGCGCTCATTTTTCCCTGGGTGCTGCTGGCGCGCCTGCCTGCTTTATGGGTGGTGTGGCTGGCCATATTGCATGTGGCATATGTCTTTTACCTGACGGCTGGAGCGCCGTGGTGGCTTTTCAAAAAAGCGAAAGACCTGTTTGCCGGTATCGTGCTGCTTGACTGCTGCGCGCTGTTTGCATGGGAATGGCTGGCGGCGCGGGGCTGGGCCTGGATGCAGGGCCGCTGGGTGCCAAGGCTGCTGGCGCTGACTGCTGGCGGCGCGGCAACATTGCTTGCAATTTACGCGATCATTGGCCATCATGATGTCAACGGGCTGTATTTGCCGCTTTATTTGGCGATTCTCACAGCCACCTATATGGTCTACCGCCATCTGCTGCCCGATCTTTCCATGCTGGCGGGCGGCGCATTGAGCCTGATCGTGGTGACGGCCACCGGGCTGGGCCGCCTGTTGCTGGAAGATCAACGCGGCAACTTCATCTGGGCCTTTCTTTTTCTGGCCCTGTTTTCCATGCTGGCGACGGCGGGCGCGGCCTGGTGGCTGTGGCAGGCCGCCCGCGCACTGAAAAATAAAAATGGTTCACCATGAAATTTCCAACGCATCAGGAAACCCCCGAGGCGCTTTGGCAAACCTTGTCGGCGGCCAATTTGGTGCAAGGCGATATGCCAGCCGATACCGCCAGGGCGCGTGGCGATGATATGCCGTGGCTTGCCAAGGCCATGCTCGGCGTGGCGGCGTGGTTTTCATCGCTGCTGTTTCTGGTTTTTGTCGCCCTGCTTTTTGGCGGCACGTTTGAAAACCCGTGGGTACGCGCCGTATTGGGAATAATAGCTTTTGCAGCGGCAAGCATGTATTTTTACAAAGCCCGTTCATCGGTGTTTGTGGCTCAAATATTTTTTATTCTGGCGCTTTCCGGGCAAGTGTTGGTGGCAAGCTCTATTCTTCCATCCGAGCGTCACCTGAACTCCATCACTTCATGGTTGTTGGTGGCGTTGCTTGAGATCATGGCCACGGTAGCCATCGCATATCAGCCCAGCCGCTTTGCAAGTGCGTTGACGGCGCTGATTGCGCTGTCTGCTGCATGTTATCTGTCAACCAATTTTTCCGGATTATTTTTACCGTTGTGCCTGGCGGCGCTGGCGGCCGTGCTCCATGTTCAATGGCAGTCAGTCAAACTTTGGCCTGTGGCCGCGCTGGCGCTGAGCATGGCGCCGCTTGTGGACTCGGTCACAACGTATTTTTTCGGGACTAAAATATTATACGGAAGGATTGCCGATCCATATCTGATAACCATGCCATTTTGGATGTGGAAAGCCGTCCTGATCGCCGTTTGGCTGGGCGTGGCTGGCTTGTTGATGAAACGGGTTACGGGCGCGCTTTTCTCGCCTGAAAACGCCGGCGTCTGGCTGCTGGCGTTGCTCTTGGCGGCGGGAACCTGGCCGGTGCCGATGGCGCTGTTTGCGCTGGCTGTATTCTTTCTTGGTTTTTCGCAGCGCGACAAACTGCTGGAAGGCATCGGCATCGCGCAATTGCTCTGGCTGGTGGGCCGGTATTATTATGCGCTTGAGGATACCCTGTTATTCAAATCGCTGACGCTCTCCGCATTGGGCGCCGCCTTGCTGCTGCTGTACGCGGCCAGCCGTTATCTTTTGCCGCAGGCGAGGCACGGAGAAAAAGCATGAAAAGCGGCCTGCGTGTTTTATGGGCTACCGCCGCCGGTATTTTGATTCTGGCCTTGCTCAACTGGAACATATTCCAGAAAGAACGCCTGATCGAACACGGGCGCACCGTTTTGCTGGAACTGGCCCCGGTCGATCCGCGTTCGCTGATGCAGGGCGACTATATGGCGCTGCGCTTTGCCGTGGCCAATGAAATCCAGCAAGCAACCGATGGCAATGACAGCCAGGATGGAAGAGCTGTCGTCAAACTGGACGAAAACAACGTCGCGCATTTTGCGCGCATCGATGACGGAAATTTGCCCCTGCAAACCGGCGAACTCCGGCTGCGCTACCGTGTGCGCGACAGCAATGGCAGCGGCGGCGCGGTAAGAATTGCCACCAACGCCTTTTTCTTCGAGGAAGGGCAGGGAAAAATTTATGAAACCGCCCGCTACGGCGAATTTCGCGTCAGCGATTCAGGCGATGCCATCCTTACCCAATTGCGCGATGAACAGTTTCAGGTGCTGGGGCGCAGCGCGGTGCTGAATTAGCGCGCCAGGGCATCGATGCATTTCGTCCTGCTGAGCGCCGTTTGCAGCGTCCTGGTTTCCGTACTGCTCAAGGTCGCGCGGCGGCTGGGGGTGGATGCGGGGCAGGCCATTGCGTGGAACTATCTGGCTGCCTCCGCGCTGTGCGCGCTGGTGTTGCAGCCGCCGCTGGCAAGCTTGGCGCAGCCGGGCGCGCCGTGGTTGGCGCTGCTGGGGCTGGCGGTGGTGCTGCCCCTGCTCTTTCTGGTGCTGGCGGCCTGCGTGCGGCGGGCGGGAATCGTGCGCACCGACATTGCGCAGCGCCTGTCGCTGCTGCTGTCGCTGCTGGCGGCGTTCTTTCTGTTCGGCGAGCAGGCGGGCGCGCTCAAACTGGCCGGATTGGCGCTGGGTCTGCTGGCGATGTTCGGGATCCTTTGGCGGCCCG
>Ga0209628_10001281_pt1 | contig 16073 bp, 21 predicted proteins | sample TergutCu122P4_FD_187285 | JGI IMG/M metagenome (GOLD analysis project Ga0209628, IMG submission 187285) | Cubitermes ugandensis P4 segment gut microbial communities from Kakamega Forest, Kenya - Cu122 P4 (SPAdes) (version 2) | ecosystem: Host-associated > Arthropoda: Insects > Digestive system...
CGATTGCACCGTAAAGCCGGCGATGCGCGCATCCGGGCGCAACTCGCGCACGCGCCGCAACATCGCCTCGGCCGCCTCGCGCACCGCCTGCGTATCGCCCAGGCTCAGCGCCACCCCGCCAACGTCGGACTTGTGCGAGATGTCAGGCGAGAGGATCTTGAGCACCACCGGAAAGCCGACCGCCTCGGCCTGCTCGGCCGCGTGCGCCGCATCTGTGACCACGCGCGTCTCGACGACCGGGATGCCGTAAGCACCGAGTAGCGCCTTGGCCTCGAACTCATTGAGCATGCTCCGGCCCTCGCGCAGCGCCTTATGGATGATGGCGCGCGCCTGTTTGCCATCGGGCACGAATTCATCGGCTGCGCCGGGCACTTCCATCAAGGCCTGCTGGTTATGCCGGTACTCGACCATATGCAGGAAAGCGTCCACCGCGCGCTCGGGCGTGACGTAAGTCGGAATACCAGCTTCCTCGCACAAGTGACGCGCCTGCGCCACCGCGCCTCCGCCAATCCAACAAGTGAGCACTGGCTTGTGAGCCTGGCGCAGTACCGGCACCAGCGCTTGCGCAATCTGGTCGCTGGGCACGACCGCGGTAGGCGCGTGTATGAACAGCACCGCATCCACTTCGCTCGCACGCTGGAGCACGTCGAAAGAGTCAAGGTAGCGCTGCACCGGCGCATCGCCGATGATGTCCACCGGATTGCCGCGCGACCAGGTCGCAGGCAGCTTCTGGTCGAGCATCGCGAGCGTCTGCTCGCTCAGCGTCGCGAGTTGGCCATGCCCGCGCGAAAGCGCATCGGCCGCAAGCACGCCGGCGCCACCGCCATTGGTGAGGATGGCAATACGCTGTCCGCGCAGGTCGCGCGCGCGCGCCAGCGTCTCGGCCGCATCGAACAGGTCCGAGAGCGTATTCACGCGCAGCATGCCGGCACGGCGGATCGCTGCGTCGAACACCGCATCCGACCCGGCCAGCGCGCCGGTGTGCGAGGCGGCGGCCTTCGCGCCCTCGGGCGCGCGGCCGGCCTTGACCACGATCACCGGCTTGTTGCGCGCGGCCGCGCGCGCGGCCGACATGAACTTGCGCGCCTCGCGGATCGACTCAACGTACATCAGGATCGCGCGCGTGCCGCTATCACTGGCCAGGTAGTCGAGCATGTCGCCGAAATCGATATCGGCGCAATTGCCCAGCGAGATGAAATGTGAAAAGCCGATCCCGCGTGAATTGGCCCAGTCCAGCAGCGCCGTAGCCAGCGCCCCCGACTGCGAAACGAAGGCCAGCGAACCGGGCAGTGCCGCCGTGTGAGCAAAGCTCGCGTTCAAACGGATGCCGGGCACCAGCAGCCCAACGCAATTAGGTCCCAGGATTCGCAGCAAATGCGGCCGCGCCGCATCAAGCATTTTTTGCGCGTAAGTCCGCGCACCAGGACGCGAGCGCTCACCAAGCCCGGCCGTGATCACGATCGCCGCGCGCGTACCACGCTCGCCCAGCTCGGCGATGATGCCCGGCACCGTCTTGGGCGGCGTGCAGATCACCGCAAGCTCGGGCGTTTGCGGCAATTCAGAGACACTTCGCCAAGCCTGCGTTCCGGCCACGGTCGCGTGACGGCGATTGACAGGCCAGATCGGCCCTTCGAATCCCGCCTCGCGCAGGTTGCGGATCAGCAGTGAGCCGATGCTCAAAGGCCGATCGGAAGCACCAATGACCGCGACTGAACGCGGACGAAAAAGATGTTCCAGGTTGCGAACACTCATAAATCTCCTTCGTGAGCCCGTACCGCCTTGCCGCTGGCCCGCAGGCCGCGAATGAACCATTGCAGCATACGGGTTCGGGAAACCCCTGAGCAATTAAATACCATCACGCTTTGAGCTAAGGCAACGCTGAACAAGTCCCCGCGCCGAAATCAGGAACCTTATAGGCCCATCAAACAACAAACCTTGACTTTGATGATACGAACCTGCACCGCCGGCCGATAGAATCGCCCACCAGTTTTTTTTGGAGCCGATATGAAAAAACTCCTTGTTCTGGCTGCGATAACTGCTGTCATCGGCGTTCATGCCCAGGATTTTCCAGGCAACAAACCCATCACCATCGTGGTGCCATTTGCAGCCGGCGGGCCGACCGACCATGTTGCGCGCGACTTCGCCGAGGCACTGCGCAAGCCCTTGGGCGGCGCGAGTATCGTGATAGACAACATCGGCGGCGGCGGCAGCACCATTGGTATCGCCAAGGCAGCCCATGCCAAGAACGACGGGTATACCTTGCTGCTGACCCATGTCAGCATGGCCACCACACCCGTGCTCTACCAGAAACTGACGTACAACTATGCCGACTTCGAGTACCTCGGCATGATCAACGACGTACCGATGACGCTGATCGGCAAGCCCCAACTGGCCGCCACCAATTTCCGTGAGCTGCGCGACTGGATCACCCACAACCCCGGCAAGGCAAACCTCGGCAACGCCGGCATCGGATCGGCTTCGCACCTGTGCGGCCTGCTGTTCCAAAACGAACTCAAGACCGAAATGACCACCGTGCCCTACAAGGGCACCGCGCCGGCGATCGCCGATCTGATCGGCGGCCAGATCGACCTGTTGTGCGATCAAACCACCAACACCACCAGCCAGATCGAGGCGAAAAAAGTCAAACCCTATGCAGTGACCACACTCAAGCGGCTGACTCCATCCGTACTCAAGGACATCCCAACGCTCGACGAGTCAGGCCTCAAGAACTTCCAGGTCACCATCTGGCACGGCCTATATGCCCCCAAGGGTACGCCGGAGCCGATACTCAAGACGCTCAACACGGCGCTCAAGGCCGCGCTGAAAGATCCGGAGTTTCTCAAGAGAGAAGAAGCCTTGGGCGCGGTAGTGGTCAACGACAAGCGAGTCGAACCGGCCGAGCACAAAAAATTCGTACAGGCTGAAGTCGAGCGTTTCAGGCCGATCGTGAAGGCAGCCGGCGTTTACGCTGACTAATGTAGACAGGTAGACAGGACTTACGCCAAGCAAGCGCAACGCGCGAAACCTACACCCCCCAGACGACGTCCTTGCCCTCGGCATGCGCTCGCCTGAGCATGTGCAGCAACGGCGAAGCGCGCTGATACAGGCCGATCTGCTGGAGTTCAGGGTCGTCAGCGGATGCCTCATGATCCGCCAAAGCATCACGAACGCGCTGGCCCTGCTTGGATTCACGCTCGATGGCAGCCTTGATTGCCTCGATCGCCGCCGGAATCTGATCGACCACGATAATGCCCTGCGCCCCGGCTTCTTTGCCGATAATGTCCAGCAATTGGCGTGCATTGGCCTCAAGCATCACGACATCGGCAGTGGCTTGCGACTTAAAGCGATACAGCATGTCAGTTTCCTTTGTAGATGAAGTCCCGCGTGAAAGGGTATTCCGATTGTGCGCCACGCATCGTGCCGCTGCTCATCGCACCGTCGGGTTTGATCGCAAGCATCTGGTGCAGCGCGATCCAGCCGCGCTCAAAACTCATCGCAGAACCTGAAAGATAGAGCCGATAAGCAGCCAGCACGCGCTCGGCACGCGCCGCGCCGCCACTGGCCCGGGACAACACTTCTCGTGCCGGGTCCAATTGCGCCTCCAGCGCGTCCGACCAGGCCCAGAGGGTACGGGCATAGTGCGGCCGCAAATTCTCGGTGTCGACCATTTCCAGGCCGGCAGCGGCGGTCTCGCGCAGAATCTGCGTCACATGCAGCAGTTCGCCGCCTGGGAAGATGTACTTCTCGATGAAATCGCCCATGCCAGCGCCAAACCGCCGATAGTCGAGCCGGCTTGCCGTGATGCCGTGGTTCATCACGAGCCCGCCGGGAACCAGAAGCTCATGGATCTTGCGGAAATAAGCCAACATGTTGGCGCTGCCCACATGTTCGAACATCCCCACTGAAGCAATCTTGTCGAAAGGCCGATCCGCGGGCAGTTCGCGGTAGTCGCGCAATTCGACCCGCACGCGGCCCGACAAGCCGCGCGCCTCGATCAGCCGCTGTACGTAGGCATGCTGGTTTTTCGACAGCGTGATGCCGGTGGCATCGACGCCGTAGTGCTCGGCCGCCCACAGCAAAAGGCCGCCCCAGCCGGAGCCGATATCCAGAAAACGCTCGCCGCTGCGCAACATCAGCTTGCGGCAGATATGGTCCAGCTTGGCTTCCTGCGCCTGCGCCAGCGTCAGATCAGGCGTACGGTAATAGGCGCACGAGTAGACGCGCCGCGGATCGAGCCACAGCGCGTAGAAATCGTCCGAAACGTCATAATGAAACTCGATCTGCTGGGCATCCTTGTCCAGCGTATGCAAGCCGCGCGAGTGAATCGCGTGCAGCACCCGGGCTCCCCATGAAGTGTCGATTTCGGCGGGGTTGTCCGGCAATAGGCCGGCAGCGACGCTCATCAGATCGCGCATCGAGCCTTGAATTTGCACCTTGCCTTCAACATAAGCCTGGCCAACTACCCCGATCTGGCTCGCCGCCAGACTCGCCAGCGTCGACCAATCCGCGAAGGAAAGCGAAATGCGAGGCTCCGCCCGCCCCAGGCGCCGACCGTCAGGAAGCTCTAACGCGATTGGAATCGGCAGATCGGCGATACGCGACTCAATCTTCGATATGAGGCTCTGCATGACGGTTATTTTTGTCAGCAGGCCCCGAGACGTCAACCGTCAGTTTTCAGAGAAAACCGTTTCCCCAATGAAAACGGGCCCTTCTAATGAGAAGGGCCCGAAAATTGGTTGCGCGAGCAAGATTTGAACTTGCGACCTTTGGGTTATGAGCCCAACGAGCTACCAGGCTGCTCCATCGCGCGGCAGTCTTTGATTATAACCTATTCTTTATCGCTTTGCTCGACAGATTCGTCGGCGATCTCAGGCCGATCGACCAGTTCGACCAGCGCCATCGGGGCGTTGTCGCCAACGCGGAAACCCATTTTGAGAATGCGGGTATATCCGCCCGGGCGCGACTGATAGCGCGGACCCAGTTCGTTGAACAACTTGACGACGCTATCGCGGTCGCGCAGGCGGTTGAACGCGAGGCGCTTGTTGGCGACCGTCGGATTCTTGGCCAGGGTAATCATCGGCTCGATGACACGACGCAACTCCTTGGCTTTGGGCAGCGTGGTCTTGATGGCCTCGTGCGCGATGAGCGAGTTCATCATGTTTTGCAGCATCGCAAGGCGATGGCTGCTGGTGCGATTGAGTTTTCGCAGTCCGTGTCCGTGACGCATGGTGTGTTTTCCTTTCCTTATCAAATACACGCAGCCGGATCAGGTACTGCGTGTTCACCCAATAAAAGCGGTGCTGGCCACCCGTCAAACATAGAGTGGGCCAGGTTTTCGCGTTTTCAGCGCTTGTCGAGACCGGCCGGCGGCCAGGCTTCGAGCTTCATGCCCAGCGTCAGGCCGCGCGATGCCAGCACTTCCTTGATCTCGTTGAGCGACTTGCGGCCAAGATTCGGCGTCTTGAGCAGTTCATTCTCGGTCCGCTGGATCAGGTCGCCGATGTAGTAGATGTTCTCCGACTTCAGGCAGTTGGCCGAACGCACCGTCAACTCGAGTTCGTCGACCGGACGCAACAAGATCGGATCGAATTGCTGCGCGCTGCGCGGCGCCAGCGTGTCAAATGCGACCAGCGCGCTGCCTTCGAGCTGCGCGAACACGGCAAGCTGCTCGACGAGGATCTTGGCCGACGCACGCACCGCATCTTCCGCGCTGATCGCGCCATTGGTCTCGATCTCAAGCAGCAGCTTGTCGAGGTCGGTGCGCTGTTCCACGCGGGCACTTTCCACGGTGTAGCTCACACGCTTGACCGGCGAGAACGAAGCATCAAGCACGATACGGCCGATCGACTTGGTCGGCTCATCGGCGTAACTGCGCATGGTGCCAGGCATATAGCCGCGACCCTTCTCGACCTTGATCTGCATGTCGAGCTTGCCGCCCTGCGACAGATGGGCAATGACGTGATGGGGGTTGACGATTTCCACGTCATGCGGCGTCTGGATGTCCGCCGCCGTTACGGTCCCTTCGCCGTCCTTGCGCAGGCTCAACGTGACTTCATCACGGTTTTGCAGCCTGAATACCACGCCCTTGAGGTTGAGCAGAATATTGACCACATCTTCCTGCACGCCATCAATTGAGGAATACTCGTGCAGCACGCCAGCAATGGTGACTTCAGTGGCCGAATAACCGACCATTGACGACAGCAGCACACGTCGTAACGCGTTGCCCAGCGTGTGGCCATAGCCGCGCTCGAAAGGTTCAAGAATGACCTTGGCCTTGTTCGGCGCAAGCTGCTCGACCTGGATGGTCTTGGGTTTCAGCAAGGTGATTTGCATACGGACTTCCTCTCAATACCCCCGGCTCGTTACACCGGTAAGGCTGGTGAAGCACCTATGGGGAGCAAGCTGCACCCCCCACAGGAACGGGAACAAAAACAGTGGAATACGCACCAAGACGTATTCCCACGGTAATCAACGTGAATACAGTTCGACAATCAGTGATTCATTGATGTCAGCGCCGAACTCGTCGCGATCAGGCACTTTCTTGAAAGTGCCCTCTGCCTTGTCGATGCTGACTTCAACCCAGGCTGGCATGCCAACCTGCTGTGCCAGTTGCAATGCCTCGACCACGCGGTTTTGCTTCTTCGATTTTTCGCGCACCGCGATGACATCGCCGGTCTTGACCAAATACGACGGAATATTAACCGGCTGGCCGTTCACGGTGATCGCCTTGTGCGACACGAGCTGGCGAGCTTCGGCGCGCGTCGAACCGAAACCCATGCGATAAACCACGTTGTCCAAGCGCGACTCGAGCAGGAACAACAGGTTCGCGCCGGTGTTGCCACGGCGGCGGTCGGCTTCTTCGAAATAGCGGCGGAACTGCTTTTCAAGCACGCCGTACATGCGCTTGACCTTCTGTTTTTCACGCAGTTGCAAGCCGTAATCGGAGGTGCGCTGACCCGATGTGCGGCCATGCTGACCGGGCTTGGAGTCAAACTTGGCTTTGTCCTGAATCGAGCGGCGGGCGCTCTTGAGAAACAGGTCGGTGCCTTCGCGGCGGGAAAGTTTGGCTTTGGGGCCGAGATAACGTGCCACTTGATCTTCCTTTATGTCATCTACCGCAGGACTTCTGCGGGAGCCACCGGCTCTGAGCTGGTGGCGGTGGGCTTATGAAAAAAATGTATGGACGCGCCCACAGGCACGTCCATGGGAAAAAACAACAATCAGATGCGACGGCGCTTCTGCGGCCGGCAACCGTTGTGGGGTACCGGCGTCACGTCCGAAATGGAGGTGATACGAATACCCAGCGCGGCCAGCGCGCGCACCGACGATTCACGTCCCGGGCCCGGACCCTTGATCTCGACGTCGAGATTCTTGATGCCCTGGTCCACGGCGGCGCGTCCGGCAACCTCGGAGGCAACCTGCGCGGCAAAAGGTGTCGACTTGCGCGAACCCTTGAAGCCCTGGCCACCCGAGGAAGCCCACGACAACGCGTTGCCCTGGCGATCGGTGATCGTGATGATGGTGTTGTTGAACGATGCGTGCACGTGCGCGATGCCATCGGCCACATTCTTGCGGACCTTCTTGCGAACACGCTGTGCGGCGGTATTGGCAGGAGCTTTAGCCATGCTGTTTCAATCCTTATTTCTTGAGAGCCATCGCGGCCTTGCGCGGCCCTTTGCGCGTGCGAGCATTGGTACGCGTACGCTGACCACGCACCGGCAAACCGCGACGATGGCGAAAACCGCGATAGCAGCCAATATCCATCAAGCGCTTGATGCTCATCGTCACCTCGCGCCGCAGATCACCCTCGACCGTGAGCTGAGTGATCTGGTCGCGGATTTTCTCGAGGTCGGCGTCCGTCAGATCCTTGATCTTCTTGGAGTATTCAATGCCCACTGCCTCGCAGATCTTGCGTGCGCGGGAACGCCCAATACCGAAGATGGCGGTCAGACCGATCTCGGCGTGCTTGTGCGGCGGAATGTTGATGCCAGCGATACGTGCCATATGCGTCCTCTAATGACTCTTTCAATTAACCCTGGCGCTGCTTATGGCGCGGGTCGGTGCAAATCACGCGCACGACACCCTTGCGGCGGATGATTTTGCAATTGCGGCAAATGGTCTTCACCGAAGCCGAAACTCTCATCTGACTCTCCTAAAACTCTATCCAACTTGGCGATTCATTTCGCCCGAAATACAATTCGCGCCCGACTCAAATCGTAAGGCGTCAATTCGACGGTAACCTTGTCACCTGGAAGGATACGAATGTAATGCATCCGCATCTTTCCTGAAATATGCCCTAGCACCATGTGTCCGTTTTCCAGTTTGACCCGGAAGGTTGCGTTGGGCAGATTTTCAATCACCTCGCCCTGCATCTGGATGACGTCATCCTTAGACACAACTCACCACACTAAGAAGTCTTGAAATTCGCTTTCTTGAGCAACGACTCATATTGCTGCGACATCAGGTAATTCTGGACCTGCGCCATGAAATCCATGGTAACCACCACGATGATCAGCAGCGAGGTGCCGCCGAAATAGAATGGTACGTTGTACTTCAGGATCAGGAACTCTGGCAATAAACAGACAAAAGTGATGTACACCGCGCCAGCCAGCGTCAGGCGCACCAGAATCTTGTCGATATATCGCGCCGTCTGGTCACCAGGGCGAATGCCGGGAATGAAGGCGCCGCTCTTTTTCAGGTTATCCGCAGTCTCCCGGCTGTTGAACACCAAAGCCGTATAAAAAAAGCAGAAAAACACGATCGCCGCAGCATACAGCAGCACATAAATCGGCTGCCCCGGCGTCAGCGCACTGGCGATATCCTTGATCCACCGCATGCTGTCGCCGGTGCTGAACCAGCCCACGACGGTCGCCGGCAGCAGAATGATCGACGAGGCGAAGATCGGCGGAATCACACCGGCCATGTTCAGCTTCAGCGGCAAGTGAGACGATTGCCCGCCATACACCTTGTTGCCGACCTGACGCCGCGCGTAATTCACGAGAATCTTGCGTTGACCGCGCTCGACGAACACCACAAAGTAGGTCACCAGCACCACCACGGCGACAATGAACAGACCGACCAACACGTTCATCGCATTCGTGCGCACCAGTTCAAGGAAGCCACCGATGGCATTAGGCATGCCCGCGACGATACCGGAAAAAATCAGAATCGAAATTCCATTGCCAAGGCCGCGTTCGGTAATTTGCTCGCCGAGCCACATCAGGAACATGGATCCGGCCGTCAAACTCACCATCGCAGTCATGCGAAAACCAAAACCCGGCGCGATCACCAGCCCCTGCGACGATTCCAATGCCACCGCAATGCTGAACGACTGAAACATCGCCAACCCCAGCGCACCGTACCGTGTGTACTGCGTGATCTTGCGGCGGCCCGCCTCGCCTTCTTTCTTGAGTTGCTCGAAAGATGGCACCACGTAGGTCATCAATTGCATGATGATCGACGCGGAAATATACGGCATGATGCCCAGCGCAAACACGGTGAAGCGCGACAGCGCACCGCCCGAGAACATGTTGAACAGGCTGAGGATGCCGCCCTGCCGATCATGAAACAGCTGGGCCAACTGGTCTGGGTTGATGCCCGGCACCGGAATGTGCGCACCGGCCCGATAGACAACGAGCGCAAGCACCAAAAAGACCAGCCGGCGACGCAAATCGCCATACTTGCCTAATTTAGCCTGCGTTGCCGCGTTGGTTGCCACGAAGCGCCTTCTTCTTTATCAATAAAGCCGGTCAGGCGATGCTGCCGCCGGCCGCTTCGATCACAGCCTTCGCGCCCGCAGTCGCACCGATGCCGGTGAGCTTGACCGCACGCTTGAGTTCACCCGCCTTGATGATCTTGACCACCTTGGCGAGCTGGCTTACCAGACCGGCCTGCTTGAGCGCCAGCACATCGACTTCGGCCAGGCCGAGCTTGTCCAGCGCCGTTAGGCTCACTTCAGCGTTGTACTTGAGCGTTTGCGACTTGAAGCCACGCTTGGGCAGACGGCGCTGCAGCGGCATCTGTCCACCCTCGAAACCGGTCTTGTGAAAACCGCCTGCACGCGACTTCTGGCCTTTATGACCACGACCCGCTGTCTTACCCAGACCGGAGCCGATGCCGCGACCGACGCGACGCTTGGCGTGCTTGGCGCCTGCTGCCGGCTTGATGCCATTGAGTTCCATATCTATCTTTCCTGCGCGCGCTCTTTTTTAGAGCACCTTGACCAGATAACTAATCTTGTTGATCATGCCGCGCACCGCAGGCGTATCCTGCAGTTGCGAAACGGAGTTCAGCTTGCGCAGGCCCAGACCACGCACGGTGGCGCGGTGCGATTGCTTGGTGCCGATCGGGCTCTTGATCAGTTGCACTGTGATGGTTGGTTGTTGAGTCGCCATGCGAAAACTCCTGTTCAGGCGGCAAACAACTGCTCGACCGTCAGGCCGCGCTTGGCTGCGATTTCCGACGGCATCGTCGATTTGCGCAGGCCATCGAGCGTCGCACGCACCATGTTGTACGGATTGGACGAGCCATGACTCTTGGCCACGACATCGGTGATGCCCATGACTTCGAATACCGCTCGCATCGGGCCACCAGCGATGATGCCGGTTCCCTTGGGAGCCGGGTACATCACCACGGTGGAGGCGCCGTGATGACCCGCCACCTCGTGATGCAGAGTACCGTTCTTGATCGATACCTTCATGAGATTGCGGCGCGCTTCTTCCATTGCCTTTTGCACCGCCGAGGGCACTTCCTTGGACTTGCCCTTGCCCATGCCGACGCGGCCATCACCATCACCAACGACCGTCAACGCTGCGAAACCGAGAATGCGACCGCCCTTGACCACCTTGGTGACCCGGTTAATCGCAATCATCTTCTCGCGCAGACCGTCCTCGGGACCATCGTTCTGCGTTCTTGCTTGAATCTTTGCCATCTTGAATTCCTGAACTGGTCGGCCGGCTTAGAACTGCAGGCCGGCTTCGCGCGCCGCATCAGCCAGCGCCTTGACGCGGCCGTGATAGGCAAAACCCGCGCGGTCGAAAGCAACTTTCTCGATGCCGGCGGCTTTGGCTTTTTCAGCAATGCGCTTGCCGATAACCTGGGCCGCGGCGGTGTTGCCACCCTTGCCAGCGCCGCCCAGCGAGGCACGCACTTCGGCCTCGGCCGTGGAGGCGCTCGCGAGCACCTTGGCGCCATCGCCCGAAATCACGGTTGCGTAAATATGGAAATTGGTGCGGTTCACCGTCAGGCGCGCCACACCCTGCGTGGCGATACGGATGCGGGTCTGGCGGGAGCGGCGCAGGCGTTGTGCTTTTTTGGTCAACATCATTGCAGCCTCTTACTTCTTCTTGGTTTCTTTGATCACGATCTTTTCGTCCGCATAGCGGATGCCCTTGCCCTTGTAGGGCTCGGGTGGACGAATGGCCCGGATCTCGGAAGCCACCTGGCCGACACGCTGGCGGTCGGCACCCTTGACGATAATTTCCGTCGGCACGGGCGTAGCCACCGTGATGCCCTCGGGCATCACCAGATCGACCGGGTGCGAGAAACCCACCGACAGGTTGAGCTTGGCGCCCTGGGCCTGTGCCTTGAAGCCCACGCCGACCAGCGAGAGCTTCTTCTCGAAGCCCTTGGTCACGCCAACGACCATGTTATTGACGAGCTGGCGCATCGTGCCGCTCATCGCATCGGCTTCGCGCGATCCGTTCGCGGGCTCGAAGCGCAGCAGGCCGTCTTTGTTGACGATCTTGACCAGTCCGTTCTGCGCCAGCGAGAGCGTACCGCCCGCGCCCTTGACGCTGATCTGATCTTCCTTGATCGACACATCCACACCTTGCGGGATGGCGACCGGATTTTTTCCTACTCGGGACATTTGAAATTTCTCCTCGATGTCTCGGTTAGGCGACGTAGCACAGCACTTCGCCGCCGACACCGGCAGCGCGCGCCTTGCGATCGGTCATCACGCCCTTGGGCGTGGTCACGATGGCAACGCCCAGGCCGTTCTGCACTTTCGGAATTTCAACGCTGGCCTTGTACACGCGCAGACCAGGCCTGCTCACGCGCTCGATGCGCTCGATTACCGGGCGGCCCGCGTAATACTTGAGCGCAATCTCAAGCTCGCTCTTGCCGGCTTCGGTCTTGACCTGGAAACCGTCGATGTAGCCCTCGTCCTTCAGCACCCGCGCGATGGCAATCTTCACCTTTGAAGAAGGCACCGACACCGTGGGCTTGGCGACCATCTGCGCGTTGCGAATACGCGTCAGCAGGTCGGCAATGGGATCACTCATGCTCATATTTGTTGCTCCTGCCCTGGCTTACCAGCTCGCCTTGATGACACCCGGGATATCACCGCCCAAGGCCATTTCACGAACCTTGGCACGACCCAGCCCGAACTGGCGGAAGGTGCCGCGCGGACGACCCGTGATTTCGCACCGGTTGCGCTGGCGCGTGGGATTCGCGTTACGCGGAAGCTTTTGCAACCCCAGACGGGCCACCGCCCGCTCTTCGTCGCTGCGCTTGGCGTCGCTGGCGATTGCCTTCAGTTCCGCATGCTTGGCGGCGTACTTGGCAACCAGTTTTTTCCGTTTGAGCTCGCGCTCGATCAAAGCCACTTTAGCCACAAACCACCTCAGTTCTTAAACGGGAAACGGAAGCCCGCGAGCAGCGCCTTGGCTTCCTCGTCGGTCTTGGCCGTCGTCGTGATGCTGATATTCAGACCGCGCAGCGCATCGACCTTGTCGTACTCGATTTCGGGGAAAATGATTTGTTCCTTCACCCCGATGTTGTAGTTGCCGCGGCCATCGAAGGCGCGACCCGAGATACCGCGGAAATCACGCACGCGCGGCAGCGCGATGGTGACGAAACGGTCGAGAAACTCATACATGCGCACACCACGCAGGGTGACCATGCAGCCGATGGGCTGGTTCTCGCGGATCTTGAAACCGGCGATGGCTTTGCGCGAGCGCGTGACCACGGGCTTCTGGCCCGCGATCTTGGTCAGCTCGGCAACGGCGCTTTCGAGCACCTTCTTGTCGGCAACCGCTTCGCCCACGCCCATGTTCAACGTGATCTTGGTCAGACGCGGAACCTGCATCGGGGAGGCATAGCCGAATTTCTTGACCAACTCGGGGGCGAGTTTTTCACGATAGTGTTGTTGGAGTCGTGCCATATGTGTATTCCTCAAGCCAGTTCGACTTCTTTGCCGCTGGACTTGTAGACCCGCATCCGCTTACCGTCGGCGCCGACCTTGATGCCCACACGATCAGCCTTGCCAGTGGCCACATTGAAAATCGCCACATTCGACTGGTGAATCGGCATGGCCTTCTCGACGATGCCGCCAGTCGTTCCCTTGAGCGGGTTCGGCTTGGTGTGCTTCTTGACGAGGTTGATGCCCTCGACGATGAGGCGAGAGTCATCTTTGCGCGCGGAAACCGTGCCGCGCTTACCCTTGTCGCGACCGGTCAACACGATGACCTGGTCGCCCTTGCGAATCTTGTTCATGGCGTAGCGTGTCCTTAGAGAACTTCGGGAGCCAGCGAAACGATCTTCATGAAACGCTCGGTACGCAGTTCGCGCGTGACCGGCCCGAAGATACGGGTGCCAATCGGCTCCAGCTTGTTGTTGAGCAATACCGCGGCATTGCCGTCGAACTTGACGAGCGAACCATCAGCACGGCGGATACCCTTGGCGGTGCGCACGACGACGGCGTTGTACACCTCGCCCTTCTTGACACGGCCACGCGGCGCGGCTTCCTTGACGCTCACCTTGATGACATCGCCCACGCTGGCGTAGCGACGCTTGGAGCCGCCTAGCACCTTGATGCACAGGACGGATTTCGCGCCTGTGTTGTCGGCCACTTCGAGCCGGGATTCAGTCTGGATCATTGCTAATTAATTCCCAACTTGCACCGCAACGGCCTGCCTGGGGCTGGACGTATCCGGTCAGTCTTGGTCCCGTCGTCGGCAGCGGCAAGTCAACCTCGCAACCACCTTCCGTTTGGGTGAAAATCCTCGCTCTTGAAAAGCGAAGCTGCGTATTATGCCAAACTTTTTGAGCCGTTGTCAAACCAATGACACTTTCTTTCAGAAAGAACGCGATGGGCAGTCGCCGCGAGATGGCTCCATGCGGCAAAGCCCGGGGTACCCAGAGCCTTCAGAGGCGCCCTTACTTCCCCTACTTCCCTTACTTTTGTCCAAGACGCGGTTCGGTGCGGCTGAACAAACGCCGAATGTTGGCGCGATGGCGCCAGATCAGCAGCAGGCTCATCGCCGTGATCGATATCAGAGCCGTGCCATCCAACGGCCACACACCGTGCCAACCACCTTGCAGGTAGTAAGCCGGCGCAAAGAATGCAGCCAACAGCGCGGCCAGCGATGAATAGCGAAAGAGCACGGCAACGATCAGCCAGGTGGCGGTCACAGCCAGCCCCAGCCATCCGCTAACCCCAAACAGCACGCCAGCCGCGGTCGCGACGCCCTTGCCGCCAGCGAAGCCGAAGAACACCGGATAAAGGTGCCCCAGGAATGCCGCAAGCCCCGCCAGCGCGGCCGTGCCAGGCCCCAAGCCTGCGGCGGCGCCGAATTGCACGATCAGGAACACCGGCAGCCAGCCCTTGAGCGCATCCAGCAGCAGCGTGAGAACGGCCGCGGCCTTGCTGCCCGAACGCAGCACGTTGGTGGCGCCCGGATTGCCGCTGCCGTAGCTGCGCGGATCGGCCATGCCCATCAGCTTGCTGACGATGACCGCGAACGACAACGAGCCCAGCAGATACGCGGCAAGGACCGCCAACAGGGATGGAAGATGGAAATTCAACGTCAACGCGCCCTCCGCAGTAACAATGCAAACCGTCTGGTTATTCTGCCAGCGCGCACTGCACCGGCTTGGCGTCCAGCAGCGCGACGCATAGCCGCGGATCGATTCCGATCAAGTAGCCGCGCCGGCCGCCGTTGATCACGATGCGCGGCAATTCAAGAATGCTCGATTCGATATACACCGGCATCTGCCGCCGGGTACCGAAAGGCGAGGTGCCGCCAACCAGGTAGCCGCTGTGGCGATTGGCCACCTCCGGCTTGCACGCTTCGATCGACTTGGCGCCGATCTGGCGTGCCAGATTCTTGGTCGAGACCGTGCGGTTGCCATGCATGAGCACCACCAGCGGCCGTGCATCCTGGTCCTGCATGATCAATGTCTTGACGACCGTGAACGGATCAAAACCGAGAACCTGCGCACTGTGCTGGGCGCCCCCGTGCTCAAGATATTCATACGGATGCTCGCTGAAGGCCGCTCCATGCGCGCGCAACAGCTGCGTCGCCGGCGTTTCCGAGACGTGCGCTTTTTTCGCCATCGATCAGCACGCCGGGTCGCGCAATTCCCAGCGAATCCGGTCGATTTCGGCGAGCAGTTCCGGCGAGAGCGTGGTACCCCAGGCGTCGAGGTTTTCGTCGAGCTGCTCCAGCGAGGTCACGCCGATGATCGTGCTCGCAACCTGCCACTTGGTGTAGCAAAAGGCCAAGGCCATGCGCGCCGGAGTCAGGCCATGCTCGCGGGCCAGCGCGTTATATCGGCGAGCCGCTTGCAATGCATCGAGCCGTCCCCAACGCTGCTTGCGTACCGATTCATAACGCGCGATGCGCGCGCCTTCAGGCGCACCGGGACCGGTGGTACCGCTCGCGTCGTACTTGCCGGTCAGCAGCCCGAAGCCCAACGGCGAATAGGCCAGCAGCGACACCCCCAGGCGATGCATGGTTTCGTCGAGCCCATTCTCAAGCGTCCGGCTGACGAGGCAATAGACGTTCTGCACCGTCGCCACGCGCGGCAGGCCATGCTGCTCGGCCAGGCGCACGAACTCGTGCACGCCATAGGGCGTTTCGTTCGACAGCCCGATCGCGCGCACCTTGCCGGCCCGCACGAGCTTGTCGAGGGCTTCGAGCTGGGCATGGATCGGCGTCACCGAGCGCTCCTGCGCCGGTTCGTAGTACATCGCGCCAAAAACCGGCACGTGCCGCTCTGGCCAATGGATCTGGTAGAGATCGATCACCTCGGTACGCAGACGCCGCAAGCTGCCCTCGCACGAGGCG
>Ga0209628_10001282_pt1 | contig 16073 bp, 6 predicted proteins | sample TergutCu122P4_FD_187285 | JGI IMG/M metagenome (GOLD analysis project Ga0209628, IMG submission 187285) | Cubitermes ugandensis P4 segment gut microbial communities from Kakamega Forest, Kenya - Cu122 P4 (SPAdes) (version 2) | ecosystem: Host-associated > Arthropoda: Insects > Digestive system >...
ATAATTGAGTCGGGGAAATGTACGCCCAAGTTTTGTATGGTTGAATTTTCTACAAAACCAAACAATCCCTGAGTAGGTGCGGTCGAAAGCGGTCTGTTCATCCACAAGCCGTTGATTTCAAAACCCTGACCATCAAAAAAGCCGACAAAGGGGATGTGTATCGAAGAGTTTGTCCAATTTCCTAAGGGTTTCCATCCTCCGTCGTCCCACGGCAGGTTGCCGGTGGAGATAGTATATGCAGCGGTAGTTATTCCGCCTACTTTGAGTATATTGTTGTAAATCGTTGCAGAATTAAATGTAGATGGATTGCTGTCAGCAAAATTTTGGTATCCGTACCAGCCGTATTTACGCTCTGCCGGTAAATAGGTACATTCTACATCGCCGTTTTCGGGTGTGCCAATTCCGGTGCCGTAGTTATTTTGACCCGGAATGCCCAAATCCTGCATCAATACAAATCTAGTGTAATTACTCAGTTTGGGGTTTGTATTAGTTTTTTCATTATCAATCAACACGTTGATATAGGCTAAGTCTGCCCAGTTCCAGATTTCATAATCTTTTGTCGGACACTCAGCATGCGGCGGTTGCTCTGCGTATGCAAAGAAGCCGTTGTTGGCATGGATGTCAAATACACGTAAAATGGGCAGGTCGGTTTCTCTACCACTGGTTACAATTTTGTAGTTGGCGTTGTAGGGATAATGAATCCATGTATTAACAAAATCCCAGCTATTCGGAGAGGTAGTATAGGCGCTTTGCGTAACTACCTGAGAAATGTCAATATCTGCGCCGTGCACATTGTTTTGGGCAGGGGTTGGAGAAAGCGTGAATTGTTGTTCTCCATTTGCCCATAGTTCCATACATTCGTAAGCATGGTTGTTGTAAAGAGTTGTTGCGCCTAATGAAAGAATAGTGTGAGGATTGCCAATCACGCGACCTACTTTAGTTGTGGCTGCTGTTGCTGTGATTTTCTTATTGAGAGCAAAACTATTGGATATTTTTCCTTCATACATACCATTCCCCACAATACCGCCCACATTATCTCTTCCTGTAACCGAACCGGTAGCGTAACAGTTTTTCACTTCGGAACCGTTTGCAAATAAAGTTCCGGCAAGTCCACCTGCTTGATTTTCTCCATTAACATTTCCGGTAGCATAACTGTTTATTATTTTTACTCCCTCTCCATGTCCGACCAATCCGCCAACATCAAATCCGGTAACATCACCGGTGGCAAAACAATTATTTATTTGTGCAGCCTTAATATGGTCGTCAGATTGGGGATTACCAGCAGAAATTAGGGTATTACGAAAACCTCCGACTAATCCGCCGCCGTAATGGGCAATTGAAATGTTTCCTGTAGCATAACTATTGTTAATCCTTATTGAATCCGTTGCAATACCAACAAGCCCTCCAAAGTCGGACATGGTACCGTGTTTGTTAATAAGGTCGCAGTGGGAGTAACTATTGTTTATTGTGCCGGATACAAATCTGCTCACCAATCCGCCGGCGTTTCCATCACCTGTAATTCTAATAGCGCCGGTAGTGTAACAGTTGGATATAGTTGTAAAATCTGCCATTACGGCAAGTCCGGCAGCACCGGTATAGGAAATAATTGAGTCGGGGAAGTGTACACCCAAATTTTGTATGGTTGAATTTTCTACAAAAGCAAACAACCCCTGAGAAATTAGAGACCATTGCGGTCTGTTTATCCACAAGCCATTGATTTCAAAACCCTGACCATCAAAAAAGCCGACAAAGGGGGTGTGTGTCAAAGAACCAGACCAATCTCCTAACGGTTCCCAGCCGCCTTCATTCCAAGGTAAAGCATTTGCGAGAATGGTATCTGCTGCCGTAGTTATACCGCCTACTTCGAGGATATTATTGTATATCGTTGTCGAGTTAAATGTGGAAGGATTACTGTCGGCAAAATTTTGGTATCCGTACCAGCCGTATTTACGCTCTTCCGGCAAATAGGTACATTCTACATCGCCGTTTTCGGGTGTACCAATTCCGGTGCCGTAGTTATTTTGACCCGGAACGCCCAAATCCTGCATCAATACAAATTTATAATATTCGCTCAGTTTGGGGCTTGTTTTAGTTTTTTCATTATCAATCAATACATTGATATAGGCTAAGTCTGCCCAGTTCCAAATCTCATAAACATAATTCAATTCTTTACGCTCAATAGGTTCGCATACCGTCTGATATGATTCTATTTCATCTTTTTCATTGATGCTGATTATAAATTTTGAAATATATCCATGACTGCTAAAATCATTTATTGTATAAGATATAGTTTTTATTTCACCGATTTCTATTCCGCTGTTGAAAACTTCAACCTCCACTATATTTTCATTCGCAATGCTGTTTTTATACGTTGTAATATATAAAGGATATTGAAATCCTGCGTCCCCTGTATTGGTAATTTGGAATGAAATGGTAATATCATCACCGTTTTGAGTCATCTTAGGTTCTCCAACCCACTCCAATCGGGTCAGGGGCCAGAACAATTCACCGTCTTTATTAAGTACGGACTGTTGATTCATAAAACTGTTGAACGGTCGTTTGTTATTAGGAAAAACAGTGGACGGATGTATTTGATGACGCGGCACTGTAAGGTCATCATTAATGTTCACCGCACTGTAACTGAACTGATTCCATACCGACCTTGCCGGAGCCCATGCGCCGGGTACCGAAGAGGTATATGCCCGCAAGTGCGTTTGGTCGTAGGTACTTCCTGAAATATCATTACCGGTTACTATGATGTATGCGTGTCCGTCTCCTTTCAAGTCGGCTACAACAGGTCCTTCCCATATTGTTGGACTGTAACAGGGTATCTCCGCTATAAAAGTGCCGGTTTCACCGTCAATAATACGTAATTTTTGTTCATCACGATAAATTATTTCCTGCTTATTGTCGTGATTAAAATCAAACATGCACATATAAGTCATTCCGGAAGTATCCACAGTGTTTTTTTTCCATTTCTGAATAAAATTTTTGTAGTGTTCATCGAGTTCATAGCAATGTAATCTTCTGTCAGTAGCGGCAATTAATTCGGGATAACCGCAATCGTCCACATCGCCAACAAAAACACGTGAAATGGCTTCGCTGGCGTAGTCGCCTAAGGTGATAGGATCGCCGATTATACTCGGCGGATCGGTTTGCGTATTCCACACTAAAAGTCTCGGACGTGAAGGCGAAACACCCGGATCGTTGGTGCCTAATATCACATCCAAATAGCCGTCTAAATTCACATCTGCCACCGACACATATCCGTCAGGATGGATAGTTCCCAAAACACTTGGCGGAAGTTCGTATAAAATGCTGTAACTGTTGTTTAACGTACCGGCATAATTGGTGATATTTAATTTATAGACGCGTGTTCCGGCAACTGCTTCCAATGTGCCGTCGTTGTCCATATCGGCTAAAAGATTCATAATAGCCGCCGAACCAAGCCGTTTCCCTTTCACATCGGTAGGAAGAGCCAATAATACTGCGCCGGTCTTGGCATTGAATATTTTATGGTCAATATACAGCAACACATTTCCATCATTATTAATATCTCCGATATTGATGGCGGCGGTATAGGATACGCCTCCGGCACCTTGTGTTGTTGCCCATTTCTGCGTCCAGTTTCCATTGTTAAACTCAAAACATTTTACTACGCTATTGGTTGCCGTAGAAGTTCCAACTACCACGAAAATATCCGCTGCTGTTTTAGTAGAATCAATCTTTGCAAAAGCAATAGCAAGGTCGGGTGGCGAATGGGAATTTGTTCCTGATGTTCCTGTCGGTATGGTGTATTTTAATTGTAAATCGTCATCAAAAATCAATAAGGAATTGGCTGAGCCGCTTCCTCCGCCATAATTCCATATCAAAACTTCATTTTTACCGCAGCCATCCACATCGCCAACGTAAGGTTGTCCGTAGGTGTTAACCAATTCGGTGGTTTTTAATATATTAACCGTCTCAATTCCAAAAGCAGTTGCAGGAATCGGTCCGTAACAATCAGCATCGCTGATATTGCCGGGGCAAGGTATAACAACAATATTTAATGTAATCTCTGCTATTACCACCAGTGTTTCGCTGCAAAAAACTTCAACCTGTATCGTATCAGCCCCATAATAATCCGGCTTCGGAATATAGATGACTTTATTGTTTACATCTACATAAGCCATGTCGGCAGCATGTTTGGGTTGTTGATTTACTCTGAAAACAAGACTGTTGATGTCGCACTTGTAATCGCCCAAAGCGGATACGTCAATTTCTGTTTGTGAAAAACATGAAAGAGCCTGTACATACTTACTTATTGTCTCCGGAAATAAGTATTCCACAATGTTGCTTTCATAACAGACATCCTGATTGGGGTAATCTCCTTCCTTATCATTGATAGATACTATAATGGATGAAATATCGGAATAACTGCTGATATTTTTCACCGTAAACGATACCGGTACCGATGCTTTTGCATCAATACTTGTATTGAGTGAAACAAATTTTATGACGTTTTCACTCTTGATACTGTCTCTATATATTGTTACATAAATGGGATCCATCATACCGGCGTCTCCCAAATTGGTAATGATGCCTGTAATAACAATAGAATCGCCTTTAAAACTAAATAAAGGATTTTGTTCCCATTGCAAATTGGGCATTGTCCAAACGAAACAACCGTAGTTATCCAACATGGTTTGCTGTTGGAGGAAGGCATTGTACGGATAGACCTTTCCGCAATCTCCGTCCAAATACATGATGGCAGGATTTGCCTGATACTTGGGGATGGTAAGGTCTTTGTTCACATTTACCGCATTATACGCCCACTGATTCCACACGTTGCGTGCCGGCGCCCACGGATGTTCGGGAGTTCCTTCAAAAATATAAACATATCCTTTGCCTAACTGAGCATCAAAAAAATCATCACTGCCGAAAACCACAACATTAGCGCGACCGTCGCCGGTAACATCCGCTACTATGGGATATTCGTTCTGAGCGTATGTAACGCACTCGTATTGCGTGCTGTTTTCCAACAAGTCAACAAACGCATTCCCCTCTAAAGAAAGAATATGCAATCGCCCAAAATCGTGAAAAACCACATTCATTTTGCCGTTTTGATTAAAATCGAACATCGTCATGGCAATAGCGCCCGAATTTTGTGTGGTTTCGAAAGTGGTAATCTCTTCCAATTTATTCGAGGTCGTATTTAATCTAAAAGCATGTATCCTGTCGGATGTCGAAACACATATTTCAGGTAAACCGCATCCGTCAATATCTCCTAAGACGGGAATTGAAGGACCGTGCCCGTAGTATGTATCCTTACTTGGAGAACCGGAAGCATGAGTGATGTCAATGGCATTTCCAAACATTTCACCCGTTTTTCCACTCCATGCATATATATAAGGTGTTCCTGTTCCTTCCGTCTTACCTGTGTTGCGGGTAACGATGACGTCCAAATAACCGTCGCCGTCCAAATCGGCTACTGCCGTAGCGCCGTCGCCTACATTTTGAGTGCTACCACCCTGAGCAGCTTTCAACGATTTGTATAACTTAATGCTTGAGCCTGCCGTACTGTTTGCGCCCGCCGGAATATCTATTTTGTAAATATTTGGTCCTGCAATAAATTCCAAAACTCCGTCTTGTGCCATATCGGCAACAGCAGGAAAATATGGTAAATGATGATACGGTTCAGCCATCTGCAAAATAAATCCCGCTCCGTCGCCGTAAGTAAATCCGCTCATCACACTCATATCGAGCACCAAATTCCCTGTTTCGGCATTAAATATCTTATCTCCTGCGATGACTTCAGGTATTCCGTCTCCATTCATATCTGCGACTAAAATATTGGCAGCAATATGTCCGGGTGCAGGTTCATAAGGTGCATCCGAAACCCACTCCCGCGCTCCTGTTGTCAAATCATAACACACTAAATGCCCTTCTGCCCCTCCAAAGCCGAATGGATCACCACCCGAAGCAATAAACAGTTTTGTATCTCCATTCACTTTGGCTATGGCACGCGTACCCGAACCGGTATGGAAAAAATCTACTTGCAGTTTTTTTTCAAAAGCGCCCGTTCTTCCGTTAAAGATGGCAATTTCATCAGCAATCCAATCGGTAGCTCCTGCGCCCGGATCACGCGATACGGCTGCAAGTATTCTTATTTCACCGTCACCGTAAATGTCGCCTACCAACGGAACATCCATCTCATTGATATAATCTGAATAACTGAAACCGTCGCCTATTCTTATTTTCGACCTTAAACGAACATCCCAAGTATGTTTGGTAGTGGTATCGTTACACGTAATATCGTTGCCGAGATTATCCGGACAATCTACCGAATATATATATAATTTAATGGTATCTAACGCTCCCGAAGCGCCGCATTTAATGCGGAATATTATATTGTCTTTCCCTTGAAATTGCTGGAAAGGTAAATATGATATGTTTTTATTGCTGTTTAAACCAGGAATATTTTCCGCATGTTTCGGCTGTTCTATCATTTCAAAAACGACGTTGTTCCTCTCGCAAGCATATCCCATCATCGTCAAAATATCAATTTCCGAATGTTCATGACAGTTGAACACTTTGGTATATTCTCTCAATATAGTCGTATTATGCATATACATGATGTTTTTACCAACTATGTTGGATTCAACAATAGATGTACTTGGATATTCCGACACTTCCGAAATATAACCTGCTTGCTCCGAAGCAACAATAATGACATTTGCGCCTGCCGGTACACCTTGTATTGTATAATTTCCGAGGCTGTTGGTCGTTTCAAATTTCTGATTACCTCCATTAACAGTATATTTCACTGTTATATTTTCATTGCTCGGTAATCCGCTCACCGTTCCGCTGATGGTGTATTCTTCTGTAAGATCACGCACTCCGGCGCCCGAAGCATAAAAGTAATCGGTATAGGAACCCTGTCCCCACGCCAATACCATGATACCATCCGGATTTTCAACCTTAGCAGTCTTATTCAAATATACCGGCGGTACTTTTGCTGTATGACTCTCACCAAACTCATAAATACCAAAAGAGTAACCGCTACCCCCGATATTTGTCGCTTTCCAAAAAGTATCGGGTAGTGTTTGTGGAGCACCGCCATTAATAGATACCGTAGTCTTGGCTCGGCTCGCATGAGGCGCAATAATAGCCATATAATGTTGCATGGGCGTAAATACATGAACACTTGACATATCAAGAGGGCTTAAAAATACCGACTCCGTCCGTTGTTCTATGGGAGGCAACCAGGCTGTTCCGGGTTGAGACCATTGCAAAGGAGTGCCATTAAGAACTTGGGGTATATGATAAAGACAAACACTTATCGGATTATCTGAAGTGATATAAAGAGCCTTTTCATTTCGAAGTTTAATATTGGGCGATTCAATCCTTATATCTACGAATGGCGAATTACTGTTAGCAATCGGTTCGGTATAACTTTGTCCGTTGGAATATTTTATCACTACATTTGTAGGATAAGTATGCGCAAAAACACGCACCATTCCGGCACTATGCTCATTGGTAGGCATAATAAATTGAGTACCCCATTGCTCCACAGGTGGAATCTGCTCAAACATATAGTTCCAACTATATGTTTGTTGCGCAGAAAAATAAACTCCACCCTGTGTATTGTTCTGAAAATAGGCAATAGGCTTATCAGCGTTTATTTTTGTTTTTAACGGATTGTTTGCAGTCTGATACGTTGAAGTGTAGTTGTAAGCATATACACCTCCCTTGTTCAGCGTTATCGGACCTACAGGGAAAGTAGCATTGGTAAATGTAATAGTAGTGTTATCCTGAGTAGCTATTAATGTATATCCGTTGCAGTTCGTAGCGCCGTTATATCCGTATGGAGAATATCCAACATGAATGTAATTATTCCCCAAGTTTTCTACCGGAAAAACAATGGTGGCTTCAGCAGAACGGTCAGCAGAACTTACCGCTATCAACTTAATAGGCGTTGAGGCATTTACTCTGATTGACCTCATATTTTGAACAGTATTATCTCCTGAATAGGCAGCCTGCGCGCGAGCAAGATTGAGATGAAAATCGTAAATCGTTCCCGCCGGAAGCATCAAAGTAGTATCCAGCGAAGGGTTCGCCGTAAAATGAATATTTACTTCAGCCGCAGCAATAGTGGTTATCCGCAAAAACAATTCAACATTGTAAATATACTTGTTATAACCGCTATTATAAGTGTAAGTAATATTCATGTTTTGGTTGTTTTTTCCAAATGCCACATAAAATTCTTTCCCGATACCGGATGGGGAAGATTGTGCAAATGCGCTACCTGCTACTATTATTAAAAATAGTAAAAATAAAACTGTTTTCCTTAAAAAGTGTTTATTTTCCATGTTTAAATATTATATTTAATTATTCTTTATTCATTATTTTATCTATAACCGTTGATTTATACCAGTCTATGCATTGAAATAAAATTGGTGCAAAAGTATAATGGAAAACACACCTCCACAAGGCGTTTTTTGCACATAAAACTCGCAGAAAACACATTATTTATGTAAAAAATAATTATTTAACATGTTTCACACTTTTTCAGTTTACGTTATAAAAAAAATACTCTGAAAATGACAAAAAAACATTTTGCAATAAAAATATTTACTATTTTTGCACAATTTTTATAATATAAACACTTATAATATTAATGAACATGTCAGACGAAACTTGGTACGATATATTTCTTGAAAAACTTTATAACAAGTTTCCCAAGAGAGTTGATTTAGCCCATGCGCTAATGGATATATTATTTATTGAACGGGAAGCAGTATATAGAAGACTTCGAGGAGATGTTGCCTTTACTGTTAGCGAAGTCATAAAAATAGCTTCGGAATGGAACATTTCGTTAGACGAAATTGCTCATTGCGCCACTAACAATGTCTCTTTTACTATGAAATCCATCAACTATGTTGACCCTTCAAAAGAAGAAATGATTGAAATTGTTAAAAGAATCCGACGCATCGAACACTTTGAAAACTCCCCCGATGCAGAATGTATGGAAATTTGCAATAAGTTACCTCGTTCTTTAACCGCCGGATTTTCATCCTTATATAGATTCGATATCTTTCGTTGGGCATATCAGTACGGTAATATGGATGAAAGACCGCTGTTCTCACAAATCACCTTCTCTGAGCAGTTTTTTAAAGAATTGACTCACTATTCCAAAGTTATAAAACAAGTTGCAAACATGAGTTATATTTGGGACTATATGCTATTTGATTATTTTGTTAGAGATATTCAATACTTTCACTCTATTCTTCTGATTAATGACGAAGAAAAAAAACAAATTAAAAATGATTTACTTACTTTACTTGATTACCTGTTTGAAGTAGCAAATAAAGGTTCGTTCCCTGAAACAAACAAAAAAGTGAACATTTACATATCCAAAATAAACATTGACACCAATTACAGTTATTTTTATTCCGAAGAACTGAGAATGTGCCGCATTTATGTATTTGAAAAATATGACCTCTTCTCTTACAATACCGAAATGTTAAACAACTTCAGAAACTGGATGCAACTGAAAAAACGAACATCCATTCAAATCTCCGAAGTGGATGAAAAAAGTAGAATCGAGTTCTTTATGAAACAACGTCAACTAATAGAAACATTATAAACAGGAAGCAACTACCAGTTTCTAAGGTACTCATAATTGGTTAAAAAAATCTACTTCAAAAACCGAAAATTCTTTCCCGGAAAATAAGCCTGTTCCCCCAACATTTCTTCAATACGGAGCAGTTGGTTGTATTTGCAGATACGGTCGGTACGGCTTGCGGAGCCGGTTTTTATCTGACCGGTATTTAATGCTACGGCAAGGTCGGCAATGGTTGTATCTTCCGTCTCACCCGAACGGTGGCTTATTACGGAGGAATAACCGTTTTTATTTGCCAAGTTCACCGCATTGATGGTCTCGGTAAGTGAACCTATCTGATTTACCTTTATGAGGATGGAGTTGGCAATTTTCTTTTCAATACCTTCTGCCAAACGGTTTACGTTGGTAACAAACAGGTCGTCGCCAACGAGTTGAATCTTGTCGCCCAAAAGCTCTGTCATCAGTTTCCATCCGTCCCAATCATCTTCTGCCATGCCGTCTTCAATGGATACGATGGGGTAATTTTTTACCCACTCTGCCCAGTAGGAAACCATCTGTGCGGGTGTGAGTTTATCGCCGGTTGACCATTTCAGGTGGTAAACATTTTCTTCGGGTATATAAATTTCGGAAACTGCCGGATCTAAGGCGATGTAAATATCTTCACCTGCTTTGTATCCTGCTTTTTCGATGGCTTGAAGAATATATTTAATGGCGTCTTCGTTCGATTTCAGGTTTGGTGCAAATCCGCCCTCATCACCTACATTGGTCGAAAAGCCATCTTTCCCCAGCACTTTTTTCAATTGATGAAATACTTCAGCCCCCATACGCAATGCCTCAGCAAAAGTTGAAGCGCCAAATGGCATAATCATGAACTCCTGAAAATCAACACTGTTGTCGGCATGAGAGCCGCCATTAATAATGTTCATCATCGGAACGGGTAGCGTATTGGCGTTGACACCTCCTATATAGCGATACAGCGGCATCCCATACTCCATAGCAGCTGCCTTGGCGCAAGCCAACGAAACACCCAAAATGGCATTTGCTCCTAATTTCGACTTATTAGGTGTTCCGTCAAGTTCCAACAACCTGCGGTCTATCGCCATCTGATCTTCTACCATTATGCCCGTCAAAGCATTGTGGATTACGTCGTTCACATTGCGAACAGCCTGCAAAACGCCTTTACCTAAATATACCTGTTTATCACCATCACGAAGTTCTACCGCCTCATGAACGCCGGTGGATGCACCAGACGGAACAGCAGCACGTCCCATAGCGCCTTCTTCTGTGAATACATCTACTTCTACCGTCGGATTCCCTCTCGAATCCAAAATTTGTCTCGAATGAATTGCAATAATTTGACTCATAGTTAAATATGATTTACTTATTTTTACTTTTTTTAAGGGTGCAAAGATAGGGGTTTTTTAGTTAAGAATAATCTAATGTCTTTTCATCCAGTTTTCTGTTTTAATATTTATCAAGTATTTGTTCAACTATAGATTTTTCTCCACGAAAGAAAAACACACAAATATTGGTGTCTAACAGATATTTCGCCATATTTTTATAGTTCTTCTAATATACGGGTTTTACCTGATGTTCTATCATTATAAATTAATGAAATTATTTTTTCTGCTGACTTGTCGGATTTCCAAGCGCCACATAATTCTCTGAGATTTTTTTCTTTACTTCCATTATCTGTTTGTTTAATTGGAAATACAATGATTCCTACCTCATTACCATACCATTCACTTGGAATAGCAACCGACGGAATTGTATGATTTTCTTTAGTAGGAATAAAAACATGCTTGTACATAATTTTTTTACTTTAAAGTATGTGCAAAGATACAACTATTTCTCAATTATGAAGTCGGTAATCAGGGCAGACGCATTAAAAATAAGTTATATGTGTTGTAAAATAATGATAATGTAATGTTTAAAATAAGGTAATAAGGTTGATTCATGGTTTTAATTCATTGCGCTACTAAGGTTAATAAATTCCCCTCCTACGGAGGGGCAGGGGTGGTTAATTAGATTAAATAAGGTTTTTTTTGCATGAAAAACTATTATTATTTGTAAATTTTAATGCGTTTGCCCTGAGTCGGTAAATAATCCCTTTTTATTGTTTCACCACCTTTTTAACTATCACGCTATCTTTGGTCGTTATACGGACAAAATAGATGCCGGAAGGATAAAGCCCCCCAAAGTCCCCCCAAAGGGGGGAGTGTGCAACTTCCACAACACGACCAAAAACATCAAAAATTTCAATATTTTCAATTTTAAATGCTCCGTTTTCGATTCTAAATGCTCCCGTTGTCGGATTCGGATATATTTTGATAGCAGCAGTTTCATCAACCTCTGTTCCTGTCAAACTTTCAAAATTAGCCGTCAATTTCATATTCCTCATGGGTGTAATAAAGGTATAATCGGGGTCGGTAGAGAGTATTAATCTGCTTTCGTCTGTCCAGTTTAGAAACTTGTAGCCTTCGTCGGCGACTGCCGATACTGTTATTTCGATTCCGGGACGGAAAGTGCCGCCGCCCGTTACTGTGCCGCCGCCCCTTAAATTAGGTATGACAACAATGTCGTAAACTTCAAAGTTGGAAATCAAAGTACGACTTTTTGTTACGGTAAATGAATAGGTATCATTCGTTGAAATCTCAACACCGTTTTCCAACCAGTTTGCAAATTCATAACCCTCTTCGGGCGTAACCGAAACGGTTACAACATCACCATAATGATAAGTTCCTTCGCCGGTAACGGTGCCGCCATCGGGTGGATTCAACAGTATGGTAACTTTACACTTTGATATTCCGGTGATGGAGATGTCGTCTAACTGTAAATCAGATGAGAACGTACCTTCAAATGCGATTTGATAATAACTCGACTGTTCGGGAAGCGGTATTGTTTGTAGAGTCCAGTCCGGAATAGATTCGCCGATAAACGATTGCAGCAAAATCCACTCGCCAAACTTTGAATTTCTGTAATAGACCGTTAAACCCAATCCTTGCTGTGCATGCCAAAAATCCAATACAGGGTCTTCCAAATCGGTCAGGTCGAAAGCAGGGGTTATCAGTTTTGTCTTTAATACAGGCAATCCGAGAAAATCCCAGTTAATTCGTGCTTTATAATCGCCGCTGTGTGCGGTTGGAGGTGTGCCGGTAGCGCCGGAAACAACTTTCCATTCCCAGCAGCAGTTTATCTGCGGGTCTAATTCCTGACTCCAACAATCCGGAAGTTCTGTACCGCTGTTTTCAAATCCTTCTGTCCATGGGAAATCCGAAATGGGCGCACAGGGACATACATACTTAAAGTGCGCAGTAAAATAATAATCTCGATGCTCTGTTAAAGTAAAATAAAAAGAACTATATGTTGAAACTATCACCCCATTTTCCTCCCAGTACAAAAATTCGTAACATTCGTTAGGCGTTGCCGTTAAGGGAATCGTTTCGTAGCATGGAATATCTGTGCCGCCACCAGCAACTGTCCCCCCTTCAGGTGGATTTGCCGACACGAAAAGGCTGTGAAAATGCATTTCAAAAACTGCAGTAATAACCATATCACTTGTTACTATAAAAGTATGACAGGGGTTAATAGAGACCGGTACATCATTTTCTCTCCAATGTGAAAAATCAAAGCACTCGCTGGGATATGCACAAATGGTAACACTGTCTCCGCAAAGATAAGTTCCTCCACCGATAACCATGCCACCATGCACAGGACTTGTTATCACTGTAATGTTATAAGTTTTCAATGCGAAATTCGCCACCAAAGTTACATCTTGGTGTTTGTAAAACGAAAAAGTATAAATGGGATCATTACAAACTGGGACACCATTTTCAGTCCAGTTTACAAATTCGTAACACTCATTTGGAGTTGCTGTTACACACACCATATCTCCACAATGTACGATTCCACCTCCGGTAACCGTGCCGCCTTCAGGCGGATTTGCTACTACATTTAAATTGTGTTGACACATTTGAAAGTTTGCAACAATAACCATATCTCCTGTAACTACGAAGGTATAACAAGGACTTGTAGAAATCTCATTGCCACCTACTGTTGTCCAATTAATAAAAGTGTAACAAGGACCAGGAGTTGCACAAACGGTAACCAAATCTCCACAAAGATAAGATCCGCTTCCATGAACAACGCCGCCCATCGTTGGATTTGGTAACACAGTTATGTTGCACTGTTTCAATACAAAATTCGCCACCAAATTACGGTTTTTTACTACCGTAAAGGTATAATTAGGAGACGTAGTTAACACCGCGTCATCTTCCATCCAATTTAAAAAAGTGTAACAGGAATCGGCTGTTGCTGTTACGGTAATGGTCGTTCCGTGAGGAATACCCGTACCGCCTCCGGTAACCCAACCGCCACTTTGCGGATTGGCTGATAATTCAACATTGTATGTTTGTGCCATCAAGGTTGTTCCGCCTTGTACAAAAACACTTGCCATGCTCAAAAACATGACCAAACTGATGTAATAAACTTTTTTCATCGTTATAAATTTTTTAAAATTAAACTTCTTTTATTTTTATTGGCGACAAAGATACGGACAATTTTCATTCGCGCCAAAAAAAAAGTATAGACAAAGTATAGACATCGAATTTTTTTTCTTTGTTGATTATCTGGCATTTACGTTTTTTCGCCTCAAAATGATGTGATTTTTCGTATATACGTTGGAAATTTTTAGGTTGTAATTTTGTTGAAAAATGAAATTTTATGCTAAATCTTATTTTATAGTTCTTTGATTATTGTAAGTCCTGCAAGGACGTAACTTTATTAACTGTAGATTGTGCTTCGTTTCACCTACGGTTAATAAAATCCCCAGGACAGACGTATTAAAAATCATTTACATGTATTGTAAAATGATGATAATGAAAAATTCAGTTCCTTATACCCTTATTTATCAAGATACCCTTAGTAGCAGTGAATAACACAAAAACATCCCCCTTATTCGCTTATTAAATGGATAGAAAATAAGGGAATAAGGTTGATTCATGGTTGTAATTGATTGCTACTAAGGTAGTTCTATGGAATTATTTGATAGAATAAGGTTTTTTTGTATGAATTAATAAAATTTTAATGCGTTTGCCCTGATAAAATCCCGTCCCTGGCGGGACTTTCTCTTAATTTCAACAAACCTCATTCCTGCCTTATTTTCTAAAGAAAACAACCTCAGTAGCAATAGATTACGAATGGAACCCCAAACTTTCACCTTATTAACCTCCCCCTGCCCCCTCCAAAGGAGGAGGAATGAGGTAATAAGGTTGATGTTAATTGATTCAATTTCAACCACTAAGGTTGTTTTGTTCTCCCCTCTTATGGAGGGGTTAGGGAGGTCAATAAGGTGAAAATCAGGTTGTTGAATATATATGCCTATTGTTTTTTTTGATATATAAAAAAAGTTTACCTTTGCGCCGAAATTTTTATCGCAATGACAACAAAGAACAACATATTATCTGTCGTAAGTTTACACAAGCCACAATTGACATCATTTGGCGTTAACAAGATAGGTCTGTTCGGCTCGTATGTACGTAATGAACAACAGCCGCAAAGCGATATTGATTTTTTAGTTGATTTTGAACCGGAAAAAGAAACGTTCGACAATTTTATGAACTTGTATAACTATTTGGAAGAACTGTTTGTCAACGAAAAAATCGAAATTGTTACCATCAACGGATTGAGCCCATATATCGGAAAATACATATTAAACGAAGTGAGTTATGCATAAACAACCGATAGAGTACTTGCGCCATATTTTAGATGAATGTAGGTTTATACTTACTGCCACATCAGACATTACAAAAGAGCAATTATTGGAAGATGAGGTATTAAAACGGGCAGTAGTCCGCAGTTTGGAAATTATCGGTGAAGCCAGTAAGAAAATTACTGCCGACATTAAATTTAAATGGCATACCATCAATTGGAAAAATATAGCAGGAATGCGTGACCGCTTAATTCACGATTACGTAGGTATTAACTACTCTATTGTTTGGGACGTTATACGCAACAAAATTCCAGACTTGGAAAAACAAATTGCTGTTGCCATAAATGACCAAGCAGATAAACAACTTAATAATCAAATAAACAAATAATCCTACAACTTTCTAATAAAATCATCAAAATCTTCGCTATCGGAAAGTTGGAGTTTCTTTTTCAGGCGGTAGCGGCTTGTGATGATAGAGTTTGGGATGACATTCATTATTTGGGCTATTTGTTTGTTTGTCATTCCTATTTTAAAATAAGCGCACATTTTGAGGTTATCTTCGGTTAAATCGCTGCACGACTGTTTTAGTTTTTCAAAAAAGTACGGATGTACTTTGTCGAAATGCAGTTTAAAGTTTTCCCATTCTTCGTCAATATTTAAGTCGCCCTTAATGATATCGTCAATTTTTGCGGCTACTTCAACGGCATTTTCTTTATTTTCAAATACTTGTGCGTTTAACTCCATGATTTGTTTCAGGAT
>Ga0209628_10001283_pt1 | contig 16072 bp, 14 predicted proteins | sample TergutCu122P4_FD_187285 | JGI IMG/M metagenome (GOLD analysis project Ga0209628, IMG submission 187285) | Cubitermes ugandensis P4 segment gut microbial communities from Kakamega Forest, Kenya - Cu122 P4 (SPAdes) (version 2) | ecosystem: Host-associated > Arthropoda: Insects > Digestive system...
CCCCGCCCCGCCGTCGTTAATCAAAAGTTCCGGGTGATATAAGCTCCGACGAAATCGCGGTCCTTGAGCGGCTGGTCGAGGACGCTCTTGCCGCCCCAGAATTTGGCGTAGTTCAGACCGACCGACCAGGTCGCCGGGTTCTGGGTAAACGTGAGAATGAAGTTGGCCGATTTCGCCCCTTCCATGAACAGCGCCATGGCGTTCGGCGAACGCCCCTTGACGGCATGGAAGAAATAAATTTCCGGCGTCACCTGCCAGCCCGGAATGAGCTTGCCGTCATACGTCCAACTGAAATCGAAGTTGTACCCCCACGAGGTTTTCGTGCCGGTGGCGACCGGATTGCCCGTGGCGAAACCGGCATCGTTGGTGTCGAGGAAGCCCCAGCCCCAGTAGCCCGCGGCCACCGGCACGCCGTCATAGGAACGCTTCATGTTCGGATAGCGTATGGCGACCGCTTCCACCATGAGGGTGGCCGTGTCGGCGCCGCCAAGCAGATTGAGCACGCCGCCGTAGTCGCCCGGCGTCATGCTGAGCAGGCCGGTGACATGCATCTGGTATTTCTTCTCATCGACATAACACTTGCCGCCGGTGCGGCAGTAGCCGCCGTCGGTGTTGTTTATGCCCAGCGGACTGAGGGCCACCGCGTCCTTTGGCCGGTAGGACAACTCCGCGCCGATGGCCCAGTCGCCCAAGGCGAAGTTGGTGCTCACGCCGTACAGGGTGCGGTCTTCAAGAAAGTTGTATTGCGCGCCGAGGCCGTTGACCGGATCACGGTAGACGATGTTCGGCGACTTGTCGTGATAGTGCATGGCATAGAAGCCGAAGTTGGTCTGCGAATTGGGCGGCTGGTAGCGCAAGGCAACGCCGAACTGGCCGCTTTTTCTGGCCGAGGAGGTGTCGGCGCCGAAATCGCCATAATGGTTGGAGCCTGGGCCGAGCGAGGCGATCGACCAGTAGCTGCCGACAGGCGGGAAGTAATCCTTGTTCCAGCCGTACTGAACATAGGTTTCCAGATTGAATCCGTTGCCCAGTCCCAGCGCCAGGCTGGCGATGGGCGCGGGCAGCATGACTTCCTTCAACTGTGTGCCCGGCTGCGACAAGCGCATGATGTCCATGGCATTGGTGGCGTCGATGCCGCCCGGCAGGAACAGACTTTCGCCCCAACTGATGACCTGGTTGCCGACCCGGATGCGCGCCCGCTCGTTATTCACCTCGAATTCCTTGCTTACCCAGAAATCGAGCAGGCGCGCCTTGAAGCGCAGCTCCTTGCCGGCGCTGCCGGGAAAGGACGATCCGGTTCCGCCAATGTTGCCGCCGCTGATGTAGCCCGACGATTCATGCGTGGCGGCAAAATCCTTTACCCAGTTCACGCGGGTGAAGAATTTGTACTCGTCGGGCAGTTTGAGCAGCAATTCATGCGTGCCCTTCAGGTAGGTCGTGAAGACGCTGCCCCGCTTGTAATTGAGGTTGCCCTGATCGTTGTAAAAGGAAAGCGCATCCAGACAGCCGCCCGGCGCGGAACCGACCGGCGTTGCCGGCGTGTCTGCGCCGCCGGTTGTGCCGATCACCGTGTTGCAACCCGGCGACTTGGCGCGGATGCCGACGCCAAGGGTAAGGGAAGTGTCGAAGCTGCCGCTGAGGCCGTTTTCGGTCTCAAAGGTGAAAGCGGCGGCGGGTCCCGCGCTGCTCAGCGCGAACGCCGCCGTGAGCAGCGCCGTCGTCCTCGTTCGTTTCATGATGGTCTCCTCCGTTTGTTGCTTGTATTGGGCGCGGTTTCGTTTTGATTGTTTGCCTGTTCCTGGCAGGTTGGCGATGCGCAGCGCAAGCGAAGCAAAACATTAAAAGTCTGGCATCGCGGGACGGCCTGTCATCGCTCGCTGATCGCGCGCAGCGTCTCCGCGCTGTAGTAGGTGGGTTTGAAACGCGGCCCGTCCGGTTCCGTCACCCAGCGCAGGTCCTTGCCGCCGCCGATCGGATTCATGTCGAAGACATAGCGGCCCTCGGCCAGGTTGTACTGGACGAAGGAAATGGCGTCGCAGGTCCCCGTCTCGTAGGAGGGGATGAGGTAGCCCTCGCGGAACTTGAACAGCTTGCCCTGGCCGTCGTAGTCGTCCGCCGCCATCACGCTCCAGCTATCCTCATCGAGATAGAAAGTGCGTTTCGGCGCGACATGGCGCATGCCGGATTTCACCGTCGCCTCGATCACCCATACCCGATGCAGTTCGTAGCGGCGGGCGGCCGGGTCGAGCGCGTCGTCGTGGGCAACATCCTTGAACTTGGCGGTGAAGTCGTAGGCGCCAAAGGCGTTGTAGCCGACATACATTTCCTTCTTGCCGGCAATCTTCCAGTCAAAGCGGTCGATGGTGCCGTTGAAGACCATCGGCTCATCGAGCGTGTACTGGTTTTCCAGCCCGATCTGGGGCGAATCATAGGAATAGGACGGCATGCGGCGCACGCGGCGCTGCCCCGGGAAGTAATAGAACGTCTCGCTGCCGGGCTGATTCAGGAAGAACGTCACCGTCAGCGCCTGACCGGCGATGGCGGGCGGCGAATCGTATTGAAAGAGGATGTAATACTCGACAGGAGGATATTTGCTCAGGCTGTTGGAACCCTTCACCCCCCAGGGGTAGTAGACGGTCAACTCCTGGCCGGCGAGAATCCATTCCGTGCCGCCCTTGCGCGGCGAGACGGCGGTGTTGATATGCGGAAAGAGAATGCCGACGCCGCGATAACGCATCTTGGTGTTCCACATCGCTTCGGCGCCGCTGGCCGGGAAGGGGAAGGGGAAACCCGGTACGGTCGCCTCCTTCAAGCTCCAGCCGTCTTCCCCCAACTGGGCCTTGCCGACGTTCTTCTTCGTGTTCTCGGCGACGAAATCCGGGATGCCGCAATCGCGGTGGCTTGGATAGACATCCATCCGGTAGCCCTTAATCTGCTTGATCGTGGCGATCTGGCCGGGCGAGAGCTTGTCGGCATATTTATCGACGTTGGACGCGTCGATGGAGAAGAGCGGTTTTTCGCCCTTGTGCTTCCAGTATTCATCCCGCTTCTTGCCGTGCGACCAGCCGGGCAGTTGCGGATTGGCGCCGCTCCAGGCCGGAATGCTGCCGTCCTTGTTGCCGGCTTTTTCCGCGCCGGACGGCGTCAAATCCTTGCCGAGCCGTCCGGCATCCTGCTCCGGCGCGGCGGCGGCGGCGCCGATGGCGCACGCCAGGCCAATGGCGATGGCGGTTTTTCTGGTGATGAATCTCATGCGTACTCCTCCTGTGAAAGCGTGTGTTTTTGTTTTCCTGCGTGATCTCATTTGCCTTCGCGCATATGGCGCACTTCGTTCGGCGATGACGCCCGCTTGCGGGCGACGGCCACATCCTGCGGCGTGATGCGCTGCTCGGCCGGCACGCCGTTGAGATCGCCCAGGACATAGGCAAGGACGGCCACGATCTCCTCATCGCTGAGGGCGGCGAACGTCGGCATGGCGCTGTTGAAGGATTCGCCGCCGGAGACAATCGGTCCCATCATGCCGCTCACCGCCAGTTGCGCCAGATAAGCGCGGCCGGATTCTTTTTGCGCGCGTTCAGCCAGATTGCCGGCCAGCCGCGGCGCCAGACCGGGCGCGCCTTCGCCCCCATTTTGGTGGCAGACGACGCAATGCTGTTCGAACAGCGCAAGGCCGGCATTCTGGGCGTGGAGCGCGGTGGGGGCGGCCGGCGCAAGCAAGGCAAAAATGATCCAGTTTGCAAAAGTCTGGCGTCGCAGGACGGCGCGCCAGACGCCCCGCGAGCGGGGGAAGGAGAAAAATGCGCGGCGCGATGGAAAACGCTTGCTCAAGACGGCTTCTCCGCCAGCCCGACGATGACCGCGGTGGTGCAATGGAACATGGTGCTGTTGGTATTGGCCATGCACCAGTTGACGTCGTTATGCTGCCCCATGCGATAGCCGGGGCGCTCGCCGACATTGGTGTTGCACGCGCAGCGCCCGCAAGAGGTTTTGCCGCAGCAGTCGTTGTAGCTGATCAGGTAGTCCTTGCCGTCCTCCGGGTTGTGGCAGGTGCCGACCCAGGCGACTTTCGACATTTCCGTTCCCGGCGGGCAGGAAGACATCGTGCCGCCGCAGCAGGAACAGAGAAAACCGTCCACCGCGCAATAGCGCCAGTAGTCGCAATCGTAGATATCCGGCGCCTTTTTCTTCTTTTCGGCCGGGGCCGCGCGCGCGATGCGGTCGAAGGGCAGCACCGGCAGCGTGAACGCGGCGCCGACCAGCAGCCGGCTGATGCCGATCAACGCGCTGCGCCGCGACACACGTTGCGCTGCGCGGCGGCTTGAGTGTTCAAAGAAATCATCCAGCCATTTCATATTCTCGTCCCCTGTTCAGCCTGACCCCCGACGAATTCCTGCACCGAGGCCACATTCATTTCCTTGGCGGTAAACAAACTTTCCAACTGTTCCCGCGAATTCACCAAGCCTTTGGCGCGCACGCGCCCGGCCTCGTCCAGCAGCACGGCATAAGGCAGTTTGCCGACCCGAAAAGCCATGCCCAGTTCCGCCGACAGCAGATAAGGAAAACCCTCGATGCCGACGCGCCGGCGGAACGCCGCATGCTCTTCCGCCTCGCCGTCACTGGCGAAAACAATGCGCAGCCAGGCTGACTCGGCGACGGCAATCGACTTCAGGATCGGCAGCAGCTTCTTGCACACCGGGCAGGTGGGCGAGAGGAAGAACAGCAACTGGCTGCGCTCGGTCGCCGCGCCGATGGCAACCGCGCCGCCGCCGCCCAGTGAAGGCAGATCGAAACGGGGCGCGATGTCGCCCACCGCCGGCCCGGCGTCGATCATCAAAGCGCCCATCGGCGCGATGCGCTCATAGAGAATGCCGACCTGGCGCGCCAGGGCGAACACGGCCACCAGGAGCGCCAGCACGACAAGCCAGAGAAGGGTATTGGAAATGACAAGCGCGTCAGTCATGCGTTGTGCCTCGCAGTTTGAGCAAGCGGGGGCGGTTGGTCATCAACTGATTGGCCGCCGCATACAGCCCGTACAGGGCCAGCGTTCCCGCCACCAGCGTGAGGCCGTCCAGCCAGACCAGCGTGCGCGGGATTTCCGTGGCCAGCGTGGCCGACGATAGCGCAGCCATCGCGCCGAGCGTCACGTTGCGCAGCACCAGCCCCCAGGAAAGATGCTGTCCGCCTTCCGGGCCGCCGCAGCCGCAGTCGATAGCGCGCCGCCCGCGCAGCAGATTGATTGTTATCGCCACCGTAAACGCGATCAGCAACGCGAGCGCCAGGCCGGCGCCCGCCGCGCGCGTCGCCAGCGGCAGCAGCAACAGGCCGGCGGCAATCTCCGCGGCCAGCAGGCTCTTGGCGGCGACAGCGGCCCAGCGCTCCGGCAGCAGGCGATATTGCTCAACGGCCATGACAAAACCATCCACGTCGCGCAGCTTCTGCCCGGCGCCGCCGAGAAAGATGATCGCCAGCAGCGCGGCAAATATGTGCGGGAGCGTCGGATCGAGCATCACTGCAACTCCATCAGCACGTTGACTTCGCCGACCTGCTCCATGCGCTTGAGAAAGCGGGGCTTGTCGCCGGCGTCATACACCGCCAGCCCCATGTTCACGCCATCAATGGCAAACAGTTTGGGCGTGTCGATCTGGCTCACCGTGATGGCGATCGCATTGTTGCCGGGCAGCCGCGCCACGCGCTTCTTCGTGTCGAGATCGAACACCCAGATCTCCTGCGCCGGATTCTTGTGGCTGCCGTCCGCGCCGCCGGGATGAACGGCGACGAAGAGGCGCTTTGTCTTGCGATGGATGGCGAACAGTTGATAGCCGCCTGGCCGCCAGCCCTTGCGCGCATCCTCGGCGCTGATGAGCGACCAGGGCGGCGCCACCCGCGGCTCGTCGCCGGACAAGTCGGCGGCATACACCAGGCCCTTGTAGGAAATCAGGTAATGCAGATCGCCGATGTTTTCGCTGTGCACGAACACCGGGTCTTCTTCGGGCGGGAAAAAGCGCACGCTGCGGGCGCGCGACTTGGCATTGCCGTTCTCGTCGAGCGCGATGGTTTGCAGCGCGCCATCGCCGCACAGCGTGGAGAAACGGCTGCCGTCGGTCTGCGAGGGAATGATGGCCCAGCAACCCGGCGTGGGAATTTCCGCAGCAAACTTGCGCGCCTTCAGATCCACCACCGCCACCGAGGTGGCGGGGGTGGCGTTCTGTATCAGCAGCCAGCGGCCATCAATGGACGGCCGCAACAGATTCTTGTAAGGCATCGCCTGCCCGTGACGGGACGGGATGATGATCTCGCCCTTGTATTCGAGCGTCTGCGTATCGTGGAACTCCACCACATCGACACGCTCGCCGCGGTACAGGCGCGTGTAGTAGGTGGTGGCGACGTAGAACTCCTTGCGATCAATCGACAGCGCGGTATTGCCGGCGTAGCCGGTCGGGATCATGCCCAGATATTTCAACCCGTCGCCATCAATGACATGCACGCGGCCATCAACGATGTGATTGACGGCGAAATCGGAAATGTAGAGCCGATGCGGCGTCGGCTCCGGCATCCGGCTGACGGAGAGCGTCTCGTATTTCGTTTCGGCAAAAACAGCGGACGTAAAACAAGCCGCCGCGCAGGCGGCAGACGCAAGCATGAACACACGGGTGAACGCACGGGCGAAACACGTGAACGGCACGATGACTCCTCCTCCTTGTTCTTTTTTGCGCCGCAATATTTATTATCGGCAGAGCGTGCGGCGCGCAACGAGGGCAAATTCTAAGCAGGGTTTCGGGCGAGCCGTTATCCCAAATCGGCAAGCCTGAAAAATCAGCCGCCCGTTTTTTCTTATATGCCCATTACAATTTACTCATAAACTTTTAGAAATCAAAATTATTCTTGCGATCCGGGCCGCATTCGGTTTTACTGCCGCATCGTTGTCATCTTGTTTGCGCGAGATTGATTGATATTTTTTCATGGTCGACATGGAGCCTGCGTTTTCCGATTTGTCATGTTCTCCCGATGCGCTCGACGAGTATGCGCTCTACTCGCTGGTTCGCCGCGAGACGCGCGACGCCGACGAGCAAGCCGCCTGCCTGCGCGACTGGGATCAGACCTACGAACAGCTCTCGCCGGGACAATTTGAAGGCCGCTTCATGGAAGTGTGGTTTCGCTGCATCCAGCTCTTCCGCGAAACCGTCAACCAGTCCGTGTACGAGAAGGGGCTGATGCGCGCCGGCGAGCGCGCCTTCGGCGTGCCGGTGGCGATGAAAGGGCAGGGTTACTTTTGTGGCCGCCCCATCTTGCCGGACGCCATCATGACCATCCACGATGGCGGCGAACTCGACTTTCACGCCCCCGAGCACTTCGATCTTGTCGCCCTCTCCGTGCCCACCGACGTGCTCACGCGCTATGCCAGCGAGATCGAGCACCGCGACGTGGAAAAGGAGCTTCAAGGCGTCGCCGTGATTCAGGGGGACAAGGCGGCGGTTGACGCCTTTCGCGGCTTCCTGGTCACCGTGCTCGAATCCGTCTCGCGCACGCCGAGCATGCTGCAATACCCGGCGATGCAAAAAGGGCTGGAACAGGCGCTGCTCTCCAGCGTGATGAAAGCCGTTGGCCGCGCCGACGATGCGCGCCCGGCCGCCTCGCCAACCACCCGTCATGCCATCGTCTCACGCGCGCAGGACTATATGCGCGAACACGTCGAAGATCCGCTCACCGTGGAGGACCTGTGCCGTTTCCTGAAAGTGAGCCGGCGCACCCTGCAATACAGTTTTCAGGAAGTGCTGCAACTCAACCCGGTCAGCTACCTGCGCGCCATGCGCTTGAACGGCGTCCACCGCGCGCTCAAATCCGCCGACCCGCAGCGCAATTCGGTGCAGGACATCGCCGCCCGCTGGGGTTTCTGGCACCTCTCCCACTTCGCCAACGACTACCGCCGCATGTTCGGCGTCCTGCCCTCCGAAACCCTGCGCCGCACCGCGCATTCAGCGCGGTTAACCTGACGAAAGTCTGGCGCCGCAGGACGGCATGCCTTGCGTGTTATGACGCGCTGGTTTCCGTTTCCGGCGGTTCGTGGGCGACGAGCATGTCGCAGCGGGTTTCGGAGAGCACGTGCCGGGTGACGCTGCCGAGCAGCAGTTCTTCGATTTCGGTCTGACCGTGTTTGCCCATGACAATCAGATCGGGCTGCATTTCTTCGGTCAGTTCGCGGATGCCGGCGGCGGGGTGGCCGTGCAGAAGCCGCTGATGAAAGTCTGGCCCCGCAGCACGGCGTGAGGCGAGAAAGGCGTTGAGGGCGTCTTCGGCTTGCTGGCGCGTCGTCAGCTGATAACGCTCGACGATTTCGTTTTCGACGCTGGCATAGCGCAGCGTGCTCTCGTAGGGCGCTTCATAGACGTGCGCGATGGTGATGATGCTGGCATTGCCGGCGATCGCCTGCGCCCAGTCCAGCGCGCAGGCGGCGGCGGGCGAAAAATCGGTCGGCGCCAGCACGCGCTGATAGGGGGCGCGCGGTTCCTGCTTGACGACCAGCACGGGCCGCCGGCTTGTGCTGAGCACTTTTTCGGCGGTGGCGCCGAGGAACCATTCGCGCACCAGGTCGGCGCCGTAACCGCCGACGACGATCAGATCGGCATCGAGCGTTTCGGCCATGTCGGCGATCTCGATGTGCGGGCGACCGATGCGGATGATGGTCTGACTGGATAGAGACCTTTCCCCCCGCCCTCTCCCCGAGGGAGGGGGGAAAGGTGGCTCGCCGGCGTGCGCCGGCGCGAAGCGGGCGATGCCGAATTGTTCGCTGAGGCGCTGCGCGCGCGCGGTCAGTGCGTCGCTTGCGGCGTCGATCAGCCGCTGTTCGGTTTCCAGCGGCGTGCGTTCGAGAAGGTGGGTGAGGGCCTCCAGCGGCAGTTGCGGGACGACGTGCAGCAGCGCCAGTTTCGCCGCGCCCAGTGATTGGGCCAGCATGGCGGCGCGTAGCTCGGCGCGGGCGGCGTGGGCGGACAGGTCGGTGGCAACAAGAATAGTGCCCGCCCCCCGCCCCCCGCCCCGAGGGAGGGGGGGGCGGTCGCTCGCGGGCGGCGCCCGCTCGGAAAGAATGCAGTCGGGTTTTTTCATATCGGTTTTTCAGTGGGGAGGCCGTCCTCCAGTGCCAGACTTTCGCATGTCGTGGCATTCATATGCTATCGGCCAGTTGCGGGATGTTTTTGCCGAAGCGGCGAATCACCGCTTTTTCTACTTCGGCGATGACGAAGACGAGCATGCCCGCCAGCAACGCCTTCAGGCATTCGACGGGCGTGAGCGGCGCGGAGCCGAAAATCACTTGCAGCGGCGCGGCATAGATGAAGGCGATTTGCAGCGCGGCGCAGACGGCGATGGCGAGCAGGGCGTGGCGGTTGCCGAACAGTCCTTCGCGCGAGAGCGCGGTGCGGAAGAGGTGGCGGCTGTTGATGAGGTAGAACATTTCCGCCGCCACGACCGCGCTGACGGCCATGGTGCGCGCGGTTTCCAGACTGGCGCCGTTGGCTGATTCCCACAGGAACAGGCCGAGCGCGCCGGCCATCATCAGGAGCGAGACCATCAGCACGCGCCAGACGAAGAACCAGGAGAGGAGGGAGGCGCGCGGGGCGCGCGGACGCCGCTGCATGATGCCTGGCTCGGGCTGCTCGAACGCCAGCGCGAGGCCGAGCGTGGCCGAGGTGACCATGTTGATCCAGAGCACCTGGGCCGGGGTGAGCGGCAGCGCCAGTTCAAACAGGATGGCGGCGATGACGATCAGCGCCTCGCCGCCATTGGTGGGCAGCATGAAGAGGACGAATTTGCGGATGTTGTCGTAGATGCCGCGCCCTTCGCGCACGGCGTTGGCGATGGTGGCGAAATTGTCGTCCGCCAGCACCATGGCGGCGGCTTCCTTGGCCGCTTCCGTGCCCTTCAGGCCCATCGCCACGCCGACGTCGGCGCGCTTGAGCGCCGGGGCGTCATTGACGCCGTCGCCCGTCATGGCGACGACATGCCCGGCGGCTTGCAGCGCCTCGACCAGCCGCAGCTTGTGCTCCGGGCTGGCGCGCGCGAAAACGTCGATCTCGGGCGCCACGCGGCGCAATTGCGCGCTGTCCATCAGTTCGATTTCCGCGCCGGTGAGCGCCGGCTTGTCGCGGCCGATGCCCATTTGCGCGCCGATGGCGCGGGCGGTTTCGGCATGGTCGCCGGTAATCATTTTCACACGGATGCCGGCGGCGGCGCAGGCCGCCACCGCCGCCACGGCTTCTTCGCGCGGCGGATCGGCAATGCCGACCAGGGCCAGCAGCGTGAAGCCGTCTTCGAGATCGGCGAAGTCCACTTCCTTGCGCGCGCTGTCGACGCGTTTGCAGGCGAGCGCCAGCAGGCGCAGTCCGCGCGCGGCGCAATCGGTTGCCGCGCGCCGCCAGTAGTCGGCGTCGAGGGCGCGGCCATCGCCTTGTGCGTACTCCTGTGTCGCGCATCCCTGTGTTGCGCACATTTCCAGAATGCGCTCGGGCGCGCCTTTGACGTAGAGAATTGAACCCTCCCCCCGCCCCCCTCCCCAAGGGAGGGGGTGACGGTTGCTCGCGGGCTGCGCCCGCTCGGAGAGAATTGAGCCTTCCTCCCGCCCGCCTTCCAGAGGGAGGGGCTGACGGTTGTTTGCGGATTGCACCCGCTCGGCGAGGATTGAACCCTCCCCCCGCCCCCCTTCCAGAGGGAGGGGGTGATGGTTGCTCGCGGGCTGCGCCCGCTCAGCGAGAATGCTGTCGTCCTCATGCGCGTGGTGCAGCGTCGCCATGAAGCGGCGCTCGGATTCAAAGGGCAGGGTGTCGGCGCGCGGCAGGGCTTCCCGCAAGGCGCGCGGATCAACGCCCGCCTTGATCGCCAGCACGACGAGCGCGCCTTCGGTCGGGTCGCCTTCCATCCGCCAGTCCTCGTATTCCTCATCCTCCGCATTGCGCTGGCGCACATGGGCGTCGTTGCACAGCACGGCGGCGCGCATCGCTTCGGCAAGGTCCGCGCGCGCGCGCGCGTCGAACGCCGTGTCGACCACCTCGCCGACCAGCCGCAACGCGCCGATCGGCGCGTAGCCGACGCCGCTGACCTTGTACACCGCGTCGGCGGTGACCACGCGCTGCGCCGTCATTTCGTTGCGCGTCAGAGTGCCGGTCTTGTCGGAGCAGATGATCGTCACCGCGCCGAGCGCCTCGACCGCCGGCAATTGCCGGACGATGGCCCGCTGCGCCGCCATGCGGCGCACGCCGAGCGCCAGCGTGATGGTCATGATGGCGGGCAATCCTTCGGGAATCGCCGAAGCGGCCAGCGCGATGACCATCATGAACATATCTGCTGGCGCGTGTCCGCGCCAGAGCACGCCGACAGCGAAAGTGATGGCCGACATCAACACGATGGCCAGCGCCAGCCAGCGGCTGAAACCGGCCATCTGGCGCAAGAGCGGCGTCGTCACCTCGCGCACCTCGCGCAGTAGCGTGCCGATGCGCCCCAGTTCCGTGCGACTGCCGGTGGCGACGACGATCCCCGACGCCTGCCCCCATGCCACCAGCGTGCCTGAATACAGCATGCATTTGCGATCGCCCAGCGGCGCGTCCGCCGCCACCGGCAGCGGCGATTTTTCCACCGCTTCGGATTCCCCCGTCAACAGCGATTCATTGACCAGCAGCCCCTTCGCCGTGAGAAGGCGCACATCCGCCGGCACCTTGTCGCCGGAGACGAGCGTCACAATGTCGCCCGGCGCCACGCCGTCGGCGGGAATCTCGCTGCGCGCGCCGTCGCGGATGACTGTTGCATGCGGCGAGAGCATGTTGCGGATGGCATCGAGCGCCGCTTCCGCCTTGCCCTCCTGAATGAAGCCGATGCAGGCGTTGACCAGCACGGCGGCCAGCAGCACCGACATATCCACCCAGTGCGCCAGGAGCGCCGTCATCGCCGCGGCGACCAGCATCACGTAGATCAGCACATTGTGGAACTGGCGCAGAAAGCGCAGCCAGGCAGACGCGCGGGGCGGGGGCGGCAGCCGGTTCGGCCCGTGGCGCAGCAAGCGCCGCGCCGCCTCCTCCCGGCTCAGGCCGCGATGACAATCGACTTCCAGCCGCGCGGCGGCGGCCTCGGCCGAGAGGCTGTGCCAGGCCGGAACCTGGGTCATCTCATCGGTCATGCTTGATCGCCGGGCGGCTTATCGCCGATGAGCATGGCGCGTAATTCGGCGAAAGGCTTGGGTGCTTCTTCTGCCGCTGGCGCGGGCGGGCGCAACTGTCTTGCCTCCGCTTCCAGCGCGGCGACGCGCTGCGTCAGCGCCGCCTTCTCCCGCTCCAGTCCTTCCACCTGCCGGCGCAGCCGCGCGCTTCCCCACTGCCCGCGCAGCATCGACGGCGTCGACACCAGCGCGGCAATCAGCGCGCCCAGCCCCAGCGCCACCAGCAGCACCACGGCCAGCGTGCTCTCGAACTGCCAGAGCGCAAATGCCACCGTCACCGGCACATTGTTTTGCAGGGCGAACAGCACCGCCCCGATGGCGAAAATGATGCCGAAAATCAATAAAAGCTGCATGGGAATCCTCCGCGCGCCGGTTGCCACCACAACAAGCATCCCGCGAGTGTGTTTCACAAGATGCATTATTGTTATTCTACGCCTGCGCCGGACGACTTGCGCGGCATGCGCCGCAGGATAATTGCATTGACCGCCAGCGGGCGAGACGGGAGATCGGGTAAGGCAAAGCGCTGCCAACCCCAACAGCAAAGTCTGGCGCCGCAGGACGGCCCTGTCTGCCCCTGTTGACTGGGCTGTTTACCTCCCCAAACGTTTGCGGATTTCGCGTTTGAGAATTTTGCCGCTGGGATTTTTGGGCAGCTCGTCCAGAATGTGGACGGCGCGCGGTTTCTTGTAGCTGGCAAGGTGGCGGCGGCAATGCGCGATGAGTTCTTCCGCCGTGGCGCTGTGGCCGGGCAGGAAGGAAACGACGGCGGTGACGGCTTCGCCCCAGGCGTCGTCGGGCAGGCCAATGACGGCGGCCTCGTGAATGGCCGGATGCGTGTAGAGCACGCTCTCGATTTCCTTGGTGTAAATGTTGACGCCGCCGCTGATGACAATGTCTTTCTTGCGATCGACCACGAAGAGATAACGGTCCGCGTCGAGATAGCCCATGTCGCCGGTATGAAACCAGCCCTCGCGCAAGACCGCGGCGGTTTCCGCCGGGTTGTTCCAGTAGCCGGAGAAGACCGAATGGCTGCGCACCAGAATCTCGCCGATTTCGCCCGCGCCCAGTTCGCGGCCGGCGTCGTCGACGATGCGAATCTCGGCGCCTTCCGCCTCGCGGCCGGCTGAACTGAGCCGCTGGCGGCGGGTTTCATCGCCGTCCATGACGTGATCGGCGGCGACGAGAAAGGTGGCTTCCAGCGTCTCGGTGAGGCCGTAGCCTTGCGTGAAGCCGCAGCGCAGCCGTTGTATCGCGCGTTCCAGCACGGCGGAGGGCATCGGCCCGCCGCCGTAGAAGATCAGTCTGAGCGATGTCAGATCGGCTGTCTGGATTTCCGGCGCGTTGAGCGCCGTGTTGATCATGGTCGGCACCAGCAGGCTGACGCTGATGCGATGACGGGCAACCGCATCGAGCCAGGCGGCGGCCTCGAATTTCGGCAACACGACCTGGGTGCAGCCGCGCAGGATATAGGTGATGGCCATGAACACGGCGCCCATGTGGTAGAGCGGCGTTGCGATCAGATTCACGTCGTCGGCGCGGCTGTTGTCGGCCAGGCATTGATTGAAGGCATTGGCTTCAAGGTTGCGGTGTGAAATGACGGCGCCCTTGGGCAGCCCCGTGGTGCCGCTAGTGAAGAAAATGGCGAAGGCATCATTCTCCTCCCCCGTGTTGACGCCCGCCTGCGTCGGCGCGGCCAGCAGCGCCGCTTCGTAAGGCATGGCATTGGCCAGCGAACCCGCGCCGGTCACCCAGCGTTGCAGATGAGGCAGATCGTGTTCAATGGCGCGCGCAGTGGCGAGGTAAGCGGCGTCCACCACCAGCAGGGCGGGACGGGCGCTTGCCAGAACGGTGGCGGTTTCGCCGGGCGTCAGGCGATAGTTGACCGGCACCGCAATCACGCCGGCGCGCGCGCAGCCGAAATACAACTCGATGTATTCGCGGCAATTGGGCAACAGCAGCGCCGCGCGGTCGCCGCGCTGGAGTCCGGCGGCCGCCAGCGCGGCCGCCACGCGCTCAACGCGCGCGTCCAGCGCGGCCCAACTGAGCGCAATGGCGCCATCAATGACCGCGGGTTTGGCAGGAAAACGTTGCGCGTTGCGCTTGACGATGGCATCCAGCGTCCAGCCACGAAATGAAATTGACATGGGTTCCTTTCAGACGTCCGTGAAGAGAGCGGGGTTTGCCCTGCCCGGCAAAAGTCTGGCGTCGCGGGACGGCCTGATGGCCCTCAAACGCCCTCGGTTCTTCGCGCGAGGCGGCCAATTCTGTCGACAATGGCGGGACCGAGGGTGCCGGGGAAGAAGACGTCCGCCACGCCCTGGGCGCGCAGCGCGTCGGCATCGTCGCGCGGGATGACGCCGCCGCAGAATACCGGCATGGCGAGGCCCTCGCGGCGCATTGCTTCGAGCAGCAGGCGCATCTGCGTCATGTGCTGGCCCGAGAGAAAACTGACGCCGATGGCATCGGGGTCTTCCTGCGCGGCGGCGCGCACCACGGCCTTGGCATCGTTGTGCAGGCCGAGATAGATAACGTCATGGCCGGCGTTGCGCAGCAGTTCGGCGACGATCACGATGCCAGTGTCGTGACAATCGAGTCCCATTTTGGCCAATAAAATACGTGACATTTTTTCCTCCGCTCTTCAGCGAAACGCCCAATGCTGGGCCTGACGCATGGCTTCATGGCATTCGCCCATGGTGGCGCCGGCCTGGACGGCCTTCATGAGCGCCGGAACCATGTTCTCGCCCCGCTTCCAGGCCGCGTCCACTTGCGTCATGGCCTCCGCCCAGCGCGTTTGATCGCGGCGCGCGCGCCAGTTGCGCAGATAGTCGGTCCGCCGCGCGCCCCATTCGTCGGCGCGTATCTTGTGTGTCTTGATGGGAATCTCTTCTTCCTCGGGAATCTGGAAACAGTTCACGCCAATCAACGGACGCTCGCCCGAATCCACCGATGCCTGATAGCGGTGGCGCGCGCGATCAATCTCGTTGCCCAGCCATCCCTGGCGGATGGCGGTGAACATGCCGCCCATTGCGTCCACTTCGCGCAGTTTGGCGCGGATCGCCGCTTCCATGCGATTGGTCAGGTCCTCAAGATAGTAAGCGCCGCCAAGCGGGTCGGCGACGCGCGTAATGCCAGTTTCATAGCCGATCACCTGTTGCGTGCGCAAGGCCATGCGCGAGCTTTCTTCCGTCGGCAGACCGTGGCCTTCGTCATAGGAGCAGAGGTGGATCGACTGGGCGCCGCCGAAGGCGGCGGCGAGCGCTTCGATGGCGGCGCGCACGACGTTGACCTCGGGCTGCTGGGTGGTCAGCGTGTTGCCCGCCGACTGCACCGAGAAGCGCATGCGCCAGCATTCGGGATGGGTGGCGCCGAATTCTTCGCGCATGGTGTGCGCGTAGATGCGCCGCATGGCGCGGAACTTGGCGATTTCCTCGAAAAAGTCGATCGAGCACGAGAGAAAAAACGAGGCGCGGCGCGCAAATACATTGACATCGAGGCCGCGTTCTGTCGCCATGCGGAACACATTGAAGGCATGGCCCAGCGTGTAAGCGCCGTCCTGAATGGCGTCGATGCCGGTTTCGCGCAGGTTGTAGCCGTTGGTCACCATCCAGTTCAGGCGCGGCATGCGCGTCGAGATGAATTCAATGTTGTCGGCGCACAGGCGCAGTATGCCGTCGAGCGGAAAGAACTGCGTGGTGGTCTGCAAGGGGCCGCCGCTCATTTGATAGAACGGATCGTTTTGCTGGGTGCCGATGACTTTATCGAGCGGCATGGACGTCAATTCGGCTTTAAATATGTCGGTTAATTTAATAGACAATATAGTGTATAAAGCAAAATTCGGGGAATGCGCCAAAGATATAGAAAAAGGCGAATCGT
>Ga0209628_10001284_pt1 | contig 16071 bp, 10 predicted proteins | sample TergutCu122P4_FD_187285 | JGI IMG/M metagenome (GOLD analysis project Ga0209628, IMG submission 187285) | Cubitermes ugandensis P4 segment gut microbial communities from Kakamega Forest, Kenya - Cu122 P4 (SPAdes) (version 2) | ecosystem: Host-associated > Arthropoda: Insects > Digestive system...
CTGGTCCTCCAGGTTGGGGGTTTGATGTGCCACTGGCAACGGCACTCTGTAAAAACCTTCCTGCTGAGAATACTCAACGATAGTTGAGCAGGCCAAAACCCACTAGGGTTGCAGAGCCGATTGAAGAAGATATGTATATTAGTTACAGCTGACCTTCGGATGTCATTTCCTATTCTCAGGAAACAGCAGTTTCATATTAGTAATTTATTCATTCCATATTGCTTCACCAGTCAAATAATTAACTGTCCTCGAATTTAAATGTAGTTACATGTACTCGTATTTTTTTTTTCCTGGCACTACAACCCATTGTGGGTTTTTGTATTTTGCAGCCCTCTAGCGGGGCTTTAGCCTCCTCGCGTACGAGGTTTCTTGATCACACACAACGACGTGCCACATTCAGTAGGACTCCTCTGGAAGAGTGATCAATCCGTCGCAGAGACCTCTACCTGACAACACACAACATTCACAACAGACAAACATACTCGTACATGCCCCCGGTGGGATTCGAACCCACAATCGCAGCAGGCTAGCGGCCGTAGACCTACGCCCTAGACCGCGCGGCTACTGGGACCGGCACATGTACTCGTATACGATTATAAAATCTGTATTTGCACCATACGGCGTGCATATAAATTTACTGTTTTGGTATGATGGTCATCCATATAATTGTGTCGCATGTGGTTGTTAATTCATTTATCATGTTTTAAATTTTCCATATATGCATAATACTTGGTGGCCTAATGAAAAGTTATGTTTATTAAATACATTAAATACCGGATTGGAATTGATTTATGAATATCTAAATACTCGTATATAATTTGAATACAACATGGTGTTATTTGAGTGAAGTCTGAAATGTTGTAACACACAGTTCTAGCATATCTCGTATCGCACTGTCAACTGGGACATATGCCGATATACGTTCCCGTCAGAATTATTCCGAACGTTGGGTCGGCTGAATGTTTATAACCTAGTATTCGGGATTCCCGACGATTAATTTCACACCCAAGAAACAGTTTAGCTGAATGTTCAGTTGCTTTGTTACACCTGACAATCACTCGACGTAATGATTATGAAATGGATCATTCGTTGTGACTCGTCATAATCTCAACTTTTATAATTAACTACATTTACCTGATAAGCTGTGGAGATATTACTAATATGTGTTTATGGACAATGAATTCAGTGAACTACAAACTCTGTATAACTGCTCCTGTATTAGGATCTAAAGGACAAGTGATAATTGCATGGTTGATATTGATTTCACATTTCTTGTGTGTTATTTGTATAAGGAGAACTGTTTACGTGTATAGACACTCACGTAATGTGTGTACCTACAGTAATGTGTTCACTGTCTACATTAAATTACAATGGTGCATTAAACGATAAAAGAGCGATTACTGTGGTCATAGAAACACTATTTCCAGAATCTCAAATATCACCACCACCACCGCCACATCATCAATATCATCATCATGGTTACCGTCGTGTACTTTGTGCAGTCAGGTATTTAAAGCCTCTCCCAATGAATTCCAAGACTTTCCTGGTTCTTCCATCCTCATTTCGGTTGTTTTGCTGTCATTTTTCTTTCGTTCGGAAACTGAAATTTAAATATGGAAGGCGGGCTCCTCTCATCCCTCCCAAACCCAACATTTCCCATGCTGCTGGTATCCTCGTGCCTCTTCTACGAAGTTTTAATTCCGCATCTGTTTCTGGTGTCAAAGTTCGGCTGTCTAATCTAGCGAAGTCGGTGGAGATGCGATTGGCTGTAAGTGCGACTGATTACCAAATGACATTCATTCGAATGCTAACATTTCTTTCAAGTACACTGTTTGTTTCATTGCATTTTTTAAATTCAAGCCATTAGTTTTATTTGGTCTGAAATATTATTTCATAATTAAAACGCGTTGATTGCTGTACTACTTTAGATTTATCCCTATTTTAAATCTTTTAATACTTCCCCACATGTCCCATTACTTCAGTTTTCGCAGCCTACACTTTTACTTCAATTAATTTGTTGGTTTGCTGCAATCTGAAAGCTGTGAAGTTTTGCTGGTGTTGTTGTTCGATCATTGGCACGTGTTACTATTTGAATTAGAACCATTCTGCGCACAAAATCTGACGCGTTGTGCGTTGAATGGTGGGGCGGTAGCTGCGGTACGAAACTGGTGGTGGGTTCCGTTTTGCATAAAGAAGCATGGAAATCAAATTTTGCTTCGTTACGTGTTGTCAGAAAAAGCTGTGATGTAACATTGCCCATTTTATAACATTTTAGAAAATGGTTATTTTTTTTTATTTTTTTCCATTCTGTATGCCAATGTCGCTAAACTCAACAATTTTTCTCCTATCAGTTTCATTTCCGTAAGCGCATTAAGTTCGTACTGGCATTGTAATGCCAAGCACCACGATGTCTACTCATCCTGTCTCAATTTGTGAAAAAGAACGATACAACATGCATTTAAAATCTTATTGTGTCAAATTCTTATTGTTTACGGACCTTAGATTAGGAAACATAAGTGCTGCTATCACCTAACAAATTCACATAGCACCCCCCCCCCCAATGGTGTGATTATTCTAAATTAAAAATTAAGTGTCTAGGCGTTAACAAATGGTACTACCCATACTAAAGTTCGTAGAAATTGACCAGACAGTTAAAGCTATAAGTTGCAGACAGATACACATAGAAACAGCATGTCTATCTCATACGCCTTAAGAAAGAAAATTAGGCAATAAAAATTAGTCCTTATTAACCACTATAATGAAGGCTATAGGTCCATTTCTTACGTACTGTTGAAAGAACTCGCTGTATAATGACATGCTGAAATATTTATTGTTTGAAGAGTGTAGAAAGCCGACTGAAAAGATAACTGAATTGGAACTACCTTTCAATTTTAGGCAAATAAAATTGCGTTATTTATTGGAATTGTGTGGAAATCTAAATTGTTTTGACAGTAAACACAAAATGTCAAAATGAATTCTGCCTACACTGGACTCACAGCGTGCACGAATTGGTGGGATACGGCTTACACGCACGTTATGTGTTGCAACTGGTGGGACAGAAGTTATATGCAATTAAGTGTCAGCACGGTATTATATGTACTGATTTTTGTGACAGCACACCGCTACTGTTTTCATTCTGTCCTCATACGGGCACCATATAGTCAATGTGCCTGACGATATTTATGAAGCAATCAGATCTGTTTGTTACATATCAAAAATATTTGGACTCCCTCCATTCAGTTTCAACGAAACTTTCCACTACGGTATAAGTTGCAAGAAATTTAAAATCTCTTCTTTCAACTTATTGTATTCTACTTTTATCATAGTTGTGCCTCTTATAGCATCTGCCATTGTTTTTGGCTGAAGGTTACAGAACTCCAACACGACTGACAAGCACGTGACGGTCATTTTCACAAACGATAATGTAGTTTGCCTTAAATCATCATTTTCGCTGCTGTCATTATTGATGGCAGTCGCATTGAACAAGAAAGAAATACTCAGATTGGTCACCGAAATTGCTCGAGTTGATAATGCACTATTATCAAGACACACATTTGTTTACAAGAAGACACATATCTACGCGTTGTTACAATTTGTTTATCTGCTTTGCACCTATGTCTTATTCCACTGTTTTGACAGCTGGGTTTGGATCTGCGAACCCAGCAGCAAGAACATACGACACTTGCCTCTGTCATACTCTACTCTCTCCATAGTCTACGTAATGAAGATGCAGCACATAACCTTCACTCTACTCTTAAGACATCGATTCAGAGAAATAAACGATTCCTTGAGACGAATCCGCAAGAACGGGAGAATTGACATGATCCGCAAAATGTAACTTAAATATGCTCATGATTTCGGGATATCACCTCTGGCCTCGGAGTCCAGCCATCTCGCTCAGCAGGTATAACTGCAGTTTACTACAAGATGGTTGAATAAATCCAAACCCCTTAAACTAGCATTTCGAAGAGCATATGTTATTCGCCATACAATCAACAGGTCTTGCTGATGTGAGGATTTCATTATATATTATTTGATTTGGTTTCATCTCTTGACCGCAAGTATGGACTGCAGATTCTTGCAGACTTCTCGTTGTATTTCATGACTCTCACATATGGTATTTATTTCTGCATATGGTGTGTGACAGAAAGTGCAGGGGTTACACGAGCATTTAGCATATCTGTAGTGTGGTTGTCTCTTGAAACAATTCGGTTGGTTGCTATTGGAGCATCCTGCACTGTTGCTAGTACTGAAACAAACTACACAACACAAAATCCGTAGAGGATTCTCGTGGAACCAGAGCGTCATCCGAATAGAGTGAGGCAGGCCAAACTCTTTTTGCAGCAGGTGAATAAATGACCTCTGCACTTCACAGTTTTGGGCTTCTTCAACATTAAAAATACTGCACTGGGGACAATCATGTGTTCAGTGATTACATATGTGTGCTTATTTTTATAGTTTTTGTAAGGTTAAAGTGGAATTACGTATCAAACTGTTAGGGGGTGGGGAAGGATATATTCAAAACACAACGGGGAGAGTGGTGAAATACGGAAGTAGAGATTATCTACAAAACAGAATGAATTAGGACAAGAAATTAGGAAAATTAATGCTGCATTGGTCATAATTATAAACTTATGTTGTCCAGGAATTGAAATTTCGTTTGCAGAACACGTCCAGATATCTGATAGGGTCTCTAGAAGTATTGAAAATCATGGTTGTTAATGATTACACATTCTGTCTAATTCACAGCGCACATCTGTTAGCACAAACAGCATGAAACATTTAATTAGGGTGATGGCAGGGATGTTCCATGTAGCCGGTTTTCTGGATATCTACGTACCCTGTATATTGACGCAGCCACAGTAGAATGGCAAAGCCAAATGAGAACGAGTTTTATTTAGGGAAAGGAATTCTAAATAGAGTAACGTAGGTGATAATGAAGTTACTGTGCACAAACCGACAGTGACATGTAGATAGATACACAAACAGTTATTATATAGTATATTACAAAAATATAATTTAGATATATCGGAGAAGGTATCAATTTATGGTCTTCAAATGTTAACACCCTAAATACGTTAAATGCGACAAACAGGCAGTTCATACTGCAGGTCAAAAAATCGAAGAGTATGGGCCGCGATTTATCAACACACTTCAAAAAAAAAGTACAACAAACTACATAAACAGAAGAAACTGTTATGATCATAAAGCGAACCGTTACAAACACATTCAGAAGAGATCCTCGATTAAATGTAGTAAAACAATGCCTACTCTTATTCTGTTAACTAAGTGTGTATGGTTATGGGAATTGTGCATTGTATACAGCAGATAATTGGAGAATTGAAGAGGGTAAAATAAAAAGAATAAAAAGTGTTCCTGGTCACAGCAAATAAATCATTCGAGACAAGCTTCAAATATTCAACACGCCAAGAAATCGAAGACCAGAGAGAGGCATGCCATTAGGACCTTCAGAACGTACGCCGAGCAGCTCAACAAGCTATGACGTCACGCTTGTGGGTCACAGCGAGGTTGGAGGGCCGACATGAAGTTTAGGAAGATCTGAGAGGATTCCTACATGACTACCAAAGGTGTTAAGGCCAACTTGACCTTCATAACGACAACGATGATAGTGGTGATGATGATTATGATCACGAAAGTAAGATTGTCTTTATGGTGTAAATTGCAAATAAAACAATTTTCAGCGCGTTCGCAAAATAAAGACAAAGGACTATCACGTTCGTCATGTCTGCCCTTCTGCCTGTCCGTTCGCATGGAACAACTGCGCTGGGATTTTCATGAAATTTTATATTTCAGTTTTTTTTTTTGGAAAACCTGTCGAGAAAATTCAAGTTTCATTAAAAATCGAACGGTAATAACGGTTACTGTACGTAAAGACCAATATACATTTTTGATCATATCTCGTTCAGCTCTACTTAGAGTGAGAAAATTGTAGAAAAAATTAAATCACAAGTTTATGTCCAATAACGTGTTTCGGAAATCGTTTCTTTTAGAAGATAAAGTGGAAAAATATGGTAGAGCCGGATAGGCCGCAGATTTCAATATGGCGAATCCGCATTTCATACTGGATATCTAGGGCTATAAACACATACCTACAATATGTACAACGTATTGCTCTTCCACGGCAACAATGGTTACGCGAACGCACGACAATGTTACATTACACCTACATTGCCTGTCGTGTTTAAAATTACAGATAGTCAGTACATACGGAAAGGAAGATGCCAGGACGTTAATACTGTCTTTTATATCGAGATGAATGCGTAAGCAATAGCACACCGCATATATGAAATACAAAAGTACAACACAACTTGTCATATGTGGACATGTATTACATAAGGTGAAAAATTCAGACATACATACTACTACTATGTACGAGTGTTTGTGCTAAGTCAACGGAACAAGCAGATGGCATTGACAGTAACCTAACTGACCTGTCCTTTTATAGATACAATTTTTTTTTCTCATTTCTAGTAGAGTGATGCTATACTCGCAGCATTAGTATAATGAATTATGGTTCCCATATTTCGACTTACAGTACACTTCAAATCCTTTTACGAACCACATTTTTCCAGTAGCACCTGCGAGACACTGTGTTCAGTATTACAAACCAGTTTTAAAATTGCCAAAATGATGTGGGGTATAATGAATGTAACGAAAGGGAGTAAAATATGAATCATGAAGTCACTTTATTTACTAACCCAACAACACAGATTCATCTTTCTTAGCCAATCAAGAAATTTCTCGCATTTTTCAAGCCCAAAATTTGATAATCGAGTTACAAGTTCTCAGTAATTAACTGTTTCTCGGTCTAGATTAATCAAATCCGGGTCCTCTTATCCTAGTTCTTTAGCAACTACTTCAATATTATCCTACTATCTAATTCTAGGTCTCCAAAATGATCTTTTTCCTTCGGGCCTTCCAAACAAAATCCTCCACGTTTCTGACATATCCAGTGACTGCCTCATGCCACGTCTACCTAACCTCCTTACAATAACATTCTGCCGACTAAAACTCGTGATATTAACTCCACCACTGCTACACGATTCGCACGGTCGGGCGTACAGTGCTGAATGTACACTTCAGAGAAAAGAATTTGTCACAGCTTGTTGTGTTCATTACAATAAACTGACCAACAGACCTATAAAGCATTTGCTTACAAACCTTGACATTTCTCTCTGGCATTAACAGAGTCTCAGAGTTGCTACAGTACGTGATGCAAATTGTCATATATCATTGTATTTGACTAGAAAGTATAGTGGAAAATTAATATATTTTATCTCTTAGTATCTGCGGATATCTGTAACAAAAACAACACAGGCTGTAGCTACAAAAGAACAACACCACCAACAAAAACGCCACTGACCATAGTAGTTCTTGGTGTAAGAATTTTCTAAAGTGCTGCGCAAGGTAGCATAATTTGTAAATGCGGCTACTTTTATATCATGTTTTCTCTTGTATTTGGGTCACCCTGAAGATGGTCAAAAAGAGCCGAAACACGTAGCAGAAAGTAATATGTAATTATAATAATACACTTAACCTGACCAAAAACGCATTTTATCGCATTACACATCAATGATTATCTAATGCATGGAAAATACGGAAAACGTTAAATTTGTTGTATTCTTTCTTTTGGGTGATTCTCCGGAGTCTGAATATTATATGCCGACGTTTCGGAACACTCTGTTTAACTTCCTGCTTACACCGCCTATGAAGATGGGAGGGATACAGCGTTCCGAAACGTCCGCGTATAAAATTCAGACGCCGGGAAATCACCCAGAAAAACGAAAGCAACATTCATCACATGGCGAAAGTTTGAACTCAAGAACGTTAGCTTTATAGTAACCTTTTACTGTAGACACATATTTATGTTTACGGGCTAGCTATCGTACGGAATCTGTAATACGAACTGCAGCTTCATAAGAGGAGTATTGCTTCCAGACGTAAATATTTTCAGGTAGGTGAATTCCCGTACGTTAATCCCGACATGGTTCTCCCCCTCTTACATCTCTGACTGGCGGGATTCCATCAAGTTTTCTCCTGTAACAGACACATTTATTTCTTCCCAAAATCTACAGCAACCAGGTAAAGAAGATTCTGTCGCCCTGAAGATGCAGGTAGTAATTCACTCTGAAACACAAACATTCACCTACTACACGGCGTAAAATACAAAATAATACCCTAAAGTTTCATGTTAGGCGCCTAGAGTCCTCGTGACATAGAAGAGTGTAGTATGAATCAATATGCATTTTAATAAAGGTTTTTTACTGTATTTGTTAAAAATTATATTCAAAGTGAAGGAGGTATTCACGACTTTTCATACTACCCAATTTTAGTGTCACTTGTATCACATGAAGCCATTAAGTATACACTGGCTTCGTGAATGACAAAGGATGTGACGAATTGGTGATTCGTGTTATCAATAACAACAGTGGCGAAAAAATGTGAAGCAGAATAACATCACCAGAACAGTGATTAAGGTAACCACAAAGACGGGAATATTTCAAGAAAATCTGTTTCTCAGGCAGTTAACAAATTCTACGTCCCTTTTAGATCCCTAAGTTTAACTGCCTTGTAAAAGAACTCTGTACATTCCTTATTCTGACTCAAATGCTGCCCGTGCACATAAACACCCTTTATGTTCTACATTCACTCATTATCATTTTACCATATAAACCTTAATCATGTAATGGTCTTATCGCATCCAAACTTGTCACAAACTGTATCTCTCTCCTCTAAACCTTTGAGGCAGTTCGTCTGACGTAACACTTGCTGGGTATTAATTCTCTTTTAATTGAAAAAAAAGAACGCTTACCCCCTTAACCACAAAACAAGGCTTCTCTAGTTCATTAACGTAAATTGTTTACTCGGTAGCTAAGGGAATTACATGCATAACAGTAAACAATACGATGTAATATTTCCAATTAATTTTAAATGTCGACAAACAGACAGTACAGTAAATCAACTTGCTCACAATAAAACAAACATTGCATTCTGTCAAAACACTACTCTGTATGATATCGGTATCTTACTGTGGCTACATGTTTCGGTCTTTCATTAGACCATCTTCAGGCCAACGTACATAGGTAAAAGGTACAATCAGTGCGTACTACTTATGTACTGTGGGATCCAATATTACTTACAGGGTGTACGAGAAAGCAATGAAGAATATAAAACATTTGTAAAGGTTAAAGTGTGATGTAGTATATCTAAAAACAATATATGGTTATTTATGGTCTGTGAAGTTGGTATTATGATGTACTGTTGAAGAAATATCAAGTCGTATGATCATGTTGGTGTTCCACGTTGTTGTCACGTGAACACTCAGGTTCAAGGTGACAAACACACGCACGTAATTTTGAATTGTAGTCTACACGTCCGTGTACTTGTACACAACTCTGCTCAATTATGGAACTTTTAAACACACATCGAGTTTATTGGTGTACGTACACACTTATCTTGATATGAAGCAATTTCCTGTGTATGTTAGACTTATAGATGATGAATGAAGTATTCACGTTGTTGTCGGTGTTTGACAAATAAAAGTTTGGCTTTTGTAGTTATTGCCACTTGAAGGCGATTCTGAAAAGACAGACATTGGTATAGTTGGATATGGAATTGTGATCTTGGTGGGATATCTTGGGTTTATATGAGTACTTACAATTTTCTTGCAGAGTTGAGAAACACGACGTGTGTGTGCGTGTAGTTTTTTTTTTTTTTGTAGTTTGTGACTGAGGAATGTTACGATAAGTACTGGGACTTACAGTGTTGACTGCCCTCTACCGGTGTGTTGCAGGATTAACGTATCGAAATTTATATTTCGTCTAAATGTATATTTATCATTTATTTGATTATCAATTTTTGTTTCTTTGCAAATGTGAAATTTTTATGATATGTTTTATATTTGTTATTTCATTTTTGTAAACTATGAAAATATTATTAACATGACGGAAGTACCAAATTATATGATGTTATACGATGTTGACCAATCATAATTTTCAATATGCTTGACGTTTAATACGCCGGTAGAGGGTAGTCACCACTATAACGCCCACTATTGATTGTAACATCCCTCAGTTACACTCTAATAAAGAAACTACACACACGCACACGTCGTGTTTCTGAACTCTGCAAAAGCAAATCGTAAGTACAAGTACACACACAAGATATCCCACCTTGATCATAATTCTGTATTCAACTATACAAAATCTGCGGAGAAATTTACCATATTCGCATGAAAATTTGTGGGTGTAATTTCCGAAGAATTTTCCGACAAACAACACGCCGTTTTACGGAATTCCTCGCAGTTCCGTATCGTATTGTGCTGCCATTTCCGTTATGTGATAGCCTACTAAGATTAATAACATTGGAATAAACACATTTTTGTGTTCATAGAGGCACACATCATCGCAGAGTTTTCAACTCCTCGCCCAGAATTCACAACAGTTCTCAACACTTATTTGTTAATCCTTATGACTGAATGACCGTATGGAAGTAAGCCGACAGCCTTCACATATACCGCATTTTTAATTTGGCAGAGGTTTGACGACTGGAAAACAGAAAAATATATTCTATCTTTGAATAACTAAAAAATTTCCTTAAAATGAGGAAAAAGGTGAAAACTCTTAAGAAAGCTGACATTTTCTCCAATATCATTCCTATATACTACCTGTCAAAATTTACAGGTTTGTTTCCGTTGTCACTGGCTTACAGTCAACATCAACAAAGGAGAGGTACAGTAAAAATGAAAACTTCAAAATTTGGAGTTTTATGTAGCATGTTCATGCTCATGTGGATTACAGGAGATCAGTGTTATGAGTTTATTACTAACCATATTAATTTCCAGGGTGAAAAAAAAAATTATGTGATGGACCTTGAAAGTGTAATATACACAATTAGCGCAGTTTCAAGCCTGATAATGTCTTTAATAAGAATACGGAAAGAAATGTATAAGGTTTTGTACAACATATTCGTTGTTGATAATTTACTTGATACAAAATGCTATATTCTGACAAAAAACGAGAAATTTTTATGGATACAATTAATATCTTTAACACTTGTCGCTTTCGTTATATATGCAGCTGACTTTCTTGTTATGAATTCCAACTTCAACATACGGTTATTGTGCGGATTAAGTTTTTATGCTTGTTGTTTCATTAGAATTGTTACAATCATGCAGTTCGCGAATCTTGTTTCTTTACTGAAACAGAAATTTAAAATACTGAACAGCTATCTTGGTTCTGCTGAAAATCCTGCGCAATACACACCTGACAATAATCTGTGGGAGATACTGCTACAGACACTACATTTCAGAAATGAAGACAATTGGAAGGATGATGCACTGCAAATAGAGGCATTTTATCAGGCGTTAAACAGACGATATTACAGCAAAATTACAGTGCAAGACTCCGCCAACATCTCCAACCAGAACTCTTGGCTCCAAACGGAGAAACTTCGTTTTCGTGCTCTGAGGATCATTTGGGACGTGCTGTGTGACATTTCTTCGTCAGTGAACTCCATGTATGGATTACAGATACTGCTCTGTATAGTGTCAGCTTTCATTGAAATAACGACGAATTTAAGTTACAGTATAATTTCATTAAAAGAGAATGTTTTTGCTAAAGAGGAACTTTATCTCAAAGTGGTGACGCCAATTATGTGGGCATTAGTGCAATTCTTGCTGTTGTTCTGGATGGCGTCATCCTGCAGTGCAGCCAGCGGAGAGGCTAACCGCTCCGTTACCCTGCTACAGAAGTTGCTCCTACTGCCAGAACTTCATCCGGCAACTGCAGCTGAAATTCAATTGTTCTTGCAACAAGTGCGAGACCGAAAACCCAATTTCACAGCATGGGACTTTTTCACCATAAATTACGGCCTCTTGGTTTCAACTGTAGGAGCTATTACTACTTATCTGGTGATCCTGGTGCAGATGCAAGCTAATTAGACGTCTTGTTAGAGACATTGTTTTATTATGCGCTTGCATAATTTCTACAACTGATCTGAATGGACGTAAATAACAGTTGTCTTTCGCACGCCACTTGTGATGTCAGCAACAGCAGTTATATATTGGTAATTTTATTATTTTGCGATGTTTTGCATTCCTACTACTTAAGTGTTCTTGGAGTTGAATGTACGTTATATGTGACTACTAATCTTTACTTCTTTAGTGGATATGTAAAGTAGGTGTTTTGGGAGGGGGGGAGAGAGAGACACACACACACACACAGACAGACGTCCCTTAAATTTTATCTGAAATGGGGATTAATATTTTTATTATTTTAATTTTACAAATCTCCTTGATTATAATAACGTGGCTTTGTAGAAAATTATGTTTACACAAGTCTAAAAGGAAACAATTGTTTTTTAACTTCTAAACATGAAACTTGCATTCAACTATGTGCTACATATGTAATATCGCTTAAATGCAGTAACCAATAATTCTACCAACTATTGGGTCGTACTCACTATTATTTAATGTAAATAGGAAATAAGGCAATAGAAAGTGCTCATCAGAATCGTTGCTATATGTGATTGGCTGAACATTTTGAATTGAATATTCAAGGATGTAATTCGTTGCACTTGCGTGAGAAATAATACATCTGGTACTTAATATCATCTTACTATAGATTCAATGCTGCTATCACGCCATATTTGCGTTCTCGTGAGACCTCGCGTTTTAGTAAATCGCGTAATAAAGTAACAAAATTTATGGCAGGGTTTTGGCGTTATATCGATAATGGTTGCTGAAATAGCAACAGCCCGCGATCGAATGCGAAAGTCGGCTGGATAAAAACAGCGTTCACCTGTTCACCGTTCGCGTTACGACCAATTCGAGTTAAACGAGACATGCGTCATAGCAATATTGACTGTATAATAATCCGGTTACTACTCACGCAATATAAGGCCCTAAGTGACAGGTAATAATTACATAGCTGATGTTGATTTCAAATATTCATATATATATACACATATATACATATATATATACATACACTAAACTGTATTTGACCATAATCTTGAACAATCACAACATATGTGGCCCATTTTTATAGTTAACCCTAATAACAACAAAAATGTAAAATTAAACTTTCACACATAATTCATTATTAATGCGAAGTTTCGAACTTCTTCACATCAACTTGAGGGAGTTTTATATAAAAAAATACAAAACACAGAAGAATTAATAAACTTAAATAATAACTTAATAATCCATGTGTTTTTAAATGCTTGTTTGATGTAAGACTCCCTGATAATGATGTCAAGAAGACTGAAACACATCGGAATATTAGTGAAGTAGAGGTGAAGTGTAATGTTGGTACTTGTGCATTTGTTGCTATTACAATGTTCATTAATGAACGTACATGAATACTACTAAGACAGGGAATTCAGTTCGCAGTGCGTTCAGTGCAATTTACTTGAATATATTCCCATATATTTAACATCTTCAGTAATAATATTCTCTCATTCCTAGCACATAAAAGTGCCGAATTTATGTATTCTCACATTCCGTCGATAGGGTAAACAAATTTAATGTGTGTCATCTGTAATGTTTTAATACATTACATAACAATAAACGTGAAGCCTGATGATGGTTGTATCGTACAGCCGAAACATGTAGAATTTTTATTGTTATAATAAAGCGTTGTGTGTAGACTAATTGTTTTATTGTTACATGGATTCACAATGACACAGCAACGTATTCAGAAATATAACAAACTCTTTTTTTGCATAAGACAACTTCGTGAAGATTTCAAATTCTCTGACTACGAAATAAGTCTCCTACGTCATGACAAAATTTCCGATTGTCGTTTGCCATATGCAGATAATATAATAAACAGATTAGTGTAACTGTAATGTGCCTGGACGTCTAAGGTTCGTGTTTGTGCTACGAAACCTGCTATCTTGACGGAAGTTTATCCTGGCTTTTCTCGGTAACTCCAGATGAATACCTGGACTACGCCACCATGAGTGTTGCTAATTCTTAACCCAGTCACTTTTCACGATTCTCTACACGTCTTATTCGACTTTCTACAACCTGTGTGTTTGAAAGAGTGTCACTAAAATTTCAAAAGCATCAAGGAAATATGCGTGATGTTATCACAGACAGAAATTCCAAGTCTCCTGCTAGCCTACCACAGACACATTCAGTTGCAGCCAACAGCGTCCTATACGTCAGGTAAATCGTACACTGTGTATATTAAATTATAATACTGTACACACACTTCAAGAAGTGCTTACTGTAGCTACAGAAACACTAATTCCATGTTTTGGAATGTTCGGTAGAACCAATATAGTCTGCAGCTTTACCCGCTGTGTGTTTTTGCCTGCAGTGTTCTGGCACCAATTACCTCAGTATATGGTTACACCTATAGTATGGCAGGACGGCTCTAGAGTAATGGGACCATTAGCTTGAACAATCACAACAAAAAACGGGAACCATTTTTATAGTTAACACCATTAAAAGAACAAGTATCAAAAATACCCTTTCACAGATAATTTATTACTAATGGAAAAATTTCCGATTTTCTTCACATGAACTACAGGGAGTTTTACATAAAAATCTTATACAAAACACAGAAGAACTAATAAATTCAATTAGCTACGTAATTATTCATGTGTTTCACATATGCCTTTTTGATATAAGTCTCCCTGAAAATAATCTGTGGAAGATCGTAACATGTCGGAATATTACTGAAGTATAGGTAAGTTTATTGTTAATATTTGTGCATTTGTTGCTATTACATTGTTCAGTAATGCACGTATATGAATATACTAAGACAGGGAATTCAGTTCGCAGTGAGGGGTTCGGTGCAATTTACTGAATATATTCACATATATTTAATATCTTCACTAATAATATTCTTTTATTCCACACTCATAAAAGTGCCAAAGTTATGTATTCTCACATACCGCCGGTAGGTTAAACAAACGTGACGTGTGTCATCCACACTGTGTTAAAACATTACATAAGAAAAATCATGAAGCGTGATTATGGTTGTCTCTTACAGCCGAAAAATGTAGCTATTTATACTACAATAATAAAGCGTTGTGTTATGACTGACCGTATTATTGTTACGTAGATTCAACAATACACAGCAATTTATTCAGAAACATAACTAACTCTTTTGCATAAGGTAACTTCGTGAAGATTTTAAATCGTCTGACTAAGAAATACACGTAAGTCTCCTACGTCATGAAAAATTCTCCGATTGTTTTTTGCCTAAGCAGTCAATGTAATGAGCAGATTAATGTAACTGTAATGCGTCTTAGACGTTTAAGGATCGTGTTTGTACTACGAAACGTGCTATCTTGACGGAAGTTTTCCTGGCTTTTCTCCGTAAATCCAGATGTATACCTAGAGAACGCCACGATGTGTATTGATAATTCTTCACACATTCATATTTCACGGTTCTCTGCACGTCTTATTCGACGATCTACAACCTGTGTGGTTGAAACAGTGTCACTAATATTTCAAAAGCATCAAGCGAAATATGTGTGATAATATCACAAACAGAAATTCCCAGTCACCTGCTAGACTACTACACACACAATCAGTAGCAGCCAACAGCGCTCTATACGTCAGGTAAATCTTAGCCACCATACAATATCCAAATTAATACGGGTCAAGCTGTAGCTTCCTCTTTAACAGATTTTTTCTCTTGTTAGTGCACTTAATTTCGACACGCTTGCTACTGTACCACGGACATTTTGTGGCGCTAAGACATTCTGAGTGATTCTGAGAAGGACGGAAAATTGAATATAAAATAGGAAAGGTTATCTTCTCTAATAACGGACACCGAACACCTACAGTTGATATTCACCACCGACCCGCTACACAGAAGTCAGAGGATAATTAAAATATGCCGACATATGATCTGGGTTTGCAGAATATTCATACTATTGTTTTCTGTCTAATAACATGTTTTATGGTAAGGTGGTAAGAACTTTATGGTAAGGCGGTAAGGTGGTAAGAACTTTATGGTTAGGCGGTAAGGTGGTAAGAACTTTATGGTAAGGCGGTAAGGTGGTAAGAACTTTATGGTTAGGCGGTAA
>Ga0209628_10001285_pt1 | contig 16068 bp, 8 predicted proteins | sample TergutCu122P4_FD_187285 | JGI IMG/M metagenome (GOLD analysis project Ga0209628, IMG submission 187285) | Cubitermes ugandensis P4 segment gut microbial communities from Kakamega Forest, Kenya - Cu122 P4 (SPAdes) (version 2) | ecosystem: Host-associated > Arthropoda: Insects > Digestive system >...
TTGATCCCCGTCACACCACAGTTGTTGTCGGCGATAGGCTTGAAAATGCTTATCAAGACAATCCAAAAGGTGCAGAAGCATATCAACCCTGCCCTTGTGATCGACGGCGTACTCATGGCGATGTGCGATACCCGTACCAATCTGTACAGGGAGATCAGCGCAATCATGGATAAGACGTACAGCCAAAGCATACGGATATTCGATACGGTCATCCCCCATTCCACGAAAGTCGGTGAGGCTAATCTGCGCAGACAGAGCGTTTTGCTGTACGATGAAAATTCAAAGCCGTCAAAGGCTTATCAAGAATTTGCAAAGGAGTTGATGTTAAGTGCTTGAAACTAAAAGACCAAGCAGGGCTGAAAGGGAAAGAAGCGTTATGGCTCTGCTTTTAGACGAAGAACCCAAGAAAGCCGGAGCAGGCGCAAAAGCCGCCGAAACATTGGATATTGGCGACCTTGTGCCGTATGCCGATCACATTTTCGATTTATATGAAGGCGATCGGCTTGACGACATGGTGCGGAGCATAAAAGAACTCGGTGTATTGCTGCCCGTTATTGTTCGTCCGTTCAACGAGGATGAAGGGACATACGAGATTTTGAGCGGTCACAACAGAGTGAACGCCGCCAAAGCCGCGGGGCTGACGGAAGTGCCTGTCATTATCAAAAAAGGTTTGACTGATGATGAAGCGGAGCTTATTGTCACCGAAACCAATTTAATACAGCGTTCGTTCGTTGATTTGACCCACAGCCAAAGGGCTGTCGCCATAAAACGGCATATGAACGCCATCAGTAAACAAGGTATGAGAACTGACCTTTTAGACGAAATAGAAAGGCTCTCAAACCCGCATGAAATCAACGAAAACGGGACTTCGGCTCTAATAGAGCCTAAGATGACGGCAAGAGAAAAAACGGCTGAAAAATACGGTCTTTGTCGAGCAAATGTAACCCGGTATATGCGTTTGAGCCATCTATCGAAACGGCTTCTTGACCGTATTGACGCCGATGAAATCGGGATATACCCCGCCGTGTCACTTTCTTATCTTTCATTAGATGAGCAAGACGGAATTGACCGGCTGTTGAGCGAAACCGCATACAAAGTCGATATGAAGAAAGCAAAGTCCCTGCGGGAGTATTCTGAGGGAAAGAAATTATCCAATGAAAAAATGACGCAAATACTATCGGGCGAGTTATATAAGAAACCCAAACCCAAAACCGCGCCCCCATTGAAAATCAAGGCGAAAATCTATCAGAAGTATTTTGACGATAAATATTCGCAGACGGAAATGGAGGTGATAATCGACCAAGCCCTTGCGATGTATTTCGCAAATACGGGTGAAAAGGAGGGTAATCCTGATAATGAGGACAGACGAACGGCTTAAAATCATCTATGAAACGATAGCGCCGACTATAACCCGCACGGATGAAGCATGGAAGGACTATCTGCGGTTCGGCGCTACCGTTTACAAGCACCAATTCGACAACGCCCTGCTGGTTTACGCTCAAAACCCAAGAGCCACCATGCTTGCCACATTCGACACATGGAAAAGCGATAAACTCAGGCGTTCCATCAATAAAGGCACAAAAGGTATCGCGGTCTGCGAATATGCCAACGCAAATCTCACCATCAAGCACCTTTATGACATAACACAGACCAACGGCCGCATTGTTCCCGTAGTGTGGAAACTGGATGATGAACTCAGGCAGGGATTGGTAAACAGGCTCTCATACAGCTACGACATCAAATCCAACGGTTTAATTGACTGTATAGAGAAGATCACCGCGACCGTCATAGCCGATACCGTTGACGACTACTTGCAGGAATTTGAGAACGACGTGAAAGATCATTTTCTCGGCATGATACCGCAGGACGGCCTTATTGTCGAATTAACCGAAACGATATACAATAGCTGCGTGTACTTCATAGCCCACCGCTGCGGCGAAACCGCCGACGTGAACCTTCCCACCATATCGCATTTTGACACCATCCCTCTTGTCGCGCGGCTCGGTTATACCGTGACCGAATTATCAAAGGGCATACTTCTTGAAATAGAGCGAAACGTAAAAATATTGGAAAACGAAAGGAGAGCCAAAAATGAACAGCGAACTCATGAACAACAAAGAGCTTCAAGAACTCCTGAACGGCTTACAGCCGGAGAACTTGACAGAGGACGGGGATCAGCCCCTCGGCAAGTACGGCAGAATGGCGATGGAGCATCTACACCAAACCAACCCCCAAAAGTTTTCACTTTTGAAGATGCAGGGCGAGCTTATGAACCTGATGTATCGGGTGGACGAGGAAGCGTCGGAGCAGATCGAAAAAATAACGGCGAATCTGCTGGAGAAAGACCCGATACCCGAAACCGAGGACATTTTGGAGAAAACCCGCCATTACAACCAATACAAGCTGATAGCGGAGGAAATCGTACTGAACGAAGTAGTGCTGATACCGAGATAACCGAACCCGAAAGAGAGCCGCAAGGCTCTTTTTCTTTGGGCGATTATGTGGAATGGCTCGGCAAGTTATATATGCTCGCTTATCTTGATGAAGATGGATATATTATACGCTCCCTTGACGATAAATCAACATATCACGACGGGAACATCGCGCAACTCAATGAATTTATTGAAAAAAGAAGTATCACACGCGTATATCCCGAAAGGATTGATAAGCTCTTTGGCTATGTCGCCGATGAAATCATATGGTCGGACGGCGAGGAATATATCATCGGCAGCTTTGATACAAGCGCCGCGACACTGATAAACCTGATTGACAACACCATCACCAAAACAATACCTATTTTAGAGGCTTGCGAAATATTATGGCATGAAAATACGCTGGTACGGGACGGGCAGCCAAGATTGTTTTCCGCTCCGCAAATATGGTATACGCCTGATAAAAATATCCCGTACCGCGAGGGCGATATTGTCAGAGCGTTGTTTACATCAGCGCGGCTTTTACAAATCACCGATCAGGCCGTCCGATATATTATCCCCGAAGAAGCAGACAAAGGCGTATATGAAATGGAACGCAGCCGCTTTGAGGAAAATCTTGAAAACGGCGTGTACCGCACCATCACGTCGGGCGATACGGTATTGAAAATCGACCCCAAAGCTCCCGCCGAAGCATCCGAACCGCCGCCAACGACTGAACAGCACACCGATGAGCCGCCTGACGACGGCTCTTTTTTTATGCCCGGCGACGATGATAAAGTAAATCAAACAGCCGAACCCGAAGGCACACCATTTTGGCGGGAGTACAATGCCTTTTTATATAAATATCCCGACAGCATTGTATTCAGACGGTTAGGCGACTTTTATGAGGTTATGGGTTGGGACGCAAAAACCGTAGCCGATGAATTTGACCTTACGCTGATAAGCCGCGACGCGGGCTTGTCGGAACGTGTACCTATGATCGGCGTTCCTGCTCATACTCTTGATAAATATGTGGATGAGCTTGTCCGCAAAAATTACCATGTCGTGATTGCTGATGCCGAAACAGTTACGGAACGCAAACCCGAAGAAGCAAAAACTGATATTCCAGCCGGTGATTATCATTCCGCTCCGGCAGCGTACCGAAACTCATTTGACATGATTCTGATTGAAGGTACGGGCAGCGCGGAAAGCAAGCAGGTAATATATGATTTTTTCACAGCCCCGGACAACGAAGCCCGTCCGCGAAGCGACGCTATAGACCTATTGAAAAAGGAATACGGCATATTTTTAGCAAACGGGACGCTTGAATCAGAAGGTATCAAGCATTGGATAAGCGGCGACGACGGTATAACGGCGACTTTTAACGACGGATATATTCTGACAATGACGTGGCCGATAGTACAGCTTACGATTGACCGCCTTATTTTAGAGAACAGATATTTAGAGCAGAAAGAACAAAGCGGAATAGATGATTATGCTGTTCCCAACGAGCCTGAATCATATGGCAGAAGTATAAGTAACCGAAGCGAACAGCTTACCCTTTTTGACCTTGAAAATGAACGCGACGAACCGACCGCATGGCAGCAATCCGATTACCCCCGTTTCAACGAGTATTTGAAATTATTTACCGGCATAGTGGTACAGGATGAAGCATACCGCGCCGCCTACGACGGCAGCGGAAATTTTGACCGTATCATCATTGAGTGCAGGGCTGCCCTTGAACGGTCTATCGTTCATATCGGCGCGGAACACGAATGGTTCACAGATACTTACAGGACGGACGCCGAGTTTGCCAAGCGGTTCGCGCAAAGGCTTTTAGAGGAATCCTACCCGATTATTTCAAAAGAAACACGCGAACGGGTAAATGTGCCGGAACCCGCCGCGACGCCGAGGGCAAGGACAAGAACGCCGAACGACGCGTCCCACCGCAATTTTAAGACGTTCAACAATCTTTTTCCGCAGATCGTTGACGGCACATACCGCGAAATGCTTTTTGAATCCAATGGTTTTGAGCCGCTGACCCTTGCGCGTGTCGGCGGCAATCAATATTCCATCATGCACACCTATCAGCAAAACGGCGACACCATGTTCGACCCGTATATGACGGTTGAGATCGACGCCGAAGCGCAGACCGTACAGGCGTTGTCTTATGAACTCAGCAGTTTGTCTGTTTATCAGGACGTTTACGCAAGCGGAAACCAAAATATTAAATTGCAGCGGGAGCTTAATTCTTTCCTTTCGGATTGGCTGCGGAATATCGGGCAGCAGGGTTTTATGCCCTCAAAAGCCATATCGCTCTCGAACGGTAAAGATATTGTAATCACTTTTGACAGCGGCGAGCCAAAAATAACTGATGAAAAAGAAAGCCCTGTACGCCTTACCAATGAGCTTATTAACTCCCACAACAGTCAGCTTGATTTGCAAATATTGGCGCTGATAGACGATAACCGCGTAGGTGAATTGCTTTATACCGTTTTTGAGGGAACGCCGCGCATAGAAAATATCGAGGTATATGAGGATTACCGCAGGCGCGGTATAGGCTCTATGATGGTGCGATACCTCGCCGAGCAATTCCCCGGTGTTGAAATCGAATGGAGTTTGATGACCGGGGACGGTGCGGCGTTCCATGAAGCTGTGACCTACAAGGTGGAAAATAAGGAATACACCGAGGCGCAAGACCGTATTACCGAAATCTCCGGGCAGCTTGCAGTTTTTGAGAGTAAATACGCGGATAGCTATATCCCGGAGGATGTTGACGATGAATGGAATGATTTAGAGAACGAAAAATACGACCTTGAAAACAGACTCGCCGAACTTAAACCCACTAAGACCTTCATACGGCTTGACGACGATCTTGACGGTGAGGTTGAGTCTGCCGTTTCCGACGAAGAAGATTATACAGAAGAAGAAACGGACGGGTCGGGCGGCACGATTACTCTACCCGAAGCCGCGCCACTTACACAGAATTATCGGTATTCCGTTGATGATAATCTTTACCCTGCGGGAGCGAAAGCGAAGTATCAGAATAATATCGCCGCTATCCGGCTTTTGAAAAGGCTTGAAACCGAAAAGAGGACGGCGACACCCGACGAGCAAAAAATTCTTGCCGGTTACGTCGGATGGGGCGGCCTTGCCAATGCGTTCAATGAAAACAATTCGACGTGGAGCAATGAGTATAAGGAACTCCGGCTGCTTCTCTCTGACGATGAATACAACAGGGCGCGGTCGTCCACCCTCACGGCATATTATACCGAACAGAGACTTATTGAGTGCATTTACAAAGGTCTTTCAAACCTCGGCTTCAACGACGGCAAGGGCAGACGTATTTTAGACCCGGCAATGGGTACGGGCAACTTCTTTTCCGTCCTGCCCGATAGCTTGCAGGACGCAAAGCTGTACGGCGTGGAACTTGACAGCATCACCGGCAGAATCGCTAAAAAGCTGTACCCGAACGCCGACATATCGGTAACGGGTTATGAAAACACCGACTTTGAGGATAATTCCTTTGACGTTGCCCTCGGTAATATCCCGTTCAACAGCATCAAGGTACTCGACAGGCGGTATGATGATCTTGATTTTCTGATACACGATTATTTCATAGCCAAGACCATCGACAAGGTGAAACCGGGCGGCGTTATCGCTTTCATCACGTCAAAAGGCACGATGGATAAAAACGACAGCACGGTGAGGGAATATATCGCCCAACGCGCGGATTTGCTCGGCGCGGTCAGGCTACCTAATAACGCTTTCAAGGCGCTGGCTGGTACTGAGGTGACTGCGGATATTATTTTCCTCAAAAAACGCGAAACCGAGCTTGCCGATGACGACGAATATCCCGATTGGGTAAATACCGCAAGCAGGCAACCCGATTATATGCCGCTCAATAGATATTTCATCAACAACCCTGAAATGATTTTAGGGCAGATGAAATGGGACAGCAGAATGTACGGCAACCAAGACGGAACGGCATGTATCGCTCCCGATGGTCAGGATTTGTACGGCGAGCTTGAAAAAGCGATGAGTTATCTGAAAGGGATTTTTAAAGCCGAACCGGACGCGGAACTCACGCCAGACGATGAAGAATACTACGAGCGCGAACATGAAAAAGCCCCCGATGGCACAAAGAATTTTACCTATCTTGTAAAAGACGACAAGATTTACTTCGTAGAAAAAAATCTGCTCGTTCCAATGGAATTTACGGGCATGGCAGCCGAGCGCATCAAAGGGATGTGCGATGTTAAGGCGGCGCTGCTTGACGTTATCGCCGTTCAGTCAAGGGATTATGAGTACCGCGAGCTTGAAGAAGCGCAAAGGAAACTCAATGCCGCTTATGACGCTTTCATAGGTAAATACGGCTTTATCAACAGCGCCGCCAATACAAGGGCTTTTAAGGACGACGACCAACTCCCCCTTTTGTGTTCAATAGAAAAATGGAACAAGCAGAACGAAACCTATGATAAAGAAACCATTTTTACAAAGGCGACCATAAAATCATACAGGCGGCCGCACTCGGCAGATACCGTCGCCGACGCTTTAATGCTCTCCATCAATTATTATCAAAAGGTCAATATCCCGTATATCGCCGATTTGTGCAATCAAGAACCTGACGAGGTGATAAAAGAGCTTGGTGGCAAAATATATCTCAACCCCCTCAACTACTACGGCAACTACTACGAGGGTTGGGAGATAGACGAGGAATACCTTTCGGGCAACGTCAAGCGCAAATTGGAATATGCCGCCTTAAAAGCGCAGGAACACCCCGAACTGTTCAGCCGCAACGTGGACGCCCTGAAAGAAGTGCAGCCAGAACCTTTGACGCCCAACGACATCAGCTTCAGGGTTGGCACGAAATGGATTCCGTTGGAATATTATCAGCAATTCATGCACGAAACCTTTGGGACAAAAGATAAAGCCGTCGTAACGCTCGAATACAATAAATTTACCTCAAAATGGTTTATCAACGGTAAGATGAGCGAAAAGACCAACACCCTTGTCAACAACACCTTCGGCACGTCGAGGATGAACGCATACGAAATATTTGAGGATTCATTGAACCTTCAAAATGTAATTGTCCGCGATTCCGTTGAAGAAACGAATGAGCAGGGCAAAAAGGTCATACGGTATGTCACCAATCCGCAGCAAACCGCCATAGCGCGGGAAAAACAGGAGCAAATACGGGAAAAATTCGGTTCATGGCTGTTCAGGGACGCGGACAGGGCGCAAATCCTCGTTGACCTTTACAACGACCGTTTCAATGTGTACCGTCCCCGGTCTTACGACGGGAGCTATCTGCAAATATCGGGGCTGAACGAGGAATACAAGCTCATGTCCCATCAGTTAGACTTTGTTGCCCGCGCCGCGCACACAGGCTCGGCGCTCAACGGTCACGTCGTAGGCGGCGGTAAGACCCTCGCCCTGATCGCGTCGGGTATGTACATGAAAGAGATAGGCGCGATCAACAAGCCTGTGTTTGTCGTTCCGAATAATATTATCGGCCAATGGGCGAACGACTTTTACCGATTTTTCCCCGGCGCGAATGTTTTAGTCACCACCGAAAAGGATTTTGCGAAGAAAAACCGGCAGAAATTCATATCAAAAATAGCAATGGGCGAATATGACGCCGTATTGATAACGCAAAGCCAATTTGAAAAAGTCCCCGTTTCCCTTGAACGGCAGATGGATATGGCTCAATCCCAAATCCGTGAGATAAATTGGGCGATAAGCGAGGCAAAGAAAAGGGACGGTCAGGATTGGTCTATCAAGGACATGGAACGGCTGGCATATAACCTTGAAACGCGCATGGCGAGGCTGGCGGCGAATTGGAAAAAGGACGAGATCATCGACTTTGAAAACCTCGGCATTGACTTCATGTTTGTGGACGAAGCTCACGCCTATAAAAACGGATTCATCTATTCTAAAATTCGCGGCGTTGCCGGTGTTGGGCAGTCAAGCTCACAACGGGCGATGGATATGCTTCAAAAATGCCAATACTTGCAAGAAACCCATAACGGCAGGGGCGTTGTGTTCGCAACTGGGACGCCCATATCCAACTCGCTTTCGGAGCTTTTTATTATGCAAAGGTATTTACAGCCCGATGTGCTGCGTGAACTTGATTCCATCAACTTTGACGATTGGGTATCCAATTTCGCAGAGGTCGTCACCGCGCTTGAAATCACGCCGGAGGGCAGCGGATACAGGCTTAAATCAAGGTTCGCCAAGTTTTTTAATCTTCCCGAATTGATGAACGCCTTTGCCCTTGCCGCCGATATTAAGACCGGAGATATGCTTGATCTGAAAACCCCCGAAATCGAGGGCGGCAAAGCTGAGATCGTCGTTTCGGAGCTTTCTACTTTCCAAAAACGTATCATGTCCATATTGAGCGACAGAGCTATGAAGGTGAGAAACAGAGAGGTTAAGCCCCATATCGACAACATGCTTTCGATCACAAACGACGCGCGTATCATGTCGGCCGACGCGCGTATGCTCATTCCTTCCGCGCCGGGTACGCCGAACTCAAAGATAAACCAATGCGCCGACAATATCTATGCAATATGGCAGAACACCGCCGAGAAACGCCTGACACAGATAACCTTTTCTGACATAGGCACTCCGAAGAAGAACCAATTTAACGTATATGACGAACTCCGAAGGCAGCTTATCGAGCGTGGTATCCCGGCAAACGAAATCGAGTTTATCCATAACGCGAAATCCGACGACGAAAGGCAGAAGTTTTTTGACCGCATGAAAGACGGCGAACTGCGCCTATTAATGGGCAGCACTCAAAAATTAGGGACGGGCGCGAATGTGCAGGACAAGCTCTACACCGTCCATCATTTAGATTGTCCGTGGCGGCCTTCGGACATCGAGCAGCGTGACGGAAGAATACTCCGTCAGGGCAACGACAACCCTTCCGTCCGCTTGTACCGTTATATCACAAAAGGCTCGTTTGATTCGTACTTGTGGCAGATTCAGGAGCAAAAACTAAAATTTATCAATCAGGTCATTACGGGTCGGGCTATCACCCGCGATTGTGAGGACTTGGACGAAACCATACTGACCGCCGCGCAGATAAAGGCGATGGCGAACGGCAACCCCTTTGTCGCCGAAAAAATGGAGATCGACAACGAGGTAACGACGCTCCGGCTGCTAAAATCCAACTGGCAGAGCGAACGGGTCACTTACAAGAATAACATCGAAGTTAATTACCCGCAAAAAATCACTTCATACGAAAAAGGTATCACATTATCCAATGAAGATATATCAGTATGGGGCGAAAACAAGGACGGCGACTTCAAAATCGAATTGGAGGGCATCGTTTACGACGACAGGGTAAAAGCCGCCGAAGCCTTTGCCGCGATAAGAGCCGTCAGGGGCGAGAACCTTAGAAACTCAATCCAAATCGGCAGATACAGGGGTTTTGAGCTTCATTTGACAAGAGAGTGGTATGCAGCCGTATTAGAACTCCGGGGCAGATTGAAATATACCAAAGACCTCGGCGAATCAACCCTCGGCAATATAACGAGGATAGAGAACCTTTTTGATGAAATCCCCAAAACCTTGAAAAAATACGAGGAACAGCTTACGGATACCCAAAAGCAGCTTGAAGTGGCGAAGGCTGAAATAGATAAGCCCTTTGAGCATGAGGAACGGCTCGGCCGCCTGATAACCCGGCAGAATCAGCTTAACATGGAGCTTGAATTTAAGGAATTGCAAAGCAAGCCGGATGAGAAGAATGTTCAGGCTGCCTTTGTCAAGGAAAACTTTGCGTTGCTTGAAGCCTTCGCGCCCGAAATCCTTTACAACAACAGGAACTATATGTGTTTCGTTTCCGATGGCTATTCCGATTTTATATTGCAAAGAGTCGCCGCCGACATCATCAAGATGGCTTTTTATTATGAATCCGGCAATCAACGGCTGCGCGACCCCGAAGTGATATTGAAGCTGAACATGGACGACAGGACGCTTATACCCGTTTCCTATAATCAGGATACCATGTTCGTCCGGCAAAACACATACGATAAAAACGGCAATCTTGATGAGAAGCTGCTGAGTGATTTGGATTCCTTCATTCACGATTGGCTGACCGACATCGGGCAGCAGGGTTACGAACTTTCGCCTGAAAAAGAGGCCGAAGCCGAAACGCAATATCTTGACATGGAGGACTGCGAATTGGATATGGACTATTTGACCGAAGATGTGGAGGTTTCCTGCGGCGTTGAGATTTAACACAACACTATAATCAAGGTTGTTTGAAGGCGTTCAGAAATGAGCGCCTTTTTTACGACCAAATTTCAGAAAGTAGGTGCATTTATTGAACAAAATCATATGCGGCGACGCGCTGACAATCCTGCGGGAAATGCCCGCCGAAAGCGTAAATACCTGTATATCAAGCCCGCCGTATTTCGGTTTGCGCGATTATTCGTGCGCCGGTCAGGTCGGGCTTGAGGACACACCGGAAAGGTACACCTTGATAGAGCCTGTTTTTTCCTGTGAATCCGATACACCCGCCGTCGAAAAGTAAATGTATTTCACATATTATAGCATATCCGACAGAAAAATACAATGCCTTATGGGTAAATAAGGCGAAAATTTTTTTCGCATTATTTCAAGAGTGACCATTTTAAAAAGGTGTACCTTTTTAGAAAATCATATCCTGATATGACTCTTTAATCTCGTTCATAATGAATAAAAATATTAGAACCAATCACACTAATTCCGAGGTGATAATTGTGATTGGTGAAAGATTAAAGGGATTGAGAAAAGCGAAAGGAATCAAGCAGGAAGAATTGGCGGAAATTATCGGGGTGCAAAAATCAACCGTTTCCCTGTATGAACTTAGTAAGAACGATCCGAGCGACAAAGTGAAGATAGCGATTGCAAAATATTTCAATATTTCGCTGGACTATCTGATAGGAGTTATTGACGAGCCGGTTCCTTATTACAGTAATGATTTGTATGTATTACTGCCTGATGATATGCACAATGAGGAAAAATACTTGCTGTTAGATTATCTTGAATATCTTCGCTACAGAGGAATCAGACGAGCAATACATGATTAGGATATGGATTGCGAAAAAGTTTACAAATTTTTCGAATATTACTCGTTTTACTCTTGACAACCCTTGCGCGAATATGGTAGAATATTAATGTTATCTCAAAAATGCCGTCGAACCAACACTTGAAAGGATTCCGATTATGACGAAAAAGAAATTCTATAAGTTTTTATTTGAACCGTTGGGGCTGCGCTTCTCCCCTCCTTTTTCGTCATGCCTTATACATATTGACGCTGACCAGATGGCGCGGGTAGCAGGTTTTTGAGCTATGTCCGTGCCATTTTTTTATAGCGAGCGAACAAGCCAAACCTTCAGCGAATCTTGCGGAATACCTCTAAACACTCATTCGCGCTTCGGAACGCAGGCGTTCCGGAGAGAGCGGTGAGGATCATAAAAAAATGTAGGTAGCTTCGGACACGACTGTGACAACAGGGTGTGCGGTGCGAAAGGGAGAAGGTGTGCCTGTTGCCGGTTGGGAAAATTTATTGGTATGTTTTATTTTGTCGGACAGGCGCGGAGGAAAAACTGGCTGATAAGCTAAAGAATAAGCTCGGCGAGAGTTATCTCCCCTTCGTTCCTCAAAAGACTTGCGTATTCAGGCGGCAAGGACAGAAGTCGTTATTTCAGAAGATATGCTTTCCGGGGTATGTGTTCATACAATCGGACAAGCCTGCGATGGAATTCATGTGTCATGCCTTCCCTGTTGTTTACAGGCTCAAAGAAGCCTACAGGTTTTTATGTTATGGGGACAGAACCGACATAGCAATGCAGGAGGAAGAAAGAGTCGCGTTAGACAGAATATTCGGTGTCAATCATAGCATTGATATGTCAACGATCTACAAAGAAGGAGATTCCATAAAGGTAGTATCAGGGCCGTTTGTCGGTCAGGAGAGCAGAATATTGAAGATAAATCGGAATCGGTATGAAGCGACTATTGAAGTTGCTATGTTTAACAACAAAGTTCCAGTTATAATCGGGCTGGATGTAATAGAAAAAACGAGCGATTAACGCGATGAATCAAGTGTGTAAGTTGCGTATCGTCCGAGAAGTATAATCGATGGGACACTCTATCTGTAGAGATTATGAACAGGGACAATTTCACGGGATATTAAAAGTCACATATTAATACTGAAAGGTAATTTGAAATGTCAAATTATATTGATTTACATACGCACTCAATATTTTCCGATGGAACAATGACGCCCTTTGAATTAGTTAAATATGCCCATGAAAAAGGTTTGGCGGTTTTATCACTAACTGACCATGATAGTATGGGAGGAGTAACGGAAGCAATCGATGCGGGAGCACAATTTAATATCACTGTCATTCCAGGCATTGAATTTAACACTAATCATAATGGCGACATCCATATATTGGGATATTTTATTGACGTTAATTCTGCATCTTTAAAGGCATATTTAGATTCCACTAAGGATAAACAAATTCATTGGGTTATAAAAACTTTGAATAAATTAAAAAAGCAAAAGATAGATTTAGATATAGAAAAAATTATAAACAATAAAAATAAAGTTAATATTTCAAGCATTATATCTGAAATGATAAGAAATCAATATGTTGAAGATGCTAAAGAAGCCCAAGAAAAATATTTTGATAAAGGAAAGCTAGCTTATATAGAGTATTTAGATCACTCATCCGAACAATGTATACAAATTATAAGAAAAATAGGGGGAATCCCTGTTTTAGCACATCCTATGAAAATATCGAATAATGCTGATGAAATATTCAAAATAATAAAAATGCTGATGAAAACTGGATTACAAGGAATTGAGTGTTATCATCCGGAAAACTCACCTGAGTTCACAAATGCTCTCGTATTATTTTGTGGAAACAATGATCTTTGCGTAACAGGCGGAAGTGATTTTCATGGATTTGATAAACCGATGGATTTGGCACACCCTAAAGTCCCGATCAAAGTCTTTGAAGACTTGTTGCGATTTAGGAAAGATTTAAATATTTCAAATTAATAATAGCTATGCTTATATTGGGGTGGCAATATGGAAAAAATGGTACATAAAAAAAACATTGAATTATGGAACGGAATTTCTGATGTATATCATAATTTTAGACCAATTCCGCCTAAAATTATAACAAAAATTATTTTATCATGGTTGCAAACGGAACCTGATGTTGTTGTCGATGTTGGGTGTGGTACAGGGCTTTCGACAATAATTTGGGATGATATTGTTAAAAATATCATTGGTATTGAACCAAATGATGATATGAGAACAACGGCTGAAAGCAATACAAATTCAAAACATATTATTTTTAAAAAAGGTGTTTCAAACGAAACAAATCTTCCACCTGCTTATGCAGATATTATTACCGTTTCTCAAGCATTTCAATGGATGGATATAGACAGTACTTTATTTGAGTTTTATAGGATTTTAAGAGACGGAGGTGTTTTATCAATTTATGGTCATCAACTACCTCCAATAATGGACTGGGAAATTGAAAAAGCATCATATGAATTAAGAAAAAAATGTGATAAATTGATTTATTCTTTGGAAAAAGAGAATCACTTAATACATAATGATAAAAACACATTTTATGATAGAATCAATTCCTTTGGTAAATTCCGTTATTCAAGGGAAGTCGCATTTCATAGCGTAGAAAAATGTACTCCACAACGATTTATGGAACTAACTTTAATACATGGTAGCGACACCGAAAGCGTGAAACTTTTACCGAGAACAATAAAAAAAGAAGTGAATAAATTATTAGAATTATTAAATAAAAAATGCAATAGCGAGTTTGAAATTGTTATTCCATATAGCATGGTGATTGCAATAAAATAGATATATTGGCATGTATACTAAAAATTCACGATTGAGAGGATGGTAAAATTTGTGGAAAAGATTTGGTTAAATGTTTTTCGGAATGAAAAGTTCTCACATAACGGCTCGTCAGCATGGATAAATATGGGGTATTTAACAGCTGCTTTGAAAAAAAACCTTAATGTTGATGTGCAAGTTAATTTCTATATGCTCGATGAGGTTGATTTAGCAATATCTGATGCCATTCAAAGTGAACCTTCAATTATTGGCTTGACAGTATTGCAATTTAATTGTCATGCATGTATCGAATTTTCAGAAAAAATAAAAGAAAAATTACCGAAAGTCCACATTACTATGGGCAACACTTTTGCGTCAACATATTCATCGTATTTATTGCAAAACTACCGCTCCATTGATTCCATCGTAATTGGTGAAGGAGAATTTTCCTTTGTCGAATTATGCAAATATATTTTAAACGGAATGTCGTTGAATCAATGTAAAGGTATTTACTATAGAAACGGAATAGAATTATGTGAAACTGAAAAAAGGGAATTACATGATAACCTTGATGATTATCCATTCCCAGATCGTAGTTTTTGTGAGAACAAAGTAAATGTTTTTGGGGTATTAGGCTCAAGAGGATGCTATGGTAATTGCACTTTCTGCACTATAAATACTTTGTTTAAGGGGAAAGTCAGAATAAGAAGCATAGTAAATATTCTTGATGAAATAGAATTGTTAAAAATAAATTGTGGTGCAAAATATATTAATTTTTATGATTCAACGTTTTGTATTGACAGAAAAGATTCTATCAATAGACTAGAACAATTTTATTATGGATTGCTAAAAAAAGATTTAGATATTAACTTTTCAATAAACCTTCGCACAGAACAAATAGACAATAGATTATTAGATGTCATAATAAAACTTAAAGATGTAGGCTTAGATTGTATATATTTTGGAATTGAAGCGGGGAATAATGAAGATTTGTCTATTTATGGAAAACCTGCAAATGTCCAAAATCATTTAGATGCATTGAACTTATTACGTGAAAATATGATTTTATCTGATAATTATGACGTTAGTGTTGACTATGGGTTTATAAACTATCATCCGTATTCAAAAATAGAGAATGTGAAAAAAAATATTCAATTCCTTCGCGATAGTGGATTGTTTTTCACCTTTAGGAGAATTAGTTCTCGTTTCTTAAATTATGGCGATTGTGAACTTAGTAAAAAAATAGAAAAGGATGGATTATTGTTAACTTCTCCGGGCGAACCTATAAAAGATCCGTTGGCATATAGATTTGTTGATCCTAAAATTCAAACAATATATGAGATTAATAAAGAATATGCAGAACAATTTAAGCAGTTAGATTTTCCTCAATATTATGAATGGATATCTGCATATCGACGTTGGAAAAAATTCTATTCTGATCGAGAAAGTAAATATACATCAATTTTCAATCGATATATTAAGGATCAAACCTTAATAACGCAATTTGTAAGTGATATTATGTTAGATGTGGTTGATAAGGTAGACAAAAATCATTCAATTGATGACATAATAAAAGAACATAGTAAAATTATTTCAAACAAAATAGATTCTTTAAAAGATGATTATGAATTATTTGTAGCAACATATCAGAAACTTAATATTGATTTATTTAAAAAAAATGAATTGATAGTTTATAAAGTTCGTTGATTCTATTTAATCATAACATCATTTCTTGTGAGTCATGTTTTCTTTATCAATTTTATGCGATATGTGAACGCGTAATTAATTTTG
>Ga0209628_10001286_pt1 | contig 16065 bp, 12 predicted proteins | sample TergutCu122P4_FD_187285 | JGI IMG/M metagenome (GOLD analysis project Ga0209628, IMG submission 187285) | Cubitermes ugandensis P4 segment gut microbial communities from Kakamega Forest, Kenya - Cu122 P4 (SPAdes) (version 2) | ecosystem: Host-associated > Arthropoda: Insects > Digestive system...
GCAATTATTGTCAAGTTTACTGGTGTTACAGTTGTCTCAGAGATGTGTGATTGTGCTGACATGGAGTGAATTTGTTGTAAGAAGGTACACTTACTGTGGTTACAGTCGTTCTGTAATGCATATTAACGTCCTTCTCACACCATTCATTGGTCTGATAGCAGTGTAGGCGGTTCTGTAGTTCTCTTATGTATTTATAGTGGCTGGAGAATGCATGTTAAAATCAGTGGGTAATTGAAAATATTAATTTAGGAATTATATTTGCATCATGATTGATGTAATAGGCAATGTTCAGAGGCTCTGTCTCTTATCATCATGAGGGCTGATAGGGAGGGACCACAAGTCACAGATATATACATATGTTAGTAAATGAATGCAGCATCTCTTCTGTAATGGCATGCTGTGCTAAAGGAGCAGTGTAAAATTGATTAGCCTTCACTCCCACCACATCACTAAACTTGGTGGCTTAGCCTTTGTCTGCAGTTGGTTCACCTGATTATACAGGGTGCAGTAGTACCTGTAGGGTGGATTTCATGGCCTGATGGTAACCCTCCTCCATATTCACTGGTAGTCAGTTGGCCTGATTCTACAGTAAAGACCAACACAGTATGGCATATGCCATGCAGATCAAATGTAAGTTTAGTATTATTTGTATGTGTATTAGCCAGGCTGGACCATAACAGGGACACCATGTACAATACCAAATAGAAAATTATTGAAGTTTTATATTAACTTTTAACAGACAAATGGGACAACGCTGTCCCACAGTGGGCCTTTAAATTGAACAGTGATCCACCCACATTAGAAAACTGGCATTTAGAAGGCCATATGCTAAAGGTTAAAGAGTGTCTCATTAAGGGAACTACTACGATTGATATGTATAAAAAATGTAGTGTGGGCAGATTCTTGTGTAGAATGTTAATCAGAAAATATGCATAAACATGACATGACAGATGGAATTTCAGCTCAAAAAGTATTTGTTACAGTTACAGTGTACTGTGTTCATCTTTACTGTAGAGTTATCTGCAAGTGCATGGATAATGACTCAGTTTGAGGTGATTAGCCTGATGTTTAAGATGCCTAAAAAGGCGCAGAAACCTGATTGCTAGGTTCCATGTTTGGCTTTGAAGCCTTCTTCCACATTGGTGGTATTGGGCATAGCCATGTGTCTACCATTACGCATGTTGTGTCATCGATGCATGCCTCAGTAAGGCCATACGAAGCCAAGCAGCTGCATAAGCTTCAGTTGTGTAAAAACAAGACATGGTTGTCATTTTTTTTATTGCTTCCATGAGAGACTGGTAGGCAGTTTAACACCACCATTACCTGCCATTTTATATGATTGCTTTCTGATGCTAGTACCGTGGAGTTTGAGGGTTGTGATTAATTAGGACCGATAAGACTGTCATGAACACTGGGATCATAAATGTAGAATGCATTTTCAATGTAACATGTGTACTTGGTTCCAAGACTCATGGTGCTGATATGGGTATTTTGCGACTTTTGCCTGGATTGAACAGCAAAATAACAGTCAAGTCCAGCACAACAATAACAAACCAGATGTGTACACCAGGGTTATGGAGCACAAAAGCAGTGAATCTCACTTAATGAAAGACAAGGTGTTGGGCTCAGCTTAGAGTGACGTGTGCAATAGCAGGCCATGGGGAGAGCCGACTTTTCAGCCACACTTATCTGGATTCACTGGAACCAGTCGCTGGAGGTCAAAACCAGGTTTATGAACCTTAAGATGTTACTGCATATTGGTCGTAATTACAGAGAAAGCGTAACATGAGTACAGTCTTAGCACTTTCCTTGCCCAACAGAGCTTCTTGTACAGTGTACACACAATGGGCATATCACAGGTACCATGGGTCTTGTAGAGCGCAGATTACTGGAAGATATTTTTCATGTCACCTTTCATAAAAGGCCAACACTTCTTTTCTAAAACTGATTTATCACACTTATTTCATCCAGAGTTGATTTCGCTTATAGATGGTATTACAATCCTTGTTGAAGAGGCATGTTTGCAGAACATGAAACAGAATCAGTACGACAAACTATAACTTTTGCAGACAGCAAGATGGAACTTGAAGTTTGAAAATGGTGGAATGTATTGAAAATATTTTATGGACTACCACTGAATGCATGCTTCCCAACAGAAAACCAAAATTTGTGGTCTGTATTATGAGTATATGCACTTCAGTTTATCTGACATATATGAAGTGATACAGTTTATCTTTGAGTATGGGATGATCTGAAACTGCTAGCTCATCCCTTGCCTCTCCAACCTCCCTACACAAATTTCCTGTAAATTACCACTTGCTGATGGTCATGTATGGCACTGCCCTGTTCTGGCCTACAAGTGTCATCCAATGTAAAAATATAAATCATTGCTCATTGCTTGTTTTACTGGATTTGTGATAGTTTTGACCGGTTGCATGCACCATAAGAATTGGCACAGAGGCAGCCAAAGTACACTGTGACATGGATAACCTTGAAATCTGTAGTCAGCTGTTTTTTTAACAGTACACTAGGGAAGGTCAAGTTGAATTTCAGCTGTGTCAAAACAATGATTTTAAAGAAGTTCTAAACTGCTCACTAGGAGGTAACTATATGAGATTTGAGGTTTTGTCAGTGGTGCTGCTGAAGATTCAGGTCTTCTGGGATGTGATGTGATCTCGCTGGGTGCAGTTCGTACTATTTTGAAGCACTGTGATCCTTCAGAAAGGTGGGAACTACACTGACACAGCGTCACACCCCAGACAACTGTAAGAAAATGCATGGAACAGAGTCTGCCCTAGAAATTTCTCAGGCGCTGAACAAATTTGCCATCTTCAATGGCACCTCATAAGGTCCACTGTAATATTGTACCCCCCACCAATTTCCACATTTCCCATCTGAAAATGAACTAATTATTTTACTATTTGTTCTGTCTGACTCGTTCATCAATCGCTGTATCTACATACTCATGTCCCACAATTGGTTCTGTTTGCTCAACAATCACATTCAGTTCTGTTTCGCGGTATGTGCGGCCATCAGGCACAATTATTGCTAGATTTGGGTCTTGACTGTTTTCACTCTTCTTTTGTACTTTGCTGTTTTTATCAGTCTTTTTATTCTTACTGTCATCATCTGAAGCTGTTGGAATGTAGATCCAATGCTTTTGATTGCGAGATCGATGCCTGCGCCACAAGACTATTATTAATAGAATGAGAGCCAGCAGTACCAAGGAGGATGTTATAATGATAATTAGGAACATTTGGAGACCAGATGTTAGTATGCAGTCTTGACTGAAATCATTGACGTTGATGTAACTTCCTCCAGTTTCCTCTGCTGTAGGTTTTCGACACCAGAATTGAGATGACGTGTCCCTTTGTTGTTGTGAATTGTACTGCCCTGGTGATGAATAAAAATTCAGTTCTTCTCCCCATGTCTCCAGCAGAGTACAAGAGCAGGTATGGTTGATAAGAATGCGGTCTAGTTTAGGCTCAAAACTTGTTACATTGAACAGCAAACAGCCTTTTTGAAAATGGCTTATAGTATTGTTTTCAAACTGCAGTACCTGAATACCTTCCATTTTTAGAGTGAAGTCTTCAACAGTAATACTAACAAATGCTCCTTTGGCTAGTGAATCAAATATATTGTTTCGGATTAAAGTTTTTCCACGCATTCTAATATGAAAAGCTTCCCCCTTCATGTTAACAAAATGATTTCCATGTAGGTGGAAGATTTTAGGACCATAAATGATGAACGAGGAACTGTGAATAGTGTCAATGATGACTCTTTCAATCAGAAACTCATTATACACTTCAAGATCTACCCAGGTCCTACTTGGAACACTGCCACTGAAGTGTCCACCAATGATGTGAAGGTTCTCTGAAGAGAACTTCTTGAAAGCCTGTGCTTCAAAATTTCCAACAACACATTCTATCAACTCTAGTTTTTCCGTTCTGTGCAGAGTAGCGAATGCAAAGGCACGTATTGTGCCAATGGTCACAGTGTTCAGAGTTATGCCTGTCAGACGGCCCTTGAAAGCATAGCTTGGTATTTCTGGAATGCTACAGTTGACGATGCTGACAACCAATCCAGACTGAGGAACCGGTTCTAGTGCAAGTGTTTCATTCCAACTAAATGCATTGCTTTCAATAACAAGTTCTTCGATGTTGAGGAATTCCACACGTCGCACTCCACGGTGATTTAGCCAAACATCTGGCAAAATGTGAACTCTGGAACAGTTCTCTATCCGTAGGTGGACCGTGCTCTCAGGCACTACAGATGGGCTCAGAATCAGCTCCTGAAATGGATAATGAAAACACTGTGAGATTCAAGGTTTTGACAGTGGTGCAAATGAGGTATGGATGACATGTAGACCGGTGTGTAAGTACCAGTGTTTCGGAGGGCCTTGCTGCCTACATTTTGAGAGTAGTCCAAGAACAATAAGCCACATGAAAAAGGTGGGTGTTAAATGGGGGTGGATAGGATAGGAAGTTTGGAGTAGCTGACCGGTGGGAGTGGTGGCAAATGTACGAGTACATTGCATGGGAGTGATGGAAGTAGGAAGTAGGATTGTGGTGTGTTTGGGAGGTAAACAGTTAATAACCAGTAGAGGCAGAGTAACGGTAAAGCAGTCCCATTACAGGCTTGTAGTGGCCCAGAGGGTTCCAGGAAGTTAAGGTTCCCAGATTTCATGACAACGGCACAGGATGGTGGTAAGGTTGTCAGCCTTATGCACCGACCACCTTTACCCCCAGGAAATAACCTGGTACTCATTTCTGTTAGAAGCTGAGTCGACCCCAGGGCCATAGTGCGACCGGAAGGATTATGTCACTTAAAAATTCCAATGACACCATCGGGAATCGAACCCGCGACCTGCCTGTTTGTAGCGTAGTGCCTTGACCACTATGCCACCACGCGTACCAGTAGAGGCAGAGTAGAACAAATTAAGGATAAGAAGTGAGGAAAACCAAGGGAGAAGCAAATATGGGATGAAAAGCCTGTTAAGGGCAACTGATGTTTGGAAGGGCAGACAGTTGTGTGGGGCCCCTGGTGATTGGGGTATCACTTTCTTGCATTACTGTGGACTTCTGCATGGAGGGCTGCTAGGAAAGATCACTACATCAAGCAATCCATAGATCTCCCTCACTGGTTACACTATGTTGACAACACTTTCATGATCTGGTGGAAGCGATGACTGGAGAAACTGGAAGGTTTCTTGCACCACCTGGACATTGTCCACCACAATATTTAATGCATCACAGAAACTGATCCAGCTGGCCACCTGAACTGATACACTGACATTAACAGATGATCTGATGGCATACTCAAACACAAAGTTTAATAGAAACTCTTCCATACAAATGTCTACCATAACTTGCACCTGTGCTCCCATGTACACATGGCCAGAGCTCTGTGTGGTCAGAAGTCTGCAGGGATGATTTGGTCTTCAAGGACCACAGATACAGTGACAGGCAGATTCATCAGGTTCTGCATCCACCACAGAGGGTCACTCAGTCTTGGGGAGGATTCATGCTTGGTCACACCTTCTTGCCTGCATCTGCATGACCTTCAACCAACTTAGCACAACATGAAATGTGTCAGCATGCTGCCAAGGAAAATCTCCATTTTTCTTTTCCCTGCAAGCATGACCATGGACTGAAGACTATGGGTGTGTTTAGTTTTTTGTGCGGGTACAGTCCGGTGCACACTGCATAGACTGGCTGGTCTATTAAGATTAGAGCAAAAGTATAACAGCAAGCAGACAAATTGGCAGTGGTTGAGCATAGCTGGAGCAGGGAGCATTGCACCTGACTCCAGACTACCAAAATCCTCTCCACAAGACTCTGATAAATGCACTGTATTGCCAGGGATGTGAATTAGAGTGAGCAACAACATAAACAGGAAAAATGGCTTTGTTTGGAGCAGGGCACATAAACCTTATTCACTCCCTTAGAGAAAGTGTCCTGAACAGGCTGTATCATTTCTACCTCCTCCTGACCTGCCCCTCATTACTACCCATCCTGGTCCTTTATAATGGATTCTCTCATAATTGGCTGTCTTGATTAACTGCCTTGTTACAGACACGAAGACAGGTGAAAATAATTCCTAGAAATACATAAGTTACACTATTAGACTTATATAGATAGCTGTCTGGGTAACAAACTACCTGTGTGGAGCAGAGTCCTTCTACAGAAGTTACTACTTCCTCACCCAGTCAAGAAATTCCCTACATTTCCTGGATCCCCAAGGTTTATCATGGTCACAAGAGCCTGCTACTTATCCCTGTCCTGAGCCAGATGAACTAGGCCACACCCCTCAACATATTACGTTATGGTTCATTTTAATATTATGTTCCTATCTACATCCAGGTCTTCCAGGTGGCCTCTTTCCCTTCAGGTGTCCCCACCAAAACCCTGTATGCATTCTCTTCTCATTGTTGTATAGTGTATCTGTAGTTGATAGTTTATTGTCATACATGGTAAATGCCAATGAAGTTTTTTCACTCTCTGCCTTATTTTTATTACATTCTATTAATTTCTGTTTATACAAATTGACCAGCTTTTTGATTAACTGCCCTACATTTCCAGCCCACTCAGCCCACTGCACCCCACTGTATGGTAATGCTGGCACAATATGAACCAAATCTCAAAACATGGATGACCAATACATGACTGTTAAATTATGGTAGACTGCGCATTTTTACATAACATTACAGCTTTTACTTTTGAGAAGTGATCCCTTACTGGCTATATGATGTCACAAAAGTGCTAACACCCTGTACTTTTCCGAAACATATCGTTCTGCTGTATGAGCTGTAATCACTGGCAAGATCCAGAATTGCAGAGACATAACAATCTGGAAGCAAAATAATGTTAGATGTTTAATTCCTCTGATTTAAATGGTCTCTAGTTAGAAAAGTGACAGATTATTGGGACAGTTTTTTTTTTTGGTGCTTTGAAATGTTTGTTATTCATGAGTATTGTGATACATAAAGTAGGTACGAATAAGAATTGAAGTTAGTTGTCCACAGTGCATAAATTCTGGACAAAATTTGGATCTCTGAGGGTCTCACAGCAGCATTTCTGAAGATTCAGGTCATCTGGGACTTGACACTGTGTCACTGTGTGAGTGGCTTCTGATACTGTGCAGCAACACTGTGCCCCACCTTCAGGGTCAGGCAGTCCAAGAAAAAGAGCCAACATGGGATAAATAAAGGAAATGTGTGTGTGGTGTGGTCCAATAGTGGCTGGCAGTCCTTATCACATTGCCTGATTTCCCAGTTCTGAACCCATTAGCCATGTGGTTGGTTAAAGGTCAGTGATCAGACCATCCTTCATTGTACATCTAACAATGTCCCTTTCCTGGCTTTTCTGACACTCCCCTAGCTGGCCCACCAGCCTTTCTGTACAGACATTGATCACATCATACCTATACTGTCTCCACTGTTATCCTGTGTGGGTTGTTTTTCTTGGACTGCCTGAGCACTGAAGATGAAGGCATGATGTTCTTTTAAAATGTCAGGAACCACACACCTAGTGACATGGTCATATCCCACAGGACCTCAGTCCTCACTCAATGTGGAATTATGCACTATAATGTGATTTAATCTGATCACAGAATATATTTCCTTAGATTAATTTCAGTCTGTGACAGATGTGATATGAAACTTACTGCTACCAGATAGTGAAATTGGCTGATCTGTTGATTTCAAATCCACAATTCCCAGTCTGACTTTATGCAGTATACAGTTCAGTTTAATGAAGTCCTGCTAGTTATGTTGTTCCAAGAGCTCAGTTCAAAATTTACAAGTGTCTCAAAAAATTAACACACAGTAATATTTGCTGCTTATTACACTGATCGGCAGTGACATGGTCCAGTTTGCATGCCTGGACATACAGAACTGCTGTTTTTATTTAAAATATGTTTAGATTATAGTTCTGATTAGTAAAGAAAGAACTGAATTGCTCAGATTTAGTTATGCCTCATTTAAAATTAGAAGGTCTGTCTATGTCCTCTTGCAATGTTGCATTTATATTGCATACATCCTTAAATGAGGCACAAAACTGAAACCAACTGTCTAGGTTGCTGAGATTACCCAGTTACCTTCAATATGTCGTCAACATGTACCTACAGTACAGACATGTTGACGACATATTGAAGGTAGCTGTGTGCCTTAATTCACTGAAAATGAATGGACTTCCACTCATTTGCAATATTATGTACCACAGATGTGGTGATTGGTACTCTCCTCAGTTGATGAGAACAGCCTTGACCTTGGACAGTGGAGATGGCATGGTTGCCTTATCTCTAGACTGCCCTTGTTGAAAAAACATTAACAAATAAATCTCTAACACTCCTTTGGTTGCCATGTGTTTGGTGTACCATTTATAACCAGCCTGCAGTCAAATGTATTCACAAATGTAACCAGGTATAACACAAAAGGAAATAATAGTATTATGTCAGAGGCAACAGACAGAGCTGCATTTCAACCAGATGTGTTCTCAATGGTCTCACTTTCCCTGTGCTACCACTGTCAAAGTTGAAGACATTCTAGTAAGATGATGACAGTACTTGAGAATGTGTCATGGCCATAACTCACATCTACCGCCTGACTGCGTGAGCACATGTGGTGTTTGAACACAGGTATATCTCTCTCCACCTCTGTTTATCAGGATTTACAAAGTGACTAAACCACTGATAAGCTGATAACAGTGCTCAGAATCTTACCTAATACTGTAACTGGAAGAATATGGTTGGTTATATAGTTATTTTAACATGAGATACCCAATGCTGAGGTAATCCAAATTATCTGCTTTAAGAACAGAGTGGTTCCATATACTGTTGTTACTGGCCAGCATAGCACCTACCTGGGCTGAGCATGTAGCATGTATGTGGGAGAGGAGAGGTTCGGTGGGGAAACCTGAGGGAAAGAAACCACTTGGAAGACCTGGGCACAGATGGGAGGATAATATTAAAATGGGTATACATAAAGTGGGATGGGGTCATGGACTGGATTGGCCTGGCTCTGGATAGGGACAGGTGGCTGGCTCTTGTGAATTCGGCAATGAACCCTCGGGTTCCATAAAATGTGGGTAATTTCTTGACTAGCTGAGAACCTCCCAACTTCTCAGGAAGGGCTCTGGCCCACGAGTTAGTTGCGGCATCTGCCTGGAGGGGCTCACAGAAAGCAGCTAGCAGTACCGATGTGACAGCCACTGAAACTACAGGAACAGGCAACAGACGACAGCAGCTTTATCGGGACATTTCATGGCAGTTGCGCTCAGAAACGCGATAAAACATTTCCCTGTAGTGGTGTCAGTAGTGTCTGACAGAAACCTCGTCACCCCTACTATTCGTGTGCCACCATGTGCACCGGTCGATGCGGCGCCACAAGCAATGCTGCTGACATTTTTCAGTTTTCCCCGTCTTTAGAAAAATTCCGGGCCCTACCATCGAATAGGCCACGGTCGTCATCTTCCAAATCCGCAACCAGCATTCGTGATCAAACTTTTGTCTTCAAGGTCAGGCATTTCCGAGATTCTCCTTCGAAACGTCGAAACTACTTGCGTAGCGTCACATCCCGTAAGACCCGAATCTTCAACTATACTTACAGATCGAGGTGTAAAGGTAAAGGTTTAGTTGTCCCTTTGCTTGACAAGGAAGGCGTACGGGAGCCTGGAAGTACAGCCCCACACATTCGTAATTAAGGTAAGGGGCCGCTTTAGCCCCGGCGGAAAGAACCCTTGGTACCCACTGAATGGGAAGCTGGGTGGGCCCCAGAGCTTGTCGAGGCCCTTGGAAGAAAAATCTCTCTTGCCTCTCTGCTACGAATCGAACCGCGATTAGTCGACTGTCCATCACACAGGTGAGCACTATGCCGACTGAGCTGTGCCCGCTGTCGGAATGTACAGCATGAAGTGAATTAATCGTATGGCAGACAGTTCTTCACCAAGCAAGCGACTTTGCCGCTACACTGTGGTGAAATATGGCGAACGTTTTGATTTACAAAACTGCTTACCTGCTTGCACTAAGGGTCTCCAATTCCCGTCCCACGGCCGTATTCGGTAACTTGAATATATCCTATAAAAATTTCACAGTAATTTGGACGAGGTATACCACTTACTGTTATTTTTCCACTTGCGACCCGCGATCGAGCCCACAATAATGGGTGTGACCAATTGCCATAGAAAGGTTGGAGACCCATGGCCCACACAAATGGTCGTCACTCCCTCAGGTGCCATCATGCCTGGCGTAGCCTCAGATTAACCGTAATTATAGTTAAAAGATCCAGTTCATACCGCGCAGTAAACACACCCCGTCTCTGTTATACAAACCAGTCAGTTAATGCTGTATAGGGAAATAATGGCTGTTTGTTCTGCGATCCACACAAAACACATAAATACAGTGTGTGGGCTGAACGTAGAGTTACTGAATGTTAAACTGGTGGTACAGAAGGTAACCACAAAACATGAAAAGGGTTAAACACAGCGACAACTGACCTTTGTGTCTGTAGCGGTGCAGGAACAGTTGAACCTGCCCCATGTGCGATCGCAGGAACACAGCTCCTCTATGTCACACAGTTTTTGGGCCCCACTGCGCAACAGTGCCAAGTACAGCAACACCAGCACTCGCATTATTCTTGTCACTCAGTTTCATTTTCCTGCTCAAATTGCACCATTAGATTTTCTTATTTGGCACAACTGACGCTAACAGCTTCAGTACACGCACTGTAATCTGTTGGACGCCTTTCACGTGTCCATGCCATGCTGCGTACTTAAGCTCAAGCTCATGTGAGAGGAGAGATATAGGGGAAGAAACAGATAAATGTGAGGAGCTACACTCATTGTAATGAAGATAACAACATGCGCAAAAATGAACAGCTTCGAGAGCGAATCGTGCTAGCCCGGTACTCTCCACCAGTGCACACCCACGACCTCAACTTGTAATGCCTTTGTAGCTCTGACGCAGTGAGCTGCTCATCATGTACAGTGTACACAGCAGCATGTGTTTACTTCACGTGTCACGTGTGCTCTCTCTCTCTCTCTCTCTCTCTCTCTCTCCTTCGCGCTATGGTTTCAGGCTGCGGTATTCATTTGCACATATTAGCACTTGTCTGTTGTCACCAAGCAACTGTGAATGTATTATTCGTTCTGAAAACATAATGTCTTGAAGCCATGGCTTTTTAAAAGTAATTGACAGGTAGATTACATGAGCCTGACAAATGTGCCAGTTGTGAACACAACTTTTGTGATATATGGGAGTGGAAGACTGAGGTGTGGATGTTGTATTACGTAATATAAAAATGCGTCAGTCATGTGAGATGTCACAGTGATGCAACGCGCGTGCGCGTGTTTAACTCGTCTCCGGCGCCCCCCCTTAACCCTCTAACACGCACGCGCGCGCGCACACACACACACCGTGCAGCAAATTTGATCTCGATTTCCATCTCTCCCCCGAATGTTTTGCAGCTCTGTGTTGTTATGTGCCTCGGTTTACGCATTTTCTAACCATAAAAGCACTGTTGCTAGGGCTGACCAAAGTCGCCTAAAATTTTAGCTAATGCAGCCGGCAATTAAGCCGTCCAGTGGAGACTGCCGTAACAAGGTGGCCAGGTCCACGCGATGAACTGCCCAGCACATGTCGGCCAACCTGACAGGTTTTCCCTTCTTATACCCAGCCGTAAACGGACTGCCAAAATGCAATTTAAAGGCGGGACGTCAGGAGCCGTCACTGCCAGTCTGGGTTCAAGCCCCAGGAAGCCATCCAACCTAATCCCCCTCAAGCCCAAAAGGACATCCTGACGCAGCTCATGTCCTTATGTCGACCACGTCAAGGCCTTCAGCCAAGACGGGAAACCCGTTAGCGTAAGCACAATCCAAGTTACGTACAAGGTTTGAGTATCACAAACCTAGTGATGTGGCTAAACGGACCAAGGGATGTTGACCTGTACTTGGCGCAAGTACAGTGATTATTCTGGAGATTCGGTGTCCGGGTACAGTGACAGGTGTGGAGATGCGGTTTATGAGTGGCTGTAGTGAGTGATGTGGAGATGCGGTGTACTAGTATACTGATTGGTGTGGAGATTCGGTTTACGAGTATAGTGAGTTGTGTGGATATTAGATTTACAAGTATAGTGACTAGTGGGGAGATCAGGTTTATAGGTATAGTGACTGGGGCGGAGATTCGGTTTACGAGTGGCTATAGTTAGTGATGTGGAGATTCGGTTTATGAGTACAGAGATTTGTATGGAAATTCGGTTTAAGAGTATAGTGACTTATTCATAGATCTTGTTGAACATGATTGATGCTCGTGAGTCACTTGGGGGCCGTTCTGGACAAATTCCATACAGGGGTGTCTCGATGTTAAAGGTTAATGGGGACCAATAAACCTTCACGAACATCGGAGGCCATTTTGAATATAAAACGCCTGTTTGATTTCAGGAACTTTACGAGGTACCAGTAATGAAAGTACTTTGTGATCACAAAGAGCACGAAAGCTTATTTTTACAAGCGGCGGACACTTTTAGGAAGCACAAAATACATTCATCGGTTGAAGGCTTGTCTTATTCCGTACAGTACGAAAGAATGCCGGCCGTATGTGATGACAGTTTGACTGAGCTGAGCGTGGTCTGTGCGGTGGCACTGCAGTGGGCCAAACCGACTCGCATCAACAGTCACGAAACGTCGAAATAATGACACTAAAATGGGTTATCACGAACGGTCAGAATCCCGAAGATCGAGACTCCACTGTGCCAGGACAAGGCACATCTGTGTACTTATAGCACATCAGTTCATTCATGATAAATTAAAATGTGTTTGATGTTCCGTTGTTCAGTGCTGACAACTTTTGCGAGTTTAAAGTATGCATAAAAATCGCACACCAGATGACGCTTGATATGCTGCCACTTGAACGGCATGAGACGCCGGCCTGGCCGCGTCACTTGCGTCGGTAGTGTTTTGGCTAAACGCCATTAATGCCATGTTGCCAGGCTGTGCATGCACACACAGCGGATCTGTCGGGTCAGCAATAATTTGATGACATCGATGTCTGAAAGTTATCATTTCGAGCTGGGAACAGCGGCTGGGGCGTGAAGTCGACCCCTCACCTCCATTTGGTGCTGAGGATGAAGAATGATTGTAGCCATGCCTGTAGTCCCCTATATCTCAATGACAACTGTAGCTTTTATTTATAAATTACACGGGCCGGTATTTCATGTAGGGAGGAAATATGCAAATTTGATAACGAAACCTACATTTTATTACATACATTTACGATTTCTGCGCAGATATCGGTTCATTTGTCTCTGAATATACATTACCGACCAATCCATTAACTCGGAACTGCATCGTGCGCAGTCTACAAGGCTGTTGTGCTGATGATTGCAATCTGCCAGGATGTCAGAAGACCTGAATCACCTCACCTCCAATCTCGCATTGCTCTACTCCGTGTCCCGGGAGCGTCCAGTAGCGATATCTGCATAGACTGACTTGTGTGTCCGGCGTAACGAGGCCCTGGGGGCCCGTCTGCCTTGTACAGGATGTTTATTTTTATCTGACAGCTGTCGTTCGTTACTTCCCGCAGCGCGTGTGGGCGTTCTGCTAAGTGGGCTACTTTGATATTTTGATTGAGCCGACGGGAAGTCGCAGAGAATGGTTGCGAAGTGAAATCATGACCCTATATAATGCTTTTGGTGTGACTGTGTGAGTCACACACTGACTACTCTTTTCTTTGCCGGGTTACCAAGGTCATAGTGTGTGGTTTTTAGGCTGTCACAAGCCCCTTTTCCGTGGGGTCATATCAGTGGGTATTGTCCCCTTATCACATGTCGGGACCACGTCTGATTGATGCTGATTCTGCAGACTGCAGAAGGTGACAGTAGCTCGTCAGATCAAGAAATTCGCTACCTTGTTTGAAACCTAAGGTTGATTACAGTGTCCGTAAGGGACTGAGGCAGTTGAATCCAGTCCATACCTTGACACCACTTTAAGGTCGATTTTTATGTTATTGCCTGTTCTTCTTACGCTCCTTACTGCAATGTTTTACTCGTCATATACACGTTAGGTTCACGCCCTTGTTGTGTTACTTCCTGCACGGAGCACAGTCCTTATGGAGAAGCTGACCGGTTCTCGGATAGTCAAGAATTTTCCCGCATTTTATGGGACCCGAAGGTTCATTACCGCGTTTACAAGAGCCAGCCACGTGTTCCTGTCTTGAACTAGATCAATCCAGTCCATGCCCCACATCCCACTTCCTGAAGATCCACGTTAATATTATCCTCCCATCTACGCCTGGGTCTTCCAAGTGGTCTCTGTTCCTCGGGATTCCCCACCGAAACCCTGTATGCACCTCTTTCCCCCATACGTGCTACTTGCCCCGCCCATCTCATTCTCGATTTGATCATCCGAATATTTGGTGAAGAGTACAGATCATTTAGCTCATCATTAATATACTCAAGAATAAGGTATGTCAAAAACACAACAGATTATTTATTGCTTAATGTATAAGCTTGACTACTAGTTTCGACTTACAAAGTCATCATCAGGCCATACTGAACCATATTAATATAGGTACAATAAGTGGCAATGCACATATATGTGCATTGCCACTTATTGTACCTATATGAATATGGTTTCATGACTTTGTAAGTTGAAACTAGTAGCCAAACTTATATATTAAGCAATAAACAATTTGTTGTGTTTTTGACGTACCTTAGTATTAAGTGAAACACATCGGGATGGCTCCAATTAAAATCATCATTATTTAGTTTTTTCCACTCCCCTGTTACCTCGTCCTTGTTAGGCCCAAATATTCTCCTCTGCAACCTATTCTCAGACACCCTTAACCTACGTTCCTCCCTCAATGTGAGTGACCAAGTTTGACACCCATATAACACAAGAGGAAAAATTTTAGATCTGTATATCTTAATCTTTAAATTTTTGTATAGGAAACTGGAAGACAAAAAATTCTGCACCGAATGATAGCAAGCATTTCCTGACTTCAATCTGCTCTTAATTTCTTCCTGATAAGAATTTTGATTGTTAAGGTTGTTCCCAAACATTTGAACACTTCCACTCTTTTAAAGGATCTATTATCAATCTTCATATTGTGACTTCGTTCTGCATTCTGATCTCGAGACATGACCACGTACTTAGTTTTATCAGCATTTACTTCCAGTCCAATCTCCTTACTAGCGACTACTAAAGCTTTTGTGTTTTTCTCTATAGTATGTACGCTTCCGGCCAATATATTAACATCATCAGCGTAACCCAAAAGCTGATGTGTACCATTTAATTTCACGCCATCCTGGTTTAGCTGAACCCTCGTAATGGCGTACTCTAAAGCAAAGTTGAAAAGCATTAGCAATAAAGCATCTCCTTGTTTCGGACCGTTCTTAATAGGAAACGTGTCAGACAAATGCTTGCCTACCCGGACTCGCCTTACCAGTTTCATCGGGATACCAAACTCATTCACAATAGTATACAATACCTCCCTCCTTACTGAATCATAGGCTCATGTCTTGCGGTTAGGACGTATTTTTAAACTGGGGCCTGGCAGAAGAACGTGAATGTAGTAGAGTTTGTCATATTTTATGCTCATATTTTTGCATAAATAGCACGAAGTGAACGCACGCAGTGGAGGTGTAGGGTAAAGTTTGGTTTTATCGTGGTAACTTTTAATAAAAGTCAGTCACCTTGCAATTAAATTGTTTAGCCCCATGTCCTCAATACAGAAGGATGGCCAGAGGGTTGTGCAAGCATACATATACGGCAGACGTACGTAGATTCCAGAACTCTGTTGTACACGAATGCAGTGAACAAACGCTACTGTACTGAGCAGTGGCGTGACAGTGGTTTGCGATACCGTGGGGGGTGTTTAGATTAATGTAGCCAGGGTTCTGTTGCAGTTCATTGGTACCGGCAACGTTTTGTACATTTTTTTAGGTGCGACATCCCCGTTGTGTTCTATAAACTAAATACAAAATATATAACTATCAGTCAAAACACAACAAAAATTATTGTATTATGTTGTACAATATGTTTTACAACTACATGTTTCGGCCCTTTTCTTTAG
>Ga0209628_10001287_pt1 | contig 16054 bp, 14 predicted proteins | sample TergutCu122P4_FD_187285 | JGI IMG/M metagenome (GOLD analysis project Ga0209628, IMG submission 187285) | Cubitermes ugandensis P4 segment gut microbial communities from Kakamega Forest, Kenya - Cu122 P4 (SPAdes) (version 2) | ecosystem: Host-associated > Arthropoda: Insects > Digestive system...
AAAGCAACTAAGTAACAGTTAATCATTTTAGTCAAGTAGAAGAAAAAAATTAATATTATGGCAAAAAATACAAAAACCGTAAAGAAAAAAGTCGTTAGAATTGATGCGATGGGCAAAGCATTCATCTCCGCATCATTCAATAACGTAATCGTAACGCTAACCAATAGCGATGGACAAGTTATCTCCTGGTCGTCCGCAGGCAAAATGGGATTTAGGGGCTCGAAGAAGAACACGCCTTATGCAGCACAGATGGCGGCGCAGGATTGTGCCAAAGTAGCCTACGATTTGGGCTTGCGCAAAGTGAAAGTATATGTTAAAGGACCGGGTAGCGGCCGCGAGTCGGCGATTCGTACCATCCACGCTGCCGGCATTTTGGTAGAAGAGATTACCGACGTAACCCCATTGCCGCACAACGGCTGTCGCCCACCGAAACGCAGAAGAGTATAATAAAAAGTTCAAAGTTCAAAGTTCAAAGAATGAATCCAAACCTTGAACCTTGAATCTTGAATCTTGAACCTTAAACAATAAATAAAAAACAAAAAAATTATGGCAAGATACACAGGACCGCAAACCAAAATTGCAAGAAAATTTAGAGAACCTATTTTTGGACCGGATAAATATTTGGATAAGAAGAATTATCCCCCCGGTCAACACGGATTAGCCAAGAAACGCGGCAAAATGTCGGATTATGGCGTTCAATTAATGGAAAAACAAAAGGCAAAATATACCTACGGTATGTTGGAACGCCAATTTAAAAAGTTGTTTTTGAAAGCCGCCAGTAAAAGAGGGGTTACCGGTGATAACCTAATGAAATTCATTGAGTCGCGTTTAGACAACGTGGTATTTCGTTTGGGAATCGCCCCTACCCGCGCAGCCGCCCGCCAATTGGTAAACCACAGACACATTACCGTAAACGGAAAAATTAACAACATCCCTTCTACTTTGTTAGTTCCAGGCGATATTGTTGCCGTGCGCGAACGCTCAAAATCGTTGGAAGTAGTTACTAATTCATTACATGGAAAAGGAAATCCTTACTCATGGTTGGAATGGGACGGCGCTCTAATGACCGGTAAATTTATGAACTACCCCGAACGGAGCGAAATTCCTGAAAATATTAATGAACAAGCAATTGTTGAACTTTACTCGAAATAATAATTAGTTCAAAGTTCAAAAATTTAAAGTTCAAAGATTTCCAACCTTGAACCTTGAACCTTGAACTTTGAACCTTGAACCAATAAACCTATAAACCAATAAACTTATAAACAAAAAAATATGGCAATATTACAATTTCAACAGCCCGATAAAGTGATTATGCTTGAAGCGGATGACTATCATGGAATTTTTGAATTTCGTCCGTTACAACAAGGGTATGGCGTTACCGTAGGTAATGCACTTCGACGTGTACTTACCAATTCATTGGAAGGTTATGCAATAACCTCAATAAAAATAGATGGAATTTCCCAGGAGTTTTCAACCATTCCGGGAATTATTGAAGATGTTACCGACATCGTCTTAAACTTGAAACAGGTGCGTCTTAAAGCAAAACTTTCGGATGTACATTCGGAAAAAACCACTTTGGTAATCAGCGGACAAGAAAAATTTACCGCACAGGATATGAACAACTTCCTTAATTCTTTCCAAGTACTGAATCCCGAACACGTGATTTGCAGTATGGAAAAAAATGTGAAGTTGGTCATGGAAATTACGATTGATAAAGGACGTGGTTATGTGCCGGCTGAAGAGAATAAAACGCTTCACGAAGGGATTAACCTAATTGCCGTGGATTCTATTCACACTCCTATTAAAAATGTAAAATATACGGTGGATAGTTGCCGCGTAGAACAAAGAACCGACTTTGAAAAACTGATTTTGGAGATTGTTACCGATGGTTCCATTCATCCGAAAGAAGCTTTAAAAGAGGCGGCAAAGATTCTAATTCAACATTTTATGTTGTTTTCAGATGAAAAAATACTTCTAGATGAACCGGTAAAACCACACGTATTTTCTGAAGAATTAGATGACGCTTTAATGATTACACGACAAGTGTTAAAATCAAGATTAGCAGATATGGAACTTTCTGTCCGTGCATTAAATTGCTTAAAATCAGCAGAATTAGAAACGATGGGAGATTTAGTATCTATCCACAAAAGCGACCTGCTAAAATTCCGTAACTTTGGCAAAAAATCATTAGCAGAACTAGAAGATTTAGTAAAATCCAGAGGTTTGGAATTTGGTATGAACATAACAAAATATAAATTAGATAAGGATTAAGAACAATGAGACACGCTAACAAAAACAATCATTTAGGGAGAACTTCCGCGCACCGCGAAGCGATGTTGTCGAATATGGCAGCATCTTTATTACTCCACAAACGTATTACAACTACATTAGCCAAGGCTAAAGAATTACGAAAATATATCGAACCTCTGATTACTCGCGGAAAAGAGGACACTACCCATTCAAGACGTGTGGTATTTTCGTATCTTCAAAACAAATTTGCTGTAAGTGAATTGTTTCGCGAAATTTCACAAAAAGTAGGCGATAGACCGGGCGGATATACTCGTATTCTAAAAACCGGATTCCGAAAAGGCGACAATGCTGAAATGTGCATTATTGAGTTGGTGGATTATAACGAAACTTATTCTGCCGGAGACGAAAAAAAGAAATCCACAAAAACCAGACGTGGAAGAGGAAAAACGAAGGCAGTAGAGCCGCAAGAAAAATCTACAACCAAAACCGTAAGCGAAAAACAAGAAGAAAAAGAAGAAGTAATTAAAAAAGTTGAAGAACCTGTGGTTGAAGAACCTTTGGTTGAAGAACCTTTGGTTGAAGATGAAATTGAAGGTATTGAAAAAGGGCATCTCTCGACGAAAATAAAAGAACAAGCTTCGCTCTCAGATTCAACTGTACTTACATCGAGACAATAAATGTGAGTAGTAATATTAAGCCCTTTTCAAAAGGGCTTTTTTTGCTTTGTAAAATAAAAATAAAAAATGAACGTTACAAAAGATAAATTTCTAAAAAAATGAGAATCTCAACAAGAGCATTGTGGCTTATTATTATTACATTAAGTTTCTTTACAGCCTGTAAAAACAAACAACAATCTTCTACAACCGGGTGGAATTACAATGATCCCAAACAGGGTGGTTTTGAAGTAGTTCCTTATTTAGAACAAGCAACCGGTCCCGGATTGGTACTGATTCCGGGCGGAACGTTCACTATGGGAAATATGGATCAGGATGTATTGTTTGAATATACAAATGTTCCCCATAAAGTTACGATTGCTTCTTTTTATATGGATGAATGTGAAATCAGTAACATTGACTATCTTGAATATCTGAACTGGTTGGATAAAGTTTTTGCAAAAAATGGATTTCAAGGCGTTTATGACAGGGCGCTTCCCGATGAAAATTGCTGGCGCAGACCTCTCGCATTTATGGAAGATCCTGTGCAAAATTATTTCCGATCACCCGCATATCGCCATTATCCTGTAGTTGGGGTGAGTTGGATTCAAGCAACACAATATGCAGAATGGCGTACCGATAGAGTGAACGAAAAAATATTAGCCGATTTGAAATATATTGAGTGGAATCCAAACCCATCGCCCGAAGGCTACTTTAATACGGATGCTTATCTTACTTACCCCGAGTATGAATCACAAAGTGATAGAAGATTACAGTATATTACTACAGGAGATTATAGAAATGTGATGATGGAAGATGGTATTCTGCTTCCCAAATACAGGCTGCCCACCGAAGCAGAATGGGAATATGCCGCATTGGGTTTGGTAGGTAATTCTGTAGGTGAACTCGTGCTCGAAAGAAATATGTATCCTTGGCCTGGAAAATCTTTGCGCTCAGAAGACAAAAAATACTTCGGAGAATTTCAAATGAACTTTAAAAGAGGAAAAGGTGACTATATGGGCGTTGCTACCGCACCAAATGATGGCGCCATTTTTACTATGGAAGTTAAATCTTTTTGGCCCAACGACTTTGGACTGTTTAATATGGCAGGAAATGTGGCAGAATGGGTTTTAGATATTTATCGCCCGAATGGAACCTCCGAATTATCCGAATATAATCCTTTTAGAGGAAATCTATATTTATCAAAACAACGCAATGCAGACGGATCAGTCATGCCCCGAGACAGTATTGGCCGTATTCCTATGATTATGGATGCAGATACTAAAAATGAACGCAGACATAATTACAGATCTTCTTATAACTATAACTTTAATGACGGAGATTTAGCTTCTCTGTTGAATACCGATGCAACCGGAGCGCCTGATGAAACAACAGAACTTATGTATCGCAGAAATTTGAATGAGAGATACAGCTATTCGCTCGTTGGAGATAATGCCAGAGTAATAAAAGGTGGATCATGGAAAGATGCTCCTTATTGGGCACAACCCGGAAATAGAAGATTCTTAGCCGAAGATGAATCAGCGGACTGGATTGGTTTTAGATGTGCCATGTCGAGACTGGGTGCCGTTCAACCTCCGAAAGCTAAAAAATAAATCAATCCACACAATCCGTGTCTTCAGACTTAATTACTATAAAGGAATTGTATAAAATTTTTGTACAATTCCCTTTTGTTTGTACAGATACGAGAAAAATAATCCCAAATAGTTTGTTTTTTTGCTTAAAAGGAGACAATTTTGATGGAAATCAATTTATAAATGAAGCCCTTGAAAAAGGAGCACGCTATGTAATAACGGAAGAAAGGAGAAATGAGAAAAGAGAAGAGGTTATTGTTGTGGATGAAGTTCTCAAAACACTTCAACAATTAGCTCGTTTTCACCGAGAACAATTAAAAATTCCTATTATTGGAATTACCGGAACCAATGGAAAAACCACTACGAAAGAGTTGATTGCATCTGTTTTGTCAAAAAAATACAAAACCGCATACACAAAAGGTAATTTAAATAACCATATTGGCGTACCGCTTACATTACTCTCAATAAAAAAAGAGGATGAAATAGCAGTTATCGAGATGGGGGCAAACCATCCGGGAGAAATTGCCGAACTTTGTGAAATTGCTCAACCTAACTATGGCTTAATCACAAACATCGGAAAAGCACATTTAGAAGGTTTCGGCAATATTGATCATATCATTGAAACGAAAACGGCGCTCTACCGTGCCGCACAGGTGCTGTTTGTGAATGAGGAAGATGACGTTTTGCGCTCTTACGCTCTTACGCTCTCACACTCTTGCAGTCTCAATTTCTATGGCAATAATCCTCATGTTTCCGGTCATATCCTCGAAATGAACCCATACCTTGTCATTCACCTCTTCAATAAGAGACTCCAAACCCAACTCACCGGAAACTACAATCTGCCCAATATTTTGGCAGCAGCGGCCATAGGACATTATTTCAACGTTTCAACTGAGGCTATTTGCGAGGCTATCGTCGAGTATGCGCCCCAAAATCAACGTTCGCAAATTATTAAAAATAAAAAAAATATAATTATTGCAGATTATTATAATGCAAATCCTACAAGTGTAAAAGCCGCATTGGAAAATTTTCTTCAAATAGAAGCGCCTCATAAATTGGCTATTCTTGGAGATATGTTAGAATTAGGTGAAAGCAGTCTGTTCGAACATCAGACAATCATAGATTTTTGTGAATCGAATCATATCGAAACCTGCTTTATCGGGGAAATTTTTTATTCGCTAAAAAATAAACGTTTTCAATTTTTTTTGGATGTGCAAGCCTGTAATAATTATATAAAAAATAGTAAATTTTCTTCTTCATTCAACACTTGCCATAAAATTTATGATAGACTGAAAAACCCGCCAGCTATGCCGGAAAACACTCTTATTCTCATAAAAGGTTCCCGGGGAATTCATTTGGAAGATATTGAAATATGAGTCTGAATTACATACACAAAAATATTTTTTATCTTTGCGCCCATTTGAAAAAGGTATAACTATTTGATATTATGAATGAAATTATAGGTAGTGAAGTAAATTTTATTCCACTGTTTTCTTTAGAAGACGAAGCAAAATTAGAAAAAGAGAAAATAAATGAAATCATCCCCATTCTTCCTTTAATGAACACGGTGTTGTTTCCAGGAATGGTAATCCCAATTACCGTGGGAAGAAATAAATCTATAAAATTAACCCAGGAGTACTCGCGGAGCAATACGCCAATAGGAGTGATTACGCATAAAGACAATGAATTGGAGGAGCCTGCAAAAGAGGATTTGTATGCTGTGGGTACCTTAGCGCGAATCCTCAAATTTTTATCCATGCCCGACGGGAGCGTTACCATCATCGTGCAAGGCATTAAACGTTTTGAACTGTTGGAAATTATTGAAACAGAGCCCTATTATAAAGCCCGCGTATGCGAATATTTGACAAAGGAGTTTACACCTGAGTTGAATGATAATACAGATTTTCAAGCACTTATAGGATCTATCCGCGATACGGCGCTTTCTATGCTCAAACTATCCCCTTACGTGCCGCGCGAAGCCTCATATATGTTGCAAAATATTGAAAGTCCATCGTTTTTAATGAGTTTTATTGCTTCCAATTTGTCTGCAACAGTGGAAGAAAAACAATCTATACTTGAAATTAGAGATATTGAAGAACGTGGAAAAGTGGTACTGAAATTTTTGAATAAGGATTTGCAAATGTTGGAACTGAAGAATCAAATTCAACACAAATCACGGGAAGAGATGGATAAACAGTCGCGGGAGTATATGTTGCATCAACAAATGAAAGCAATACAGCAAGAGTTGGGCGGTTCGCCGGCAGAAAAAGATACCCAACAGTTGGAAGAACGTGCCAAAGAAAAAAAATGGAACGAAGAAACAAAAACGCTTTTTGATAGGGAATTGAAGAAATTGCATCGTACTAATCCCATGTCGCCCGATTATTCCATTCAGCTTAATTACTTAGAACTGATGGTAGATTTGCCGTGGAACGAGTTTGGCGACGATAATTTTGATTTGAAAAAAGCTACGGAAGTTTTAGACAGAGACCATTTTGGTTTGGAAAAAGTAAAAGAAAGGATTATTGAATATTTGGCAGTGCTGAAACTGAAAGGGGATATGAAATCTCCGATTTTGTGTTTGGCAGGTCCTCCCGGTGTGGGCAAAACTTCCCTTGGAAAATCTATTGCAGAAGCCATCGGTAGAAAATATATCCGTATGTCGTTGGGTGGATTGCGCGATGAATCGGAAATTCGGGGGCACAGAAAAACCTATATCGGAGCCATGCCCGGACGGATTATCCAAAGTATGCGTAAAGCAGAACAGGCAAATCCCGTATTTGTATTAGACGAAATTGATAAAATTTTGGGTATGAATATGCAGGGAGACCCTTCCGCAGCATTGTTGGAAGTGCTTGACCCAGAGCAAAATTCCACATTTTATGACAATTATATTGAAACCACTTTCGATTTGTCGAAAGTACTTTTTATTGCCACGGCAAACCATCTGGGAAATATTCATCCCGCTCTGTTAGACAGAATGGAAGTAATTGATATTGCAGGTTATTTGATGGAAGAAAAATTGAATATTGCACAAAAACATTTGATACCGCGCCAATTGAAAGAACATGGGATGGAAGATAAAAATTTGGAGTTTTCAAATGAAATATTAGAACATATCATTTCCGACTATACACGTGAAGCAGGGGTGAGAAATTTGGAAAAGTTGATTGCTAAAATGATTCGCAAACGAGCATCTCAATTTGTACAGGAAGAAAAATTAGAAAAAGAGATAAAAATTGAAGATTTATCGAAAACTTATGGCGCACCCATCTTTCAAAAAGAACGCTCATTCGACAATAGTGTATCCGGTGTGGCTACCGGCTTGGCATGGACGCAAGTGGGCGGCGAAATTCTCTTCGTGGAATCGGTAATCAATCAGGGAAAAAACGGTGGGCTAACCATGACCGGAAGTTTGGGAGAAGTGATGAAAGAATCGGCAACTATCGCTTTTGAGTTTTTGAAAACGTATGCCAATGATTTTGGAATTGACGAAAAAATATTTGAAAATACACACATCCACTTACATGTCCCGGAAGGAGCAACTCCAAAAGATGGCCCATCTGCCGGTATTACCATTTTAATCTCCATGATTTCGGCGTTTACGAAAAAAACAGTGCGCCCGAAAATCGCAATGACGGCGGAAATAACTCTTCGCGGAAAATTATTGCCAGTAGGAGGAATCAAAGAGAAAATATTAGCTGCCAAACGATCCGGAATTTACGACATCATTCTGTCTTCCGAAAATAAAAAAGATGTGGAAGATATTAAAGAGCATTTCATTGAAGGAGTGAAGTTTCATTATTTCAGTGAAATGAAAGAAGCGGTGAAGTTTGCAGGAGTAATATAAGACACGCAGAGGAGTAAAGGTTTTGTTACCATTCAAATATTTCAAACCACATCATAAAATAGGCATCATGAATTTCATACAAAACATTCTACAAGGCATTCCGCCGGAACTTCCGGAACCCAAACCTTACGATCCCTCCGTTAGTCACGCCCCAAAACGCAAAGATATTTTAACCCAAGAGGAAAAAAAGTTGGCACTACACAACGCATTACGCTATTTTAAACCCGAATGGCATGAGGTTTTAGCGCCGGAGTTTGCCAAAGAATTGAAAGAGTACGGCAGAATTTATATGTACCGTTTCCGTCCCAATTACAAAATGTATGCCCGACCTATTGAGGAATATCCGGCAAAAACAAAGCAAGCTGCCGCTATTATGTTAATGATTCAGAATAATTTGGATTACGCCATTGCACAGCATCCGCAAGAGTTGATTACTTACGGCGGAAATGGCGCGGTGTTTCAAAATTGGGCGCAATACCTGCTTACCATGCAGTATTTGGCAACCATGACCGAAGAACAAACATTAGTGCTTTACTCCGGTCATCCGCTGGGATTGTTTCCTTCGCATAAAGATGCCCCGCGTGTGGTGATTACCAACGGAATGGTCATACCAAATTACTCAAAACCAGACGATTGGGAACGGTTCAACGCGCTGGGGGTGTCGCAATACGGGCAAATGACTGCCGGTTCCTATATGTACATCGGACCACAAGGTATTGTGCACGGCACAACGATTACAGTGCTGAATGCAAGCCGGATGTTGCAAGGTGAAATTGCCGGTAAGTTGTTCATTACCTCCGGTTTAGGCGGTATGTCCGGCGCACAGCCCAAAGCGGGAAATATTGCCGGTTTGGTTTCCGTTACGGCAGAAGTGAACTCTTCCGCTACCCACAAACGCCACGAGCAAGGCTGGGTGGATGAGGTGCATCACGATTTGGATATGTTGTTTGCAAAAGTGAAAGAAGCGCAAGCCAAAAAAACTGCCCGCTCGTTTGCCTACTCAGGAAATATTGTGGATTTATGGGAATATTGTGTGAAAAACAAAATTCATGTGGATTTGGGTTCCGACCAAACCTCGCTTCATAATCCATGGGCAGGCGGCTATTACCCTGTGGGTTATTCGTTTGAAGAATCTAATAGAATGATGGCAGAGGAACCGGAAAAATTTCGAGCTACCGTTCAAGAATCGTTGCGACGCCACGTGGACGCTGTGAATAAATTGACTGCCAAAGGGATGTACTTCTTTGATTATGGCAATGCATTCCTGTTGGAATCAAGTCGTGCAGGTGCAAATATCCTAAAACCTGACGGTAAATTCAAATATCAGTCATACGTGCAGGATATTATGGGACCGATGTGCTTTGATTATGGGTTTGGTCCGTTCCGCTGGGTGTGCACCTCCGGAAAACCGGAAGATTTGGATACTACCGACAAGATTGCGATGGAAGTATTGCAAAAAATAAGCGAAAATTCGCCCAAAGAGATTAGCCGGCAAATGCAAGATAATATTACCTGGATTAAAGGTGCCAAAGAAAACAAGTTGGTAGTGGGTTCGCAAGCCCGCATTTTGTACGCCGATGCGGAAGGGCGCATTAAGATTGCAACTGCTTTTAATCAGGCAATTAAGGAAGGAAAAATCAGTGCACCGGTAGTACTGGGGCGCGATCACCACGATGTTTCCGGCACCGACTCGCCGTTTAGAGAAACCTCCAATATTTACGATGGCTCCTCTTTTACTGCCGACATGGCCATTCACAATGTCATCGGCGATTCGTTTCGCGGCGCCACGTGGGTTTCCATTCACAACGGTGGCGGAGTAGGTTGGGGCGAAGTAATTAACGGCGGCTTCGGCATGTTGTTAGACGGAACGGAAGATGCAGACCGAAGAGTGAAAAGTATGCTTTTTTGGGATGTGAACAACGGTATTTCGCGCCGCGCGTGGGCACGCAACAACGAAGCGATTTTCGCTATTAAACGCGCTATGAATGAAAATCCGAATTTGAAAGTTACTCTACCCAATTTTGCGGATAAAAAATTAGTGGATTCTGTTTTTATGTAAAAAACCATTTTATGCACTACGAAACTTTTCCCTCCCCCTGTTTTGTGTTATATGAAGAAGCGTTGGAAGCCAATCTGCAACTGTTAAATTTAGTGCAAAAAGAAGCCGGCGTCTCAATAATTTGCGCGTTGAAAGGATTTGCGTTTTGGCGTTCTTTTCCCCTTATTCGTCAGTATTTGTTGGGTGCCACGGCAAGTTCCTTAAACGAAGCGCAACTTATTGTGGAAGAAATGCATTGCGAAGCGCATACCTACGCCCCCATCTATTTGGAAAAGGAGTTTGAAAGGTTGTTGTATTACAGCAGTCATTTAACATTCAATTCATTAAGTCAGTGGGAGCGTTTTCGCAAATCAGCGATGGCTTGTCCAAAGAAAATCAGTTTTGGATTGCGCGTAAATCCTGAATATTCAGAAGTTACCACCGATTTGTACAATCCGGCGCTACCCGGATCCCGATTGGGAATTTTAGCGGAAAATATGCCCCCGCATTTACCGGAAGGCATTGAAGGTCTGCATTTTCACACTTTGTGCGAAAACGACAGTTATGCGTTGGAAAACTGTTTGAAATCGTTTGAAGAAAAATTCGGACATCTTATTAGAGAGTGTAAATGGGTAAATTTTGGCGGCGGCCATCATATTACAAGAGAAGATTATAATGTGGAACACTTGATTTCGTTGCTCAAAGATTTTAAACAACGTTATCCCAATATTGAAGAACTTATTTTGGAACCCGGCGAAGCAGTAGGGTGGCAAACCGGCGTGCTGGTTTCAACGGTGGAAGATATTGTTGAAAATAAGGGAATTAAAACCGCTATGCTCAATATTTCCTTCTCCTGCCATTTGCCCGACTGTTTGGAAATGCCCTATAAACCTGTTGTAATCAATGCAAAAGAACCAAATCTCAGTAGTAAATGTGTGTATCGTTTAGGTGGAAGTTCTTGTTTGGCAGGAGATTATATCGGTATGGGTGATTTTGCTTTCGCCGAACCTTTGGAGATTGGAGACCGAATCGTTTTTGATGATATGATTCATTACACCATGGTAAAAACCACCTTTTTTAACGGCGTAAAACATCCGGCGATAGGAATGGTTACCAAAGAGGGAGATTTTGTGTTGTTGGCAGAACCCGGAAAATATGAAGATTATAAAGCAAAATTGGGTTAGTGATTAGTAGTTAGTGATTAATGATTCACGATTCAAAGTTCAAAGTTCAAAGTTCAAAGTTCAATAATTCTTATGGTCCTATGGTCTTACGTTCTTATGGTCTTTTTGAAATATGGAAAAAACATTTAAAACAATTTCAGCGCCGGCGGAGGCAATTTTTAAAGAAAAATGCAGTAAATTTCTCGCTTTTGTTTTTCCTGTAGAAAATGAAGCAGAAATAAAAGAAAAAATCATTTTTTTGAAGAAAAAATACCACGATGCGCGACATCATTGTTATGCATACATCTTGGGCGCAGATAAATCCATTTATAGAATGAATGATGACGGTGAACCCTCAGGCACCGCAGGTCGTCCTATTCACGGGCAACTTTTATCGAAAGAGGTTACAAATGTATTACTTGTGGTGGTTCGTTATTTTGGAGGAATAAAGTTAGGAACAGGCGGGCTAAGATTGGCCTACAAAATGGCTGCAAAAGAAGTGTTGGAAAAGACAACAATTGTTGTAAAAACTGCTTCAATTTAAATAAAAATTACACGTATGTTAAAAAAATACTATTTTTGTGCACTTTTCTAACTTAAAACTAAATTATTATGATTAATCCGGAAACGCCAGTAAGCTTCTTTCGATTTGAAGATTTACGCATTTATGCAAAAGCCTTAGAGTATATTACCTGGTTGCATAACGTTGTGAAAAAATTTCCAAATCATGAACAACCCACACTCGCTCAACCTTTTCTAAAAGTAGCGCAAAGTATAGCGTTACACCTTGCCGAAGGTTCTGCCAGAAACAAACCCCAATTCATTTACTATCTAAAAATGGCAAAAAGTTCCGTTCGCGAATGTGTAGTTTACACGGAAATAGCTTCACGGTTAGGGCTCATGGATGGGGAGGATAAAACTCATTCTGTAACTCAAATGATGGAATTGACCAAAATGATTGGCTCTTTAGTCACTTCATTGCAACGCACCATTCCAAACGGTAAAGAAGAAGATGAATTTGATGATATGCAATTACCGCCGGATATTATTTAAAGTATTCGTTTTTTTTGAAAATTTGCATTGCTGAAGTTTTGATTTAACACCTCAATAAATTTCAAATATTTTTTTATTGATAGTATGTTTTTAGAAACCAAAGCCGATAGGTCAAGTAAAAGAGGATGGATAGAAGTAGTGTGCGGTTCAATGTTTTCCGGAAAAACGGAAGAATTGTTGCGTCGTATTCGGCGTGCGCAGTTTGCCAAACAAAAAATTGAACTTTTCAAGCCGGCAATGGATACCCGTTATGCCGAAGCAGAATTGGTATCACACGATGCCTCTGCCATGCCATCTACCCCTGTGCACAATGCTTCAGAAATTTTACTTTTTGTTACCTTGGATACTGTTGAAGTAGTGGGAATTGATGAAGTACAGTTTTTTGACGAAGGAATCGTAAACGTATGCAACCAATTGGCAAACGCCGGAATTAGAGTAATCGTAGCCGGTTTGGATATGGACTATTTGGGAAATCCTTTTGGACCTATGCCCAAACTGATGGCAATTGCGGAATATGTTTCCAAAGTACATGCCATTTGCACTCAATGCGGCGACTTGGCGCACTACTCACACAGGATCGTTTCCGGAGATAAGCAAGTGCTTTTGGGAGAAAAAGATGCTTACGAGCCGCTATGCAGGCATTGTTTTCGCCTTTTGCCATAACTCTTCCATCTCTTCTAATGTCATTTCCGACAATAGTTTGCCTTGTTCTTTTGCCTTTTGCTCTATAAAGTTAAAACGCTTGATAAATTTTCGATTGGTTTTTTCCAAAGCGTCTTCAGGATTGATATTAATAAATCTTGCATAATTAATCAGTGCAAATAATATATCCCCAAATTCATCTTCCATTTTTTCTGAATTTTTATTTTTTTCCTGATGAAACTCTGCCAATTCTTCTTGCACTTTTTCCCATACCTGCTTGGTATTTTCCCAATCGAATCCAACGCCACGCGCTTTTTCTTGAATACGATAGGCTTTCACCATGGCAGGAAGTGAATTGGGAACGCCACACAACACCGACTTATTTCCTTCTTTCAGTTTTATTCTTTCCCAATTTTCTTTCACATCCTCTACCGAATTGACTTCAATATCACCAAAAATATGCGGATGGCGACGAATGAGTTTTTCACAGATGCCTAAAATTACAGTTTCTATGTCAAAAAGATTTCGTTCTTCGCCAATTTTAGCGTAAAAAACAATATGCAACAACAAATCCCCCAACTCTTTACCAATCTCTGCGTATTTTTTATCAATAATAGCATCCGATAATTCATACGTTTCTTCAATCGTTAAATACCGGAGTGAATCAAAAGTTTGTTTGCTATCCCACGGACATTTGGCACGCAATTCGTCCATAATATGAAGCAGTTTTTGAAAAGATAGAATTCGTTTATCCATTAAATATATGTTTTTTTGAGCGGAAAAATTACATTTTACATTCAATATGTCTTAAATTTTCTTCTTATACCAGGGTAAGTTGGCTAGGTGATGTGAGTTTAGGAAAAAGGCGAGGTGCAAGGTTCATTCTTATAAAGTTGAAAACAGGTTGCGAAAGTAGAAAAAATCTTTGCGTCTTTGCGCTTTTGCGCGATTTATTTTCTCTCGCCTGGACCGTTAGGTATTGATTTCCTAAAAGAAATCATATCTTAATAATAAAAATAATTTTTCATGTTATTTGGAAATCAACAAAAATATTTTCGCCTTAAATTACGATAAAAATACTTAGTAGCAATTTTTTTGCTTTTTCTAATTCAAAAGAACTGATTTTGTTTTTTCGTGTAGCATTTTTTACAGTAATTACAAAAAAAATACAGATTTTTCCGATTATTACAACTTTACTCAACATATTAACATTACTCTGTTTATTATTTGTAGTAAAAACAGAATAAAAAAGGTATTTTTTTTCATATTTTTGTAAATCATAGTAAATTTTTACAAATAGTATGAAAATCTTTAAAATTATCACTTCTTTTTTACTCATTTTGGGAATTTTAGTTCTCATGGTTTGGGCTATAGTAAAAGCAGATGATCAAACTTGTACCGGCATTTCTGTAGTAATCCATGCTTCTGAAAAATCGAAACTTATCACTAAATCAGATGTTTTAACTATCATAGAACAAAATAATATAGAATGGAACGGAAAAAAAATGAAAGAGATTGCACTCCCTTCTATCCATAAAATTCTTGCTCAAGAAAATTACATAAAAAACGTAGATAATGTGCATTTTTCAGGCTCAAAATTACAAATTGAAATTACTCTGCACAATATTTTATTGGAAGTAGAATCTAAAGAAGGAAATAAGTTTCTTTTAGATGACCGTGGCGTTTATTTACCCTATTCCCCAAAAGTTGAAAATGATGTAATAAAAGCTACCGGTTTCATTTCGGATACTTTTCAGAAGAAAGAAACCGTTACTTCAGAAAACAAAGAACTCTACGAACTGTTTCTATTCGCCGCCTTTATCGATGAAAATCCCGGGTATGCAAGTTGGTTTAATAAAATAAATATCAATGAAAAGCAGGAAATTACATTATATCCTTCTTTTGGAGAACTTCCTGTTCTTTTTGGAACCATGCAAGATGCCGAAAAAAAATTAAAAGCACTTGCACACATGTACAGCGATGTGCTTCCTTATATGGATGAAGGTAAATATGCACAGTTGGATGTGCGATTTCAAAATAGAATTGTAGCCACTAAATCAAAATCTTAATTATGAGAGACCATAAAGAAATTCAAGAACAACCCCAAATTATAGTTGGATTGGATATTGGTACCACCAAAATAGCCATTATTACCGGCTTCCAAAACAGTGAAGGAAAAATCGATGTATTAGGCTATGGAAAAGGCGATTCAACGGGCGTTCAACACGGATTGATTTATAACATCAATAAAACCGTTGATGGAATAAAAGTTGCAAAAAACATGGCAATGAGTCGCTCCGGTTCCGAGTTTGATTCGGTATATGCCGGAGTAGCCGGACGACATATCAACAGTATGGAGTTTAAACACGCCATTACCCGAAGAAATGGAAAAGAAGAAGTGATTAAACAAGAGGAGATTGATAAGATGGTAGAAGATTTGGAAAATATATCCGTAAGTCCGGGCGAAAAAATTATTACCGTCATTCCACAACGATTTGTTATAGATAGTAAACGTGAAACCACCGAACCGGTAGGTGAATTGGGAGAATTAATTGTGGGATATTTTCAAATTATTACCGGAAACGATTTTGAAATAAAAAAAATTATTCGATGTATCAACGATTGTGAGCTTCAAGTGAATGATATTATTCTTGAACCCATCGCTTCTGCTTTGGTGTGTCTTACCCAAGAAGAAAAACAGCAAGGCGTGGTATTGGTAGATATTGGCGGCGGTACTACCGACGTGGCAATTTATGTGGACGGAAACCCCGTATTTACAAAAGTAATTCCCATAGGTGGAAATACGGGGTTTC
>Ga0209628_10001288_pt1 | contig 16054 bp, 9 predicted proteins | sample TergutCu122P4_FD_187285 | JGI IMG/M metagenome (GOLD analysis project Ga0209628, IMG submission 187285) | Cubitermes ugandensis P4 segment gut microbial communities from Kakamega Forest, Kenya - Cu122 P4 (SPAdes) (version 2) | ecosystem: Host-associated > Arthropoda: Insects > Digestive system >...
AACACGACCCGGCGGTTTATTCGTTACGGGTTAAACCAAAACAGCGGTTCGTCGCAAACCGACGGGTTCGTGATTGACAAGAACGGACGCGTAGATATGAAAGCGCCTATCATCTGGGACTTTAACACCATCAGTTCGATGGTAGCCTATCCGATAGACGAGCAAAAACTGACTATCAGCGGCGGACATTTTACGACCATAGCCAACCAGGCCGAATCGCGATATAACTATTATGCTCGTGGAATAGGTATCAATCGTTCCAAAGTGGTGGTTGATGGCTTACAACATATTATCTCCGGCGAAGGCGACCATGGCGCCCCTTATGGCGGTTTCCTCAATATATCCAACTGTACCGAAGTGTTAGTGCAGAACTGTATCCTGACGGGACACAAGGTCTACTCAACCATCGGCGCCGCCAATGCGCCGGTGTCGATGGGGACGTATGATATAAGCGTCGGACGCTCAACGAATGTTACTTTCAAGAACTGCAAACAGTTTAACGATATTCACGATTCAAGGCAATGGGGAGTCATCGGGTCAAACTTTTCTAAAAACATCACCTACGACGGCGTGGAGTTTTCGCGCTTCGATGCCCACCAGGGGGTGGCCAACGCTACTATCAGAAATTCGACGCTTGGACACCAGGGCGTTAATCTTATTGGTAGCGGTGTATTTCTTATTGAGAACTCGAAAGTTTGCAGCTCCAGCTTCCTCAATTTGCGCGACGACTACGGCAGTACATGGGAAGGCGAACTCATTATCCGCAATTGCGAGTACTTTCCGCGTAACGGCAGGCGAGGCGATGCGGTGCTGCTAAACGGAAGTAACTCAGGGCAGCACGACTTCGGATATGTATGCTATATGCCCGAAAAGATAACGATAGACGGTCTTTTTATTAACGACAATCCGCCCGACAACTATGAAGGACCAAAAATTTTCGCCCCGTTCAACCGCGAGTTTACCAGCGCCGAGTATGTCGAACAGTTCCCGTATGTGATAACCAAAGAAGTCGTCATTAAAAACCTGACTGTCAAAAGCGGCAAGCCTTTGATTGTCAGTAATAACCCTTATATGTTCCGCAATGTAAAAATAACAAAGCTATGAAGAAAATTTTATTATTATCGCTCATAATGGCGCTTATGGCTTGCTCTGGAAATGTAAAGTATGTCTCTTATAGTGACTATGGGGCGGTAGGCGATGGCGTTACTGATGACTTTGACGCCATCATCCGGGCACATGCCGCAGCGAATGAGGCGGGACTGCCTGTGAAAGCGAAAGCAGGCGCTACTTATTATATTGCTCAGACTGGCAAGACAGCCGAGATACAGACCGACACGGATTGGAGCGATGCTAAGTTTATCATCGACGACAGTAAGGTGACCGTCGAAAACCGTGGCAATAACTTTAATATCTTCCATGTCACCTCCAAACTTCCTTCGCAGGAGATAACTACTGTCAAAACGCTAAAGAAAAACCAGACCAAACTTGACCTGACGTTGGCATATGCCTCTTTTGTCGTCGCTACCGACAATACGACCATGCGTTACATCCGGGAGGGGCTGAACCAAAACAACGGAATGGCACAAATAGATGTGTTTGTTGTCGATAAAAACGGGAATGTGGATATGAAAGCGCCTATTATCTGGGATTATAACACTATTTCCTCAATGATTGCTTATCCTATTGACACCAAGACGCTGACTGTCAAAGGCGGACATTTCACGACGATAGCCAACCAGGCCGAATCGCGTTACACGTATTATACCAGAGGCATTGGGGTCAGGCGGTCTAATGTGGTTGTCGACGGGCTGGTACATGTTATCACCGGCGAACTTGACCATGGTGCGCCGTACAATGGAATCGTCAATATAGCAAGGTGCACCGAAGTGTTGGTTATAGACTGTCAGTTTTCGGGGCATAAGATTTACTCCACTATTGGCGCGGCCAATGCGCCGGTACAGATGGGAACGTATGACACGCGGGTGAACAGCTCAACGAATGTGACCTATAAGGACTGTAAGCAAATCAATGACATTCATTCTACAACGACGTGGGGAATCATCGCTTCGGATTATTCGAAAAATCTGACGTATGACCATGTGGAGTTCTCGCGCTTCGACGCACACATGGGGGTGGCCAATGCTACGATAAAAAACTCCGTACTCGGACGGCAGGGAATCAATATCATCGGGAGCGGCGTATTCCTCATCGAAAACACCAAGGTTCATGCCGGCAGCTTTGTCAACCTGCGTGACGACTACGGCAGTACGTTTGAAGGGGAGTTGATCATACGTAACTGCGAATATATGCCCAATAACGGCAGGCGCTCGGACGCTGTCTTAGTGAACGGACGCTATTCAGGGCAACATAATTTTGGCTATACCTGCTTTATGCCACGAAAGATAACGATTGACGGGCTTATTATTCACGATAACAACCCGCCCGATAACTACCAGGGGCCGAAGATTTTCGCCGATTTCAACCGTGCTTTTACTAACGCCGACTATGTCGAACAGTTCCCATACGTGATAACGGAAGAAGTTGTTATCTCGAACCTGACTGTCAAGAGCGGAAAGCCTTTGATTGTCAGCAATAATCCATATATGTTCCGAAATGTCAAAGTGACTTACAAATAATAGATATGAAGAAATACTTAACCATAACCATACTGATGGCTGGCTTGTTGGCGTTTGCCGTCAGTTGCGGCGACAACGCGTCTCGGCATCCGCGCGTGATTGTTAGCGCCAAAGACAGGCCGGTGGTACTCGAAAAGATTAAGACGACCGAATGGGCGAAAAATACTTTTGACGACATGGTCGAAAGAATAACCCCCTACGTAGAACGGCACAAGACAGACCCCGAATGGATTCTGAGCCGTTATATGATGAATTGGGCGCCCGGCAAACATTATACGGATTACTATGGACGGCAGGGGCTTTCCATCGACAGCTTGAGCGGTAACGCACCTTTCCCTACTGTCCGTGTGGCACTGTTTGCACGCACTCCCGTCAATACGGAGGGGCAAAGCTACCGGATGCCATCCATCGAAGAGCTGACGCCATACGACACTTCGGCTTACATGAGCCTGACCAACCCCACTACCGGACAAAAGGACAGGGTTGAGCCTTGGGGATTGGTCGAATCGGTCAATAGCCGCATTAACGGGTTAGCATTGGACGCCTCTATCCTTTATTGGCTGACAGGCAAAGAAGAATACGCAAAGTTTGCCGCCGACATCCTCGACCAGTTTGCACGGGGCGCTTATTATCAGAATCCGATACGCGGACACGGCTCTTTTGGGTTTATTGGCGCGCAAACACTCAACGATGCCACCTACCAGCCGTTGATGTTAGTGTATGATTTTGTGTATCCCTACCTGAAGAAGAAAAAGTATGAGATGAAGTATTACCAGCCTGTCTGGGATAAATTTGCCAATACCGTGTTAGTGAACGGTTATTGGGACAACAATTGGTATGCCGCCGAAAGTTGTACGATGATGTATGCCGCACTGCTGTTAGATGATAATTCCAGGCGTGATTTCTTCGTAGAGCATTTTTTAGAGAAAGATACTATCAGGGGCTCATGGGGACATTTGAGCCTGCGCTCGACGGTCGAAAAGTGGCTGACGCCCGACGGTCATTGGAAAGAACCGGGTGGCTACCACACTTTTCCGGTATCAAACTTATTAAGAGCGTCATTAGCAATGGAAAACAATGGATACAGGGTGTTTGAGAAATACCCGGCTTTGTTTGATGCTGCTTCTGTGGTGATGAAATATGTATATCCAAACCTGAATATTTCGTCCTTCGGCGATTCGGGACGCGGCGTCCCCAGCGACGACTTACTTGAGTTGGGGCTTCTGTTTGCTTACAAATATCGCCCCGAAGCCTTGCCCTCGCTCTTAGCGTGCATGGACCAACTGATGAAGTTCGGTTATTATAAACGCGACCGGATGAGTTCGTATGCTTTGTTATGTTACTTGCCGGAGATAAAGAACGAAAAGGGATATACGTATGCGTGGCATCGCAGCGGGACACAGGACTTCGCCAAGTTTTTCGTGCAACGCAACGGGACAGACAAGGATTATGGTCTGATGTATTCCATCCAATGCGCTACCTATAACCACAACCATAACAACGGGATGTCGATGGAGCTTTACGGTTCGGGCGATGTGATGGGCATTGACCCCGGTGTTGGGCCCTATTACGAACATCCGATGCACCAGACCTATTTTGCCCAATGGGCAGCCCATAACACAGTCGTTGCAGCAGGCTCGTCAGCTTCGGTGCCTTATAGCGGCGGGTCAGGGACAAAAAGGGTGGGAGAGTTGGAGATGAAAGCCATGGAACCACTACCCGAAGCTGAAGCTATCTCGCCATACGTGTCGTTTACCGACAGCCGGTATTTTGACCGCTCGACGGAGACCAACCAGCAACGCACGATGGCTATCATCCGCACTTCCGACAAAAGCGGCTATTATGTGGACGTGTTCCGTAGCGATAACAAAATGCGGAACGACTATATGTACCATAATATAGGCAACGACATCGAGCTGTTTACGCCTGGCAACAAACCTATCCCGTTGAAAGAGAGCCGGATAGACTTAGTTGAGAAAGATTATCCGGGCTTCCGACATATATCCGCTGTAAAGGCAACGGGGAAATATGCGGAGGATGTAGTGGCTTTGTTTACGATGCTCAACGAAAATATCGGGACACGCTACATGAAAGTATACTTGCCGGCCAACGCGAATCAAAACTATTATTCCGGTCAGTCGCCTAAGGCGCGAACAGCAGGCCGGTATTCAAGCCTGACGGTGCCTACCTTGATGGTACAGAACAAAGGCGAGGCATGGACGAACCCCTTCATCGCCGTTTATGAGCCTTATTTTGAAAAAGACGGCCCTTCCGTGTTAAAAGTGACTCGCCTGAATCGTAACCATGGAGGTGACTTTGTGACATTATTAGTAGAGGAAAAAGGAGGCGAACAACAGTATATCTTCCAGGGCGTCAATAGGTCTGACCTTGAAAATACGGCATCCAACTATGCTTTCAAAGGATATTTCGGTGTTGTCGCCCTGAAGAACAACCAGCCGTTGTATTTTTATATAGGGAAAGGCAAGAAACTCTCCTTTGGCAATTACACCCTCGAAGGGCAGGACGACAACTGCAGCGCGAATGTCTATTACACAGGCAGCCAATGGAAGATTACCGCCACCCAGCCAATTACCATCACAATTAAAAATCAGAGAATCAGCGCTGTCGCATTAAATGGACAAAATATCCGTGTGTCGAGTATCGGTTCGGTCATATCGTTTATTGTGCCAATAGTTAAAGAAGGTACTTTATCATTCAGATAAAAAAACTCTGTGTAACTCTGTGTCTCACTGTGTTCTCTGTGCTAAAAAAAGTGTTTCTTTGTTTTTCTGTTTCTCTGTTTCTCTATACAAAAATAAATACAATGGTAAAAATCATCTATAGAAGTATTCTAAAGATACTCTCGCTATGCCTTCCGTTTACCGGCATAGCCCAAACGCTCAACACCGACAGCGCCATAGCGTTGTTATCGCGTTTAGACCTTTCACGTCCAGGTCTTGAAAAAGTAAAAGCTGCTTCTGCAAACGCCGAGGCAGCATCTAAGGAATTGCTGTCTTATTATCGGGAAAGAACATCAGTAAAGCATCCGGTTGTCCGGTCATTAAAAAAGTCCTCGTTAGGCAACTATGCAAGAGCCAGTACGATGGAGCAAGCCGATAATGCGTTGAAGCATATTTTCATCGGTCAGTCGGCTTACCCGCCCTACTTTTGCGGGGAGGACATCGATTGGGGTTATCGCCCTGTCCCCGATAACGAATGGGTATGGCAACTGAACCGGATGGGCTTCTGGGGCGCTTTGGCTTCGGCCTACTGGCATACCGGTGACGAGAAGTATGCCAAAGAATGGGCTTTCCAACTGACCGACTGGGTGCGGAAAAACCCCAATGACGCCGAGCATGCGTATGCTTGGCGCTCTATCGAAGCCGGTATACGGGGACATTCCTGGACGTCTCACTTCCAACATTTCCTTGATGCACCGTCGTTTACACCCGCAGTATTGGTGACCTTTATGAACAGTTGTTTTCAACATGCCGACTATCTGATGACCAAATATACGGCGCGCAGTAATTGGGGCCTGATGGAAGCCGAAGGCATGGCATTTATAGCCTTCCTTTTTCCGGAATTTAAGAACTCCGAAATGTGGAAGACAGAAGCTATCAGCCGGTTGAACAAAGAGATAAACAACCAGGTTTATCCCGACGGCCATCAGCGCGAGTTAGCTATCGGCTACCATCTCGGATGTATCAGTTGGTTTGACAGGACGCTCGACCTGGCGAAGATGAACGGTATGGAGGAGGCTTTTCCGGCCTCCTACCGGGTGACCATAGAAAAGATGTGCGAAGTACCCATGAAGTTAGGGATGCCCGATGGCGCAAATACCCAGTTTGGAGATTCATGGAAAGGCAGTCCGGGCGCCAACTATGGAAGCCTCAGACGATGGGCGGCTCTATACAACCGCCCCGATTTCCTCTATTTTGCTTCCGAAGGCAAGGAAGGCGTCCGACTGAAGGAGACCGCTTTTGCCTATAAGGAGAGCGGTCTTTATTCAATGCGCAGCGGATGGGATAAAAACGCTGTCTGTTTAGTTTTAAAATGTGGCCCCGATGGAGGCGGACATAGCCACCCTGACAACGGCACGTTTGAACTCTATGCCGGAGGACGCCACTTGATGCCCGATGCAGGGTGTTATATCTACAGCGGAGACCCCGAAAATAGGGCATGGTTTCGTCAGACAAAAGTTCACCAGACACTGACCCTCGACGGGAAGAATACCGCGTATGCCCCCAGACACCTGTTTTGGCAAACGGGCGACAACTTGGATGTGTTAGTAGTAGAAAACAGGTCGTACCCAACGCTAACGCACCGCCGCGCTGTCTTTTTTGTGGACAAGTCTTATTTTGTTATCGTCGATGAAGCCATCGGCGAAGCGACCGGCGAGGTAGCCGTTCATTTTCAGTTTGCACCCGGCGAGTTCAAGTTGGACAACAAGGCTTTGACCGCGCAGACCGGCTTCAAAGAAGGATGGAACGTATCCGTACAAAACGTTATCCCGAAGGAAGCCAAGCTGTTAGAAGAAGAAGGGCAGGTATCGTACGAATACACCAAGAAAGAACCCCGTCCAGCCTTTTGTTTCCAAACCACTAAGAGCGCACCCGAAAAAGGCGTCCGTTTCATAACCATAGTCGCCCCCTACGCGAAAACACCGCAGGTCATCCGTGCCGAACTTATCGGCAATCCCCCTGTCGGCAGCAACCAAGTGGAACTGAAAATAACCTATAGCGGCCAATCCAAACAAATCGGCTATACCCTCCCCCAATTCCCCCTTTGAACGAGGCAGGGATTAGTATAATCTGAATTGCTGAATTTCGCCAAGTATTTTGGTCAATTGATAAAAAAGCGTATCTTTGTGGTCAAAAAAGAGTTATCATTTAAAACTTTTTTAAAAAACAACTATGAAGAAATTATTTTTATTGGTATTAATGCCATTGATTACTAACGCGCAGTTTATAACCAAGTATCCGGAAATCCCCCGGATAGACGTTCATACGCATATCGGCGATACGACGGGTAACAGTTTTGTGAAATATTTACATCTCAGGGATACGGCAAAACTCCGGTTTAATGTAGATATAGCTATGTGGATCAACCTCACACAGAACGACGTACAACGGACGCTCCAAAAAACCAACGGACGTATGTTAAGCGCTTTCAGTACATACCGCCCGGCACAGGTGGGTATTGAATATTACAAGCCGGAGGACATAGAGAAGTTCAAGAAGCAAGGGTACATCGGATATAAGATATGGTATGGCCCCAGCTACCGGCAAGAGCCGGCGCTTGTCAAATATCCATACGTCGATGACCTGGTGCACGAACCGGCTTTTACTCAGTTAGAAAAACAGCGTGTCTTCATCGCTTCGCTTCATATTGCCGACCCCAATGGCCCCTTTGAGTGGCGTACCAACTGGGCTGCCGACCCAGTAGAGTATTGGCGGGAAATTATTGCGCTTGAACGGGTATTGCATCGACATCCAAACCTGTATATTGTTGTGGCGCATGGCTTCTGGCTGATGACACAGGATGCGCAGCTCGACTTCCTGCGTTATGTGCTGGATACCTATCCCAACTGTAACTTGGACATCTCGGCAACCATCAACTATGCCAACCTGCCCTCGTATGATAACCTGAGGGATTTTTACATCAAGTATCAGGATAGACTGTGTTGGAGCATGGATTTTTCTATGCGGACGAATCAGTCTTCGATATCAGGTACGGTTAAATTTGCCGGCGACTGGTTTAGATTTTTGGAAACTGACGACGTGTTTGGCGAAGATATGGCCAATAACAAAAAGCCCATCAAAGGATTAAACCTGCCTAAGGAAGTCCTGGAAAAACTTTACTACAGAAACGCCCTCCGCATCTATCCGCCCCAACTGAAAGAAAGCATGAAGAGCTTAGGGTATCAGGTAAATTGAAAGAGGGCTTTGGGATGAAACTGCGTTAATAGATAACACGGTATCCTTGTCGTCGCATAAAGTTAGTTGGGGTTGTTTTTTTTCTTTTTCTTTTTGAGCTTGTCGAAGCGCGAAACGCTGTCATCGAGGATGTCTTTCGAATCGCGTTTTTCTTCTTTGATGAGGTCATCATTGAGTAAGGAGAAGGGTTTTGTCCCGTTTTTGTTCATGTTGATGATGTCGAAGGCGCGGTCGGAGGTGATTGTGACTAAGTTGGCAGGTGTATTGCGGTCGGTAGAGTAGGTCAGCTCCTTACGGAAAATATCCATTTTAAAGAAATAATACCGGTTATCCTGTGTCTGGAGTTCTTCTTTAGGCGAAGGCAGTTGTTTGCGTCCTTCAACGTAGGCGTCGACTTCATAGTTCAAGCAGCATTTCAACTTGGCGCATTGGCCGGCTAATTTTTGCGGGTTCATTGACAGGTCTTGAAAACGCGCTGCATCGGTGGCTACCGAAATAAAACTGCTGACCCACGAAGAGCAGCATAGCTCGCGTCCGCAAGGGCCTATCCCGCCGATGCGACCGGCTTCCTGACGCGCTCCAATCTGTTTCATCTCGATGCGGATATGAAATGTCTCTGCCAGCACTTTGATAAGTTGGCGGAAATCGACCCGCTCGTCGGCTATATAATAGAAGATAGCTTTTGTGCCATCGCCCTGATATTCCACATCGCCGATTTTCATGTTGAGGCCTAAGTCGGATGCTATCTGGCGTGACCGAATCATTGTTTCATGTTCCCGGCTCTTTGCTTCTACGTTTTTATCCAGATCGGCCTGTTTAGCAATACGATACACTTTTTTCGGTTCTTCATCAAAGCGATAGCGGTTTTTTTTCATCTGAAGGAGAACGAGTTTACCTGTCAATGTCACCGTCCCGATGTCATGACCCGGCGAGGCTTCAACAGCGACCACATCCCCTTTTTTCAAAGGGAACTGCTCTTTGTTCAGGTAATACCCTTTGCGGGTGTTTTTGAACTGTACTTCGACGAAGCCGGTAGCGGTCTGCGCCTTTTCGATGTCACAGAGCCAATCGTAATTATTTAATTTATTGGTAGCTTTGGAATAACCCTTGATGCCTATTCCGCAACCTCTATCTTGTATACATTCCATTAAAATGCTAATTGTTAATGATTATTGTTGAATGAATAATGATTAATGTTGAATGATTATTGTCTAAACTCTAAACTCTAATTTATGAGGTTGTATTTTTTGAATAATTTCTCAATTGTTTCAAGCGCATAATCTAATTGCTTAAAAGTATGGGTAGCTATGAGAGAGAAGCGAATTAACGTATCGTCAGAAGCTACTGCCGGCGACACGACGGGATTAACGAAGATGCCGGCTTCAAAAAGGTCACGGACGATAGTGAACGTCAATTCGTTATTACGTATATATAAGGGGATGATAGGCGTTGCGGTATGGCCTATTTCACATCCTATCCTGCGGAATCCGTCTAACGCATAGTGTGTTAGCTTCCATAGTTGTTCAATGCGTTCGGGTTCGCTCAACATGATATCCAGAGCAGCATTCGCCGAGGCTATCGAAGCGGGCGTGCAGCTTGCGCTGAAGATATAGGTACGGGCGTTATGTCGCAGATAGTTTATCGTATCCGTATCGGAGGCAATAAATCCGCCCAAAGCAGCAAAAGACTTGCTAAAAGTTCCCATGATAAGGTCTACATCCTGTGCTAAGCCAAAGTGGTTACAAGTGCCGCGTCCGTGATTACCGAGGACGCCGATGGCATGTGCTTCGTCGACCATGATACTGGCGTTGTATTTCTTGGCCAATCCGGTTATCTCCTTCAGGTTGGCAATATCGCCTTCCATGCTGAAAACACCGTCTACTACAATGAGCTTGACTTTATCGGCGTCACACTTCTGAAGCTGTTTCTCTAACGATTCCATGTCGTTATGCTTGAATTTCAGCTTTGTAGAGAAGGATAAACGGATACCTTCGATGATAGAGGCATGGTCGAACTCGTCCCAGATAATAAAATCTTCCCGTCCGGTAATGCAGGATAGAACGCCTTCATTGACCTGAAAGCCGGTAGAGAAGGATATTGCATCATCCTTCCCGACAAACTCGGCTAAACGTTTTTCCAATTTCACATGTATATCTAATGTCCCGTTCAAAAAACGGGAACCGGCGCACCCTGTACCGTACTTTTTTATTGCATCGATAGCAGCTTCCTTCACCTTCGGATGATTCGTTAAGCCCAAATAGGAGTTAGAACCAAACATTATCACTTTTTTCCCTTGGATGAGAACTTCGGTGTCCTGATCGCTTTCAATTTCGCGAAAGTAGGGGTAAATACCGGCTGCTTTCGTTTTTTGAGGAGCGTCATATCTTGACATTTTTTCGCGTAATAATTTCATTTTTAAGTATGATGTTATTAAGTTAAGCCTATATGTTACGACCAATTCGATGCAAAAGTAGTAAAAAGTTTCGACATACAGTTTTTTTTACACAAAAAAAAGGATTTTTTGCGCTCTTTTTTACGCTCTTTTTACAATAAAAAAATTTTTCAGGCAGTTTTTTTTTGATAAATAAGTTATTTTGTGTACATTTGCGCGAAAATTGCGCTTGCTATGAGACGAAATATTCAGAAGGTTGTCGCGATAATAAATCCGGTATCGGGCGTTGGGTCGAAGGAAAAAATCCCTGATTTGCTTCAGTTGCGATGCAGAGAAAAAGGAATTTCTCTATACGTCGCTCTTACAGATTCTATTGGCCATGCTACGGAGCTGACCAAAAAGGCGATAGAAAACAACGCTGACTGTGTAATAGCGGTTGGTGGCGACGGAACAGTGAACGAGGTTGCCCGTAACTTGCTTTATTCGGATGTGGTTTTAGGAATCATACCGAGAGGTTCGGGGAACGGATTGGCGCGGGAGCTTTGCTTACCGATGGATATTAAAAGCTCCATTGACGTCCTGTTTTCGGACAGGATTTCTATCATTGATGCCTGTAAAGCCAATGAACATATCTTTTTTTGTACGTGCGGCGTAGGGTTTGATGCGGTTGTAAGCGAACAATTTGCAAAGGAAAAACACCGTGGGTCGCTTACTTACTTGAAAGATATTGTAGCAAGTTACTTAGATTTTAAACCCGAAAAGTATGAGCTACATATTGATAATAATATTATTCGCGAAGAGGCGTTCCTTATCACTTGCGCCAATGCTTCGCAATATGGGAACAATGCCTATATAGCCCCAGCCGCCGACATCCGCGATGGACAGATGGACATCACTATTTTATCTGCATTCAATACGCTTGACATAGGGCCGTTAGCTTTCCAATTATTTACTAAGTCGATAGATAAAAATAGCAAGATTAAGACTTTCCGGACAAAAGAAGCCCGGATAGTAAGGCACCAAGCAGGGATGATGCACACCGATGGCGACCCCGTGATGACTTCTAAAGATATTGAGCTTTCGGTGATGCGTTCGGCTATCCATGTTTTTACACCTGCAACTATCTCATTTGCAGAAGGGTTGCAACGACGGATTAATGAGGTGGTTAACTTCTTTTATAAATAGGAGTCCACTCCGAAAAATCAAAAAACTTTACCACAAAGAACACAAAGGAAATTCACGAAGAACACAAATCGCTGTAAAACAGGTTGTTTTCTTTATGTCATTTGTGTTAGTTTTGTGTTCTTTGTGGTTAAAAATACTTTTCGGAGTGGACTCAAATAGTTAATTCAGCACAGAGGGGGACAAAAAAATCAGGGGCACAGAGAGGGGTGTATTTGCACCCACAGAGAAGGGAAATTGGGGATAATAAAAAAAAAAGATGTACCTTTGCGGCTTCTTTGATAATATATTGATAGATGATTAATAAAAAAGACCTGATGATTTATCAGGAAAATGTGTTTGAAGATATGGAAGAAACAATCGTTACCGTTCCTATCTTGATGGAATGTGATAAGGACGAGGATTTTTCCGAAGGTATTGATAAGGTGGGAGATACCATTCCTATTCTGCCGCTTCGCAATATGGTGCTATTTTCCGGAGTGGCTTTACCGGTTATCGCCGGTCGCGCCAAATCGATGCGTTTACTGCGTCATGCCGTACAAAAGAAAATACTGCTCGGCGTCTGTTGCCAGAAGGAACCGGATGTGGATGAGCCGGGGTTTGATGACCTCTTCCATATTGGCGTAATAGCCGAAGTGATGCGGATATTAGAGATGCCCGATGGCTCTACGACCGCCATTCTGCAGGGTAAAAAAAGGTTTTCTCTGCTCTCTATCTTAGAGACTGAGCCGCATATTATAGGACAAATACAACTTTTAGAAGAAACACGCCCTAAAAAAACAGACCGCGAATTTGAAGCGTTAGCCTCCACTATTAAAGACTTGACTATTAAAATGATGGTCTCGTCGATGGATCCCCCAAGGGATTTGATCATGTCTATTCGTAACAATCAAAACATTCTTTATCTGATAAACTTTGCGGCATGTAACATTATTGCCGATGCCGCGACTAAACAGGAGCTGCTGAATATCGGCGATTTGAAAGACCGCGCTTATCGGCTGCTTTTTATCCTCAACCGTGAATATCAACTGCTTGAACTGAAAGCCTCTATTCACCACAAGACGCACGAAGACATTAATAAACAGCAAAAAGAATATTTTTTACAGCAGCAAATAAAGGCTATTCAAAAAGAGTTAGGGAGTGAAAACATCAATGAGATTGATATAGCCGAAATGCGTGACAAAGCCAAAAAGAAGAAATGGACACAAGAGGTTGGTGGTATTTTTGAGAAGGAGATCGTTAAGTTAGAACGCCTTAATCCACAGTCGCCCGATTATTCCGTCCAATTTCAATATGTCCAAACCATCATTAACTTGCCATGGGGCGAGTTTAGTAAGGATAACTTCAACCTGAAACGTGCCGAGCGCATCCTGAATCGTGACCATTATGGGATGGAAAAGGTCAAGGAACGTATCATCGAACACTTGGCGGTACTTAAACTCAAGAATGACCTGCGGTCGCCTATCATCTGTCTGCATGGACCGCCGGGCGTAGGCAAGACCTCGTTGGGTAAGTCGATAGCCGAAGCCCTGAACCGCAAATATGTACGTATCTCATTAGGCGGCCTCCACGATGAAGCCGAAATACGCGGCCACCGTCGCACCTATATAGGCGCAATGGCAGGTCGTATAATCGAAAGTATAAAGAAAGCGGGAACATCCAATCCCATCTTTGTTTTAGATGAGATAGATAAGGTAGGTAATGACTTCAAGGGCGATCCGGCATCGGCTTTGCTCGAAGTGCTTGACCCCGAACAAAATGAACACTTTCACGACAACTATTTAGATATAGATTATGATTTGAGTAAGGTCATGTTTGTCGCTACCGGTAACAATTTAAACGCCATTTCGCAACCGCTTTTAGACCGTATGGAGCTGATTGAGATGAGCGGTTATATTGCCGATGAAAAGGTTCATATTGCTTTGAAACATCTTATTCCCAAGCAGATGGAAGTGCACGGGGTGAAAGAGGGAAAGGTTAAATTCGACAAGCCTTCGCTTCATTTTATCATCGATTTTTATACGCGGGAAAGTGGTGTCCGTGAGTTGGAAAAGAAGATTGCTAAGATAATGCGTAAGATTGCGCGAAAGATAGCAACCGACGAGGAGTCGCCTTCGGTTATCACCCCCAAGCTGGTTCGTGAATATCTTGGCGTTGAGGAGTTTACACCGGATAAGTACCAGGGGAATGATTATGCAGGCGTCGTTATCGGGTTAGCCTGGACAGCGGTGGGTGGCGAGATACTTTTTGTAGAGACCAGCTTGAGCAAAAGTAAGGAACCCAAACTGACAATAACCGGCAATTTGGGCGATGTGATGAAAGAATCGGCTGTCATTGCTTTGGAATATGTCCGTTCGCACGCCAGAAAATTTGCTATCAATGAATTAATTTTTGAAGAATATAATGTGCATATCCATGTACCCGAAGGCGCTATCCCCAAAGATGGGCCGAGCGCGGGTATAACGATGGTAACGTCGCTTGTCTCGGCTTTAACGAAACAGAAGGTACGCAAGAACTTAGCGATGACAGGCGAGATAACGCTGCGCGGAAAAGTGCTGCCTGTCGGCGGTATCAAAGAAAAAATTCTCGCCGCCAAACGCGCCGACATAAAAGACATTATCCTCTCGGCAGAGAACAAAAAAGACATCAGCGAAATCAAAGAAGAATACCTCAAAGGCCTCACCTTCCACTACGTCTCCGACATCTCGGAAGTCATCGACTACGCCCTTCTCCCCCTTTGAAGGGGACAGGGGGATGTAAGGGATGTTACCGACTTGGCGTATGTTTACAACATATAAACTGCTATGGCGGAATGAAAGAATGAAAAAAACTCCATTAACATTTATCTTCCTTTATTTCGCTTATTGAGAAGCACAAAATCAAAGATGCCTACTTTCATAACGAACCTCTGATTACGGTTCCTTTGTTCTCGGCGATAGCAGAGGCTTTGGTTATAACAACCTGTTTGACACCTGCATCGATGGCTAAAAAAGCATTGTCTAATTTTGGTATCATCCCGCCATGGATGATGCCTTCTGCCTTATAATCAGCATACAGGTCGCGGTCTAAGAGCGGAATGACGCTGGTTTCATCGTTTTCATCCAATAATACACCGCTTTTCTCGAAGCAATAAATTAAGGTTACATCAAACAAAACGGATAATGCTTTGGCTGTTTCGGCGGCTATCGTGTCGGCGTTTGTATTGAGTAAAAGGCCTTTTTTGTCGTGTGTAAGCGGAGACAGAACGGGGACATATCCATTTTGAAGTAATAGACTCAAAGCCGATGTATTCACTTCTTTTACATCGCCTGCAAACCCGTAATCAACCTGTAAGACTGGACGTTTAGCTGCGCGTATCAGATTCATATCAGCGCCTGTTAGACCAAGCGCATTCACCTGAAGAGCCTGCAAACCGGCGACGATTTTTTTGTTTACAAGGCCGGCATAGACCATCGTCACTACTTGCAAAGTAGCCTCATCGGTAATGCGTCGCCCGTCAACCATCCGGCTTTCAATACCCAACTGACCGGCAATGGTTGAGGCTAACCGACCGCCGCCATGCACAAGAATTTTGTGTCCGTCAATTTTTGAAAAATCAGTAAGCAATTGCTGAAGTGAACCTTCTTCTTCAACAATCTTCCCTCCTACTTTTATTATCGTGAGACCTTTCATATCAATTGTTTATTATTTACATCCCCCTGCCCCCTTTGTTCCGCAAGCGAACATTCCATTGAATAAAAATTATTGTGTCGTTTTACGAAGTGAAACAAACAGACACATTGTCTGATTATTAACACTAAGGAACGTTGATTGATTATTATGGAACGTTCAAAGGGGGAGTTTTACAGCCCTTTCGTAATGCTATTCTTGATAGTTTCTACGCCGGGAAAGCCCAAATGGCGGGATAA